>JGI12048J13642_10443946_pt1 | contig 19030 bp, 20 predicted proteins | sample ElkSlonscriptome_16_FD_13642 | JGI IMG/M metagenome (IMG submission 13642)
TTCGAATTGATCTCAATCAACGTCACGTCAACCACCTCGTGCCGCAAGAGGAATGGGAACGACGAATTGCGCGAGCGAATGTAAGCGTGATTGAACCCCAGACCTGGTGGCAACAATTGTTCCAGCAAACCGTCGACGACCTTGGCTTCGGCGCGGTGTTTCCTGAGATGACCCATACAGAAATATCCGCGATCAATCCCCGCGGGACTCCCACTGACCTGAACGATTCCAACAATTACGAAAACAAAAATGGATAGAAGAACGTTTATTGGAGATGGGCTAGCGGCTGGTCCATTGAGTGCAATTCCGGTTTTTACAAAGCGTCTGGTAGCAGCTCCCAGCGAATCAGTACCGTTGCATCGAAAAGGTGATGCATCGCCGTATCATGATGATCCCATCGCTGCTTCAGTCCAATGGTTGAAGGATGCAATGATCAATCTCCCGCAGATTCCGGCAACTCGCCGGCTTTCCTTGTGCGTGATCCTAGGAATATGCAGGACGCTCACGCGGAGAAGAAGGGTTCGAATGACTTCTGTAGAAATGAAACCTATGAAAAGTATAATCTCAATCGTGCTGACACTGGTGGTCGCCCTCTCCTCGGTGCAGGCGGAGCAACCCAATATCATTTATGTCAACACCGATGACTGGGGGATCATGCGTACCGATCGGACCCCGAGCCCTCTAGCCGCATGGGAAGTTCCCGGCCTGGATCGTCCGGTTACCGAACAGGACAAACAGGAAGCCGAAACGGTTGCTAAATAGCCGAACGCAGAAATCGGAAAAACAGAAATCGGAAATCACAAAATGAAGAATAAAATCGTTTGCTCGAACCATGGTTGTTCATTGTTGCTCGCGCTGCTGTTTTGGTTTTGCGGAAACCTCGAATCGAATGGGGCCACGCAAAATCTTTGGTATCAGCAACCGGCGACCGATTGGGAATCTCAGGCGCTGCCGATTGGAAATGGATTTATCGGCGTGATGTTTTTCGGTGGGGTTGAAAAAGAACAGCTTCAGTTTACCGAAGGAACCTTGTGGAGGGGCGGGCCGGGCACCGGAAGCGATTATAACTTTGGCTTAAAAGAAGGCGCCTGGAAACATCTGGCGGAAGTACGCCGCTTGTTGGACAAAGGGAAGATGAAGCAAGCGCATGAACTGGTCAGCAAGGAACTGACGGGTGAAATCAGTGATACGGGAGTATTTCCCGGCGATTACGGAGCTCATCAAACGATGGGCGACATTTTTGTTGAAATAAAGCATGAGGGAGAGGCAACCGACTACAAACGCGAATTGGATATTGAAAAAGCCGAGGGCCGCGTCACCTATTCAATCGGAGATACCCATTATTCGAGGACCTATTTCGGCAGCTATCCGGCTAAGACCATGGTCTATCGTTTTGAAAGTTCCAAGCCGACCAACTATTCCGTTCAGTACACGACGGCCCAACGGAAGAACCGCGAAACATTTAGCAATTCGACGTATCGGTTTCAGGGCGAAGTCGCTGATAATGCCATGCAGTTCGAGACTCGGATGAAGTTTGAAACGGACGGCGACGTCACCTATGCAAACGGTAAGGTCGATGTTTCCGGGGCCAAAATCCTGACCATTTATCATGTGGCCGCTACGGACTATACCACGGAGTTTCCAGGATATAAGGGCAATGATTATGCAGCGGATAATGAGCGGGCGCTGCAAGCCATTGCAGATAAATCGTATGACGCCGTGCGCCAGGAGCACCGGCAGGACTATCAATCCTTGTTTCAGCGAGTGGAATTTAATCTGGGAGGCGAAAATCGAGATCACTTGCCGACGGATATTCGGCTGGTCGAATTTTTCAAAGGGGCGGACGATCCGGGCTTGGAATCGCTTTTTTTCCAATACGGGCGCTATTTGATGATCGCAGCTTCTCGCCCCGGAGGCATGCCGCTGAACCTGCAGGGTAGATGGAATAACAGTAATAAACCGCAGTGGACGTGTGATTATCACATGAACATCAATCAGCAAATGCTCTATTGGCCGGCCGAAGTTACCGGTTTGAGCGAATGTCATCAGCCGCTCTTCGATTACATGCAAACACTGGTTGAACCGGGGCGGAAATCGGCCCAAACGTTCTTCAATGCGCAGGGCTGGACGGTCAACACCATGAACAATCCATTCGGGTACACCTCCCCGGGTTGGGGTTTGCCCTGGGGATATTTCCCGGGCGGGGCGGCATGGTTGTGTCAGCACCTGTGGGAGCATTACGCGTTCACCCAGGACAAAGAATTTTTGGCGCAAACCGCCTACCCGTTGATGAAAGAAGCCGCGCTGTTCTGGATCGATTATTTGATCGAGGACGAAAACGGACATTTGGTTTCGTCACCATCGTATTCACCGGAGCATGGAGGCATTTCCCGTGGCGCATCGATGGATCACCAAATCGCCTGGGACGTACTCAACAACTGTATTGCCGCAGCGGAGGTGTTGGGGACCGATCAAGCCTTTGCGAACGAGGCGAAATCGGTTCGGGACCAAATTTTTCCGCCGACCATCGGCAGATGGGGACAATTACAGGAATGGAAAGAAGATGTGGATGACCCCAATAGTAAACACCGCCACGTATCGCATCTGTTTGCTTTGCATCCGGGTAAACAGATATCCTTAGAAGAGACCCCTGAGTTGGCCGAGGCTGCCAGGGTCAGCCTGAATGCCCGAGGTGATGGTGGCACCGGGTGGTCATTGGCCTGGAAGGTCAACTTCTGGGCGCGATTGAAAGACGGAGACCGTGCCCATCAGTTGTTGAAAAATTTGCTTCGGCCCATGTCGGTCAAGACCGGGCAACGAGGCGGCACGTTCGCTAACTTGTTTTGCGCCCATCCCCCGTTTCAGTTAGACGGAAATATGGGCGGCATTGCCGGGATGGCTGAAATGCTGATGCAGTCGCACGCCGGGAAAATCGAACTGCTTCCGGCCTTGCCATCGGCTTGGCCAAGCGGTCGTGTCAAAGGGTTAAAGGCAAGGGGTGGCTACGAGGTGAACATCGCTTGGCAAGATGGAAAACTGGTCGTCGCGGAAATCGTTGCCTCCGACGATGGCGTATGCCACGTCCGCTACAACGGCGAGACACAATCCAAACAACTAACCGGCAACGGAGTTTGGACGGTTTCCTTTTAACCTTTAAAAAATCGAAGAATGAACATGATGAGAAATTCGCTTACCACGGTGCTCTTCCTGATCGCCACCCTATCGATGGCTCGGGCGGAAGAACCCAACATCATTCTGTGCATGACGGATGACCAGGGGTGGGGCGACACGGGCTACAATGGGCATCCTGTGCTCAAGACTCCGAACCTTGACCAGATGAGTAGGGAGGGCATCACCTTCACGCGATTCTATTCTGCGGCTGCGATGTGTTCCCCGACCCGTGCCAGTTGCTATACGGGACGCAATCCATATCGAATGGGGGTGACTTTTGCGATGGAAGGAATGCTGGAGGAGCGCGAGATTCCAATCACGACGGTCCTCAAACAGAAGGGCTATACCACGGGGCATTTTGGTAAATGGCATCTGGGAACGTTGTCAAAGAAGGAGGGGGACCAGGCGCGATGGGGCGCCTTCGCAAAGAATCCTGTCCGCTACTATTGTCCACCCTGGGAACGTGATGTGGATGTTAGTTTTGTGACCGAGTCCAAAGTCCCGACCTGGGATCCGTTACTCCATCCCGGGAACATTAAGGGGAAAGACAAGGAGGAAGACAAAGGGAAGCTCTTCGGAAACGATTATTTCACGGGTCCGGAGCAAACAGTAACGGAAAACACATCGGGGGATGATTCGCGGGTCATCATGGATCGAGCCTTGCCCTTTATTAAGCAAGCAGTCGCTAAAGAAACTCCCTTTCTGGCCGTGATCTGGTTTCACACGCCCCACTCTCCGGTTGTCGGTGGCGAGAAATACCGGCAGATGTATGCCGAACACCTGGAGAACGAGCAGCACTATTATGCCTGCATTACCGCTATGGACGAACAGGTGGGACGCCTGCGAGCCGAGTTGGAAAACCTTGGCGTCGCCGAAAATACGATGCTTTGGTTCTGCTCCGATAACGGCCCCGCACGCCAGAATTCACCTCGGCATGTCGGGACAGCCAAGCACCTGTCCGGTTACAAACTGTCGATCAATGAAGGCGGTATTCGCGTGCCGGGTCTGATGGTTTGGCCGGGCATCGTCAAACAGCCGAAAATGATCGACGCACCCTGTGTCACCTCCGATTATTTTCCAACGATTCTTGACGCTCTTGGTGTGCCGCTTCCGACAGACCGCAACTACGATGGCATCAGTCTGCTTCCGTTGATCTGTGGTGAACGCACTTCTCGCAACAAGGCCATCGGTTTCCTGAATCGAAAGGGCAGTGAGGTCGTCTGGATGGAAGAGCAGTACAAATTGATTAGCAAGGGGAAACAGATTTTCCTTTATGACATTCTCAATGACGAGAGCGAAAAAAACAATCTCGCTGATCAACTCCCGGAAGTCACCAGACGCATGCAACAGGAACTCGCCGTATGGAAAGACGAGGTCATGGAGGAACTTAAGATCGTAACCGAAGCCAATCCAAATCGCTGAGGCATGCAAAGATGGGAAATTGCATAAGGTAATCTTCTAGCGAATGATTCATTAACCTGAAATTGGAAACTTGAGAGACAAAAAGATGAGGGAATTGATTACGCTGATCGTATTCGTTTCGGCGGCGACGCTTCAGGCTGCTGAGAAACCGAACATTATGTTTATCTTTGCGGATGACCTGACCCATGAAGCCATTGGCGCCTATGGTTTGTCGGAGGTAAAAACGCCTAACCTGGATCGGTTAGCGGAACGCGGAGTTTCGTTCACCCGCGCCTACAACATGGGCGCGTGGGGCGGCGCGGTCTGCGCGGCCAGTCGTTCGATGCTGAATACGGGGTGCAGCGTCAATCGTGCCCAAGAAGGCGTCAAAAAATATCCGCAGTGGGCCGAACTGATGAAGCAGGCCGGATATGCGACCCATATGACCGGCAAATGGCATGTGCCCGGCGCGGAGCCCAAGTTTGATGTGGTTCAGCATGTGCGCGGCGGCATGCCGAAACAAACCGAAGAGCGTTATAACCGGCCTTTCGATCCGGATAATTATGAAAATGAATGGAAGCCGTGGGACAAAAAATACGGCGGTTTCTGGGAAGGCGGCACTCACTGGACCCAGGTGGTAGCGGACGACACGCTGGCATTTATTGACCAAGCGAAGAATGATGACCGTCCCTTTTTCATGTATTCGGCGTTCAATGCGTCGCACGATCCGCGTCAGGCCCCGAAAGAGTACGTGGAAATGTATCCACTCGATACGATCCACGTGCCCGAAAACTATCTGCCGGAATATCCGTATGCCGACGATATCTGCGGTAAAAGACTGCGCGATGAACGGTTGGCTCCGTATCCGAGGACGGAATATGCCGTAAAAAGAAATCGCCAGGAATACTATGCGACCATCACTTATATGGACCATCATATCGGCCGCATGCTCGATGCGCTGGAGGCCAGTGGAAAAGCGGATAATACCTACATTATCTTTACGGCCGATCACGGGCTGGCGGCCGGGCATCATGGCCTGTTGGGCAAACAGAATATGTATGAACATTCCATGCGGCCGCCATTTATCATTGTCGGGCCCGGCCTGAAGCCAAACTCAAAAATCGACACCCCGATTTATCTGCAGGATGCGATGGCGACAGCTCTGGAGATTGCCGGCATTGAAAAGCCTTCACATGTCGAATTCAAAAGCCTTATGCCCCTGCTAATGGGAAACGAAAAGACACATTACGAGACCATTTACGGGAAATATACCCATACGCAACGGATGATCATCGATGGCGATTGGAAGCTTGTCTTCTACCCGTTCGCGACTAAGAAGATGCGGCTGTTTAATCTGAAAAAAGATCCCCAGGAAATGCATGACCAGATCGATAATCCGGAATATGCGTCTCTCGTTCAAAGGTTGAGGGCCAGATTCGAGGATTTGCAAGTCGCAATGGACGATGACCTCGACCTCGAAAATCCCGTCCGCAGTCGGAAGAATAAATAGACTAAGAAAAGCATAAAGGCCACGACCGTCAAATCGGAATCAAGACTTGGAAAAGCCGGAAGTTGATTGTGCGGGAAAACTGAACCTCAATTGGAGTTTAATTGATACCTATGAAATACGTACTGCAATTAGCATTTATGCTCATCGCGCTGACTTGCCAGGCGCAGACTCGACCCAACATATTGTTTATCGCCATTGACGATATGAATGACTGGACCGGGTTTCTAGGTGGTCATCCCCAGACGCAGACGCCGAACATGGACCGACTGGCGAAAAAGGGCGTCAACTTTACCAACGCGCATTGTTCGGCGCCGGGCTGCTCGCCGAGCCGCAACGCCTTGCTCTATGGCGTTGAGCCGTTCCATTCCGGTCTCTATGCCTTTTATGATCAAGAAGAATTTTCAGAGCAGGTCTTGGAGGGGTATACTTCGTTACCCGAGTTTCTCAAGTCTTGGTTGATTTCAAGTCGGCTTCCAACCAGTCGATTTCGGCTGCGGGAATATTCGCATCGGTCCACACCGAATTCTTGCGTCCATAAGGTTTGCCATCGCTGCGAAAACAGGCATCGAGCACGACAAAGTGAACGCCACTTCGGTCAAAGGAATAATATGATTTCTCTTGTCCCACCCAGCCGAGGAACTCTTCCTTTTTGAGCGTATCGACACAGTGGTTACCCAGAACATAGTGACGGTCGCTGTTGATCGCTGAAAATTCTCGATCAATCGTCGTCAAATACCGTTGCTCGGCTTCGACGGAATCGGCGGCGTCAATCAAGTCACCAAGCTCGACAACGAACGACGGTTTGTCCTGTTCGAATTGAGTTGCGGCTTCTTCAGCTTGCCAATGGTTTCTCGATAGTTCCGGCTACCAGCCGGTGGCTTATCAGCGTAGTGCAAGTCGGTGATCAGTCCGACCTTCAATAGCGATTCGCTTTCATGGGCAAATAGCCTTGAAGGTGATATCGAAGCGGTTGCCAAAAGTAGCGTTCCGTTTTGTAGGATCGCCCGGCGTCCAGATTTATGATGATCCCTGTTCATGTATGTAGATCCTTTTGTTGTTATTTCCGAATTGTGCCTTCCAGCCGAGATCTCACGAATTCCGCAAGATGAGCGGGATCGTCCGTGCCAACACGCAAGATACTTTCTCGCAGCTTCAAAACCAGACAATCTCGACCCCACAAATTCCAGACCCAACCTCCTCGGAGGCTCATGTGAATGCCCCAGCCGTCTAGGATCGTCGTTCGTCCTATTTCGACGCTCGCGATCTCCGAATAGGGGACCGTTCGACGAAACAAGGGTAATGGACCAAAACTAATCGATAGTCGGTCGCCTTCATCTTCGACTTTCAGGTGATGAAACGACGGTGCCAAAAAGAATATCAGTATCCCAATGAACGGAAACATCCACTGAATCACTGGCTCATTGCGAAATACCCAACTCAGGATCAAAAACATGACGCCAAGTGCGTAGAGTAACAAACACAAGGGTGATCGCTGGGTGTGATTGTAAGTGCCATTCATGGATGGGGATGCTGTAAGACGCTTGCTGCTCTTTGTTGATCCAACAATACTACTCTAGCGGATTGGATACCGTTCTGTACATGAAGTTTTTGAATCAACCCGCGGCAAACTCGTCTTGCGTCGACGAGTGACAATTCGCTATCAGCGGAGCAGCGTTTGAATTTTTCTCTGCAAACCGATTGATCGCGGGAGCCTATCGTGTCACATCATTGGATCGACCCAAAAGCATGCCAATCTTTAGCCATTCTGGTAGAAACGGTTTCGTGTGCTTTACTAACCCAGCATTCGTCACCGATTTGCCTCGAAGTGGACGTCGAATCTGAGTTGCAAGTTCCTGGCGATGGCGAAAAAATTGCGGATCTCATCCGCAATATGGTCGGTCAGTCGATCGAGCAAATGGGTAGCCAAGGAGGTGAGCTGATGATTACTGCGGTTGATTCGGCGACTGGCGTCGAATTGGAGATCGCTGATTCCGGGCCCTCGCTCGAAGAACGTAGCACGACCATTCCCTTTACCGCTGCGGCCCTTGGCGCGAAGGTACGCTGGCAAAATTGTCCTCAAGGGGGCGTTGCCGCTACCGTCGCGTTTCGTCCTCAAGCCGGTGCATCACGAATGGCGGCTTAACGATGCTAGGCATTTTCCAATCGAGCACGATTCCGGCTCTCGAACAATCGCTCTCGTTTGCCCAAAAACGACACGAATTGCTCGCCGGTAACTTGGCGAATATGGATACGCCTGGGTATCGCTCGCGAGACTTGGATGTCGGTGAGTTTCAAAACGCGCTCGCCGAATCGGTACACAATTCAAGAGTCGCAAATGCCGCAGGCCGAGTCGGTCCGATCACTCGAGACGATTTGTTTGCGGGACCTCGAGCGGCGACCGAACAGGTGGTGTTCCATGATGGCAACGATGTCTCGATGGAAAACCAAATCATGAATATCTCTAAGAACCAACATTTGCACAGTTTAGCGATCACGACGATGCGAAGCCAATTCGCTTTACTTCGCGCAGCAATCACCGAAAGGGCATAAGAAACATGTTAAGTTCTCTCGACATCAGCACCTCGGCGCTCGTAGCCCAGCGAACGCGTCTTAACGCGATCAGTGGCAATATCGCCAATATCTCCTCGTTGACCGACGAGGAGGGAAACCCCAGTGCCTATCGTGCTCGGCAAGTGGTTTTTCAAACCGATGACTCGTTGTCGACCTCGGGAGCATCGGGGGTGAAAGTGTCCGAGATCAAGACCGATGATTCCGAGCCACTCTACCGTTATCAACCCAACCATCCTTTGGCGATCGAAGAGGGGAAATGGAAAGGCTACGTGGCTTACCCCAATATCGATTTGACGACGGAGATGGTGGATGCACTCGAAACGACTCGCGCCTACGAAGCGAATGTTGGAGTGATGGAGATCAGCAAGAATCTGGGCCGAGAAACGCTGTCCATTTTGGCATAAAGCCTATCGAGACGGGGCCCGACCCGTTTTCGGTCGAAAGACGTTGATTCATGAAACCAATCCATTCCTTTCAACCGCCGCAGCGACCTGTCAATCCGTTTACGCACGGCCATGGCATCAAGCCAGGTGGGGCTTCGGCTCCCGGTTCCGAAGCGGGTTCGTTCGCCAAGTTGATGGGGGATCAGGTCAAGAACGTCAACACGATGCAAACCAGCGCGGACTCGATGGTCCATTCGTTATTAACGGGCGGCGATGTGAACGAAGCCGAAGTGTTGACGTCGGTTCAGAAAGCCGATTTGGCATTTCGCATGTTGTTGCAAGTGCGCAACAAACTGCTCGAAGCCTACCGGGAAGTACAGCAAATACAAATATAGATCGTAGCAATGCCTCGCAGCTCGGAGAGCTGAGCGACCGTTCCACCAACTGACGACCCTTCGATGAACTTCGTTAACCAAACGACCGAACAGATTCGCGAAACGCTCAAAGCGATGCCGATGCAATCTCGCGTGATCACGATCATGCTGGTGGCTGCGATTGCGATTGGACTGGCTTTCTTGGTTCGCGGAAGTGGTTCGGTCAGTCACGAAGTATTGTTCGGTGGCCGCGTGCTCGGAGAAAACGAACTCGACGCCGTCGAGTTGGCATTCAGCCATGCGGGCTTGAACGATTGGGAACGTGAAGGACGCCGCATTCGAATACCCAAAGCATCGCGGTCAGCCTATCTGGCGGCGATCGAAGCATCTGCATCGCTGCCCATTTCGCTGCGCACCAACACACAAACGGCGATCAATAGTGCCAGTCCGTTTGAATCGAGCGAACAACGATTGGCTCGAGAGATGCATGCGAAAGAGCAAGATCTCGGCAGCCATTTGAGTCGTTTTCCCGACATCAAATTCGCCAGTGTCGAATACGATCGTGCGGAACGTTTTGGTCTCAACCGAGCACGCCCCCAATCGGCCAGCGTGATGGTGACACCGGAAGGAACGCAGCCACTACCGAAGCAGCGGATCGAACAGATCAAGGATCTCATTCGAGCTTCCTATGCGGGGATGAGTAACGACGATATCGCTGTGATTGATACCAATTCGGACGGCTCGACGTTATTCAATGAGGATGCCGATCCCTTGGCCGCCAAACGGCGAGAAGAGGAAGCGTTCTATGAACAGAAAATACGCAAGCATTTGATCGGCTATGGAACCGGTCTGAGCGTGTCGGTGTATGCCGAGATCGACCCAACGATGGATGTTGAAAAAACGGTCTTGAAGTATGACAGCGAGCGAACGACGTTGCAGGATAAATCGAAGAAGGTTGAAGAGCAAAGCTCGCGGCCCATGAACCAAGGCGTCCCCGGTGCGTCACCGAACGGAGTCGGCAACCGAGCCGCCAGCATCGATGATCCATCGCAAACGGTTCAAACGTCGCGTGTGAAAGAGGACGAGCGAGAAAGTGTTGGTGTCGCGGGGCAACAGTTCGAGAATTCTCGTATTGCGTCGCTGCGAACCGAGCGAGTGCGTGCATCGATCGGATTACCGGAAAGTTACTACAGCGACGTGTGGCCCCAGTCATGGCTTCGCGACAATCCGGATAAGCAAATCACGGATGTTCCCGCGATGAGAACGGCGGACCTGGAAAAGATGCGCCAGGACGTGAAGTCGAAGATCGAACGGGCCGTCATCCCGCTGCTACCGGAAGTGAACGCTGGCGAGAGCAAGATCGAGCTAGTGGAGGTATGGGATTATCCGGCATTGCCGGTCACCGCCGTGCCCGAACCCGAGACCGCTAAATTGGCACTGACGTGGTTGGCAAAAAGTTGGCAAACAATGGCGTTGATTCTATTGGCACTCATCGCACTTTTGGTCGCTCGATCTGCGATAAAGAGTGGTGGCGACAGTATTCCAAGCGAATTCAATGAAGGTTTTGGTTTAGAGCTTCCGTCGCTCCCCGAGGGGATGATCGCGGAGTCGGAGAATACCGAAACGATGGAAATAACCGGCGGCAGTTTGAAAGACGAATTGATCAAGATTGTCGAAGACAATCCTGAGGTCGCCGCCAACGTCATCCGCAGTTGGGTCGCCGACGCCGCCTAGTCGCCGCGTCTTTCGAGACGCGAATCGACTTCCGCTTTCTTGTTTAACCGCGTGCCCAGCGGGCCGCGCGTTTGCAGAGACTCCAGGTTAGAAAAGTGGGCAACCGTGAAACAAAAGCCTTGACGACTTCCGCGACGATTCAAAGTGTCATGTAGGACGTCGGCGTCTCGGAGAGACGGCGCTACTGGTCTTTCTTTTTTCCACGTCTATCGTTTACATAGAGGGCATCACTTTCACGCAAGGTTCTGTTTCGGAGATTTGCTGCCATGAATGTCGCTCAACCACCCACAGCAAGTCGCAGCGCATCGACCAATCGAGAAGCCAATCTTCGCCGTGTTGCGATTGTGCTCAGCAGTTTGCCGCCATCGGTATCGGCCAACTTGATCGGTAGCATTGATACCGAAACAAAGAAGCTGCTTCGCCGTGCGATGACCAATTTGTCGGATGTCGATCCGCTGGAACGCCAGCGTGCTTTGGCTTCGTTTAAGGGAATGGTCGAGCATCCAACACCTTCCAGCTTCGAGGCAAATCCAATCGACGAGGTTTCCTTTGATCACGCATCGGCATCCACACACCAAAGTCAGATTGTCAAACACAGCCATCCATCGACGACAGCAAGTGCAAACAATACGGGTTCGGTAGCGAATTCCCCACTCGCTTTCCTTGACGACGCCGAAGACGATTTGCTGGTCAAACTGTTGTCGGAAGAGCATCCGCAAGCCGCCGCATTGGTTCTCGCATCGATCTCGCCAGCCCAAGCTGCTCGCGTCATCCCACGTCTCGACGCAGTAGTCCAAAGAGACGCTCTCGGCAGGATTGGACGCTTGGGAGACGTCCCCGAAGAAGCGGTCGAGGAATTGGCGATCCATCTCAAAACGCAAGTCGAGCAGATGATGCAGCAGCAGAAGCGGTCCTCGGGCCAGATGGCCTTGAGTGCAATTTTGGCCGCGATGCCACAAGAACCCACCGAACCGAAACAACGTCCCGAGCCCGTCAATCGACTGCCGAAGGTTGCCAGCGAGACGGTTGAACCGCAGCGGACGGATGATTCCAAACCGCCCGCCGAAATCCATTCTCTTCGGGTGGCTCCAGGGACATCGTTTGACTCAAAACCAAAAGCACCCGCTACGAAGACCTCCCTGCAATCCACGACTTCGGTACTGAAGTCCACCGATGCGACCCATCAATACTTAACCAAGCTTTCGGCACGGGAGCTTTGTTTGGGCTTGGGGCTAGTCGATACCAATCAAGCACTATTGGCACTATGCGGATTACCGAAATCGGTATGCGATGCGGCGATGAAGTTTTTGCCTCGCAGCCAAGCGAAACAAGTCCGCTCGCAAATGAACTCACTCACTTCGATTCAACTACACGAAATTGATGCTGCCAAGACCGCCGTCGTCGAGGCCCTGGCAAAGAATCGCGAAACGACCAAGATGGCTGCTTAGGGCTTTGGATGTTTTTCGTTTCATCATGAGCCTTGCGACCGGTGCTGTTAAGAAGTTTTCAATCGTCCCAATAAAGTAATTCATGGCAACCGTACTCAAATCCAATCGAACAATCGACACCTCCGAAGCCGCTCGGAACGTAAGCGGTTTGGCTGGCTTCAATCTGGATGATTTTGCTGACCAAGGACGGATTCGAATTGACCAATGCAAAGCGGAAATCCAAAAACGGCTCGACGAGGCACATAAAGAAGCTGAGCGGATCCGCAAACAGGCTCACGAAAAAGGGTACGCAGAAGGCCTTGAAAAGGCGGCTCGCGACTCCGAGCAACGAATCAAACAGGAAGCGGAAACTTTGGCCAGTCAGTCGTTGGCGACGATTCATGATGCGCTCAAACAACTACACGAAACATACGATCGGTGGATGCAGGAGTACTGTGATTCGCTTTCGGCGATCGCCATTAGTGCTGCGGAAAAAGTGATTAAACGCAAACTGGAACAAGATGCGAGTCTCCTCGTTTCTTGGGCGGATGAGGCCGTTCGCAGCACTCGCTCGGCCACCCGCTTGACGTTGGCTGTTCATCCCGAAACGCTAGCCAATCTTGGTCATTCGTTCGACGAACTGCTCGCCTCGCCCGATTTACCGGAGCAGACGATGGTCGAGCCCGATGAATCGGTTGCGATCGATTCGGTCGTCGTCCGCCAACCAGGCGGCGAAATTCGTGCCGGACTCGAAGATCAACTCGATCAATTGCGGGAGCTTCTGTTGTGAGCGCCACTCCAATTCGTTACGCAATTCACCCGCCGAAAATGATGATGCCTGGACCGACCGCGAAGATGATTCGTGACTCGGTAGGGTTCAAGATTTTTGGTCGTATCGCGGCGGTACGCGGTGATGCGATCGAGATCGAAGGGATGACAGCACCGATCGGATCGATTTGCGAAATCAATCCCGATACTTCGGAACGTCGTTTGGCCAAGGTGATTGGCTTTGAAGGTAACCGTCCGATTTTGGCACCGATGGAAACGATGTCAGCGATTTCGGCGGGCGATCGTGTTCGCTTGGTCAGTCGCGGCATGAGTCTACGCAGCGGGCCCTCACTTTGTGGGCGTGTGATTGATGCGTTCGGTCGTCCGATTGATGGGATGCCATTGCCTGATGATCTAACACCGATCGATCCCCAACGCGCCGCTCCTGAATCACTCGACCGGCCACCGATCGATGCTCCGCTGCAAACAGGTGTTCGCGCGATCGACTCGATGTTGACATGCGGTAATGGACAGAGATTGGGTATCTTTGCTGGTTCGGGTGTGGGGAAGAGCACGTTGCTTGGCATGTTGGCGCGAGGATCGAGTGCCGATCGAATTGTCATTTGCATGGTCGGCGAACGGGGCCGGGAGGTCCAAGAGTTCATTCAGCGTAGTTTGGGCGAAGCGGGATTGCGGCGAAGTGTTGTCGTGGTCGCGACCAGCGACCGGCCGGCGGCCCAGCGAATCGCGGCAACTTGGACGGCAACGGCAATCGCGGAATCGTTTCGCGACGAAGGGAAAAACGTACTACTGCTTGTCGATTCCGTAACACGATTGGCGATGGCACAACGGGAACTTGGTTTAGCCGCTGGCGAGCCACCGACGACTCGAGGCTATCCGCCGAGCGTGTTCAATTTGCTACCGCAAGTCGTCGAAAGAGCCGGCAGGACCGAAAAGGGATCGATCACGGCTTTCTACACCGTGTTGGTCGAAGGGGACGATAACAACGAACCCATCGCCGACACGCTGCGTGGGTTGCTCGATGGCCATATCGTCCTGAGCCGCGACTTGGCGGCTCAGGCACAATGGCCTCCGATCGATGTCTTACAGAGTTTGAGCCGATTGCAGCCGCATTTGGTGAGTCCAGAAACATTGAAAGCTGCGGCGACTGCCAGAGGCCATTTGAGTGTTTACAAGAAAAATGCCGACTTGATATCGATCGGAGCGTACCGAAGCGGTAGCGACCCGGTTGTCGACGTAGCCATTGCGATGCGTGACCCGATGAAGTTATTCCTGTCGCAGGGAGCTGATGAAATCGCCCCGATGGAACAAACCCTTTCCGCCCTGGAAGGTTTAGAACAAGTAGCCGTGTCTCTCCGAGACACGAAGAATACACCCGCGTCTCGGAGAGACGCGGCTACGGTAAACCAATGAAAAACTTCCAATTCAGATTCTTATCGATCTTGAACCTTCGCCGTCGTGAGCGGGATGAAGTGGGTGGCTTAGTGGGCGAAGCGAATGCGGCCATTGCAAAAGTGGAAAGCCAGATAGAATCGATCGAAGAAGAACGACGGCGTTTGTTGGTTGAAGAGCAAGCGACTCGTGTCGGTGAAATTTCAGTGGATCGTTTGCTAGCCAAAGGACGTTACGACTTGCAGTTGAAAGCGGAAATCCACGGGCTTGAAGAGACGCTGGTGAAATTGGCAGAAGAGCTCGAGCGTCGACAAGATCGACTTCGCCAAGCCGAGACGGAAGTCAAGAAATTTGAACGGATGATGGAGATCGATGCGGAGCGATTTCGCGATGAATTGAACCGAAGAGAGCAAATGGAACTCGATGAAATAAGTAACCGACGTGGCGTTCTTCAACGTCGTAATCAAGCTTAGACTGCGGATTGACAATCATGCTTAATAAACTCCTTACCGCCTTTGTCGCATTTTGTGTTGCTACCGTTTTGTTTCAGTTCATCATGCTGGGGTATTTTCTCTCGCGCGGAACGGTCAATCGTGACACGGTCACTCAAGTCATCGGCTTGATGAATGGAATCGATATCACGGGCAATCGTTTGCAGCAGATTTTGAAGCGAGGCGAAGATCGTGAACAGCCCAACTTTGACGAGATTCTGCAGGCGCGAAAAATGGAGAGTTTGGAGATGGACATGCGGCTTCGAAGCCAGAATGAATATCGCGACGACTTGAGTCGAATGTCAGCCGATTTGCGAGATCAGCGAGAATTTTTTGATGAACGACGAGAAGCATTTAAAGAAAAATTAAAAAAAATGGAAGAGGGCGCTCGCGACAAAGGAATCCAAGAAGTGCAAAGAACCCTGCAATCTCTCGATGCGGCTCAAGCCAAAGACCAGCTTTTGCGAATTTATGACGATGAAAGAATTGATGAGGTCGTTAATATCATTCAAGGTATGCCAATCGATAAACGAAAAGATATATTGGCGGAGTTTTCTGAACCGGACGAAGCAGAAAAATTAGCCGAAATCCTACGCCGCATCGGCGAAGGTTATCCAACCACGGCCCTGATTAAACAAGCGGCTGGCGATATCTAAGTTTGAGGAGCAGTTTTACAGGCTCGGGGGGGCCGTGTGAAAATGGGCGATATCCAATCCAATTCGCATACGAGAAATCATTCCGCTGTCGCTGTGGCTCCGCACAACGGTCCGACGAGCCGACTCCGTTTGGCCTCAGGCGGTGCTTCGCTCAGCATGATCGACGCCTTTGCCGATCTGTTTTCTCAAATGGATGCTACCGCTGTCGTCCCCTCCACCATATCGCATGACGGTGGCGAAACTTTCCCAGAGCATGATGACGACTCTTCCAGTCAGGCAGCCGAATGGACCGAAACGCGAGACGAATCCCCTGTGTCGGCTTCCGATCAAGAGGACGCTTCGGAGCCAACGCACGTTGTCGTTGTGGCGGAAGACGTAAAAGTAGAAAAGCCGGCCATTCAACCATCACATGACGAGCAAGCGGTTGAATCGAGCGATTCGGGGGCGGGGACGTCTGATCCAGAGTTGGTGAACCGAGGCGACAAAAAACAAGTCGATCCGCAGGCGAAGTCGCAAATTGAACCTTCCGTCGATTCAGCGACCGTCGAAACCGGGACGGATCTTCTGACGACCGAGCCGCTGACGCAGCCACCACCGAATCAACCGCGGTCGGGCGAAGCGGCAGGCGAAGACGGAACACCGCAAAAGACTGTCGTTGGCGAAAACGCGGACGTGAAACCGACGCTTCGTGATCCAAAACCGCAGTCCAGCGAAATCGAAAAAGTTGCGGGCAATCAAGTCCAAGAAGAATCGCTTCCTTCGGATGAAGGGAAGCAAGATCATCGCGAATCCCGACGCGAGCGGCGTGAATCCAGAGAGGTTCACGCCGGATCGAAAGAATCGCAGGCTGAAAAGAACGCCGTCGGTCAAGAACGGGCTGCGGAGCAACGAGCAGTGAACGTTGCTAAGTCGGCTGCGATGGCCGAAGCGTCCGCATCGGTCGAAACAGCCTCTCAGACCTTCCGTGCCATGAAGCCTGCGGTTGGCATCCCGGCCCCAGCGGTCGCAGCAGCTACCGTAACGACAACGGCAGCAACCGTCACGCCGGCCCATGCGACCAGCAACGTACCTTCTGCCGGAATCGGTCGGGGAACCAGCCCGGCAGCTCCCGCGTCGATCCCCGCTGCCACACCGAAAGCTGGCAGCGATGCATCGGGAAAACCAGCGAACGCGACGGACCAGTCATCGACGACGGATTTGATTTCACGCGCCAAGTTGATCCAACGTGTTTCGAAAGCGTTTCAGCACTTGGGGAGCAATGGTGGACAAGTTCGAATCCGACTCGCACCGGCCGAACTTGGTACCGTTCGTTTGGAAATGCAGGTGTCGGATCGAAAGATGCAAACGCGAGTGATCGCGGAAACCGAAGCCGCCGCTTCGGCTCTGCGTGAACACCTGCCCGAGTTACGGATGCGGCTCGAATCGCAAGGGATTCAAGTTGAAAAGATGAGTGTCGAAGTCGAATCGGAATCGCACAGGGGCGACCAGTCGAGTCAGGAATCGTTTGCCCAAGACGATCCGCGTCAATTCAACCGATCGCGTGACACGTGGAGACCCGACCATCGTCCGACTGCCGAGCTAGCACCCGCAACCTACGCCCCAAGCCTAGCACCGGTCACAAGCCAGCTTCCCACCAGAGGAGTCGACGTGCAGTTGTAGTTCGTAGGCCGGGTCGGTGTCGCTTAGAAAGAAACGTCTTGAACCAGCCTGCGTCTCTCGACGCCCACGCCACGAGATCACCAAAGATTGATCTCGCCACGGCGGCTCGCGAAACGGTATGACTGAATCGAACCGCTTACCCATGCAATTCATCCTTTACAGATAGGTCGACAACGATGTCACAAATCGGACAAGCTGGATCTTCGCAATTCACCGCTCAAGAAGCTGCTGGGAAATCTTCGAACGGCGACGGCTTTTCCGGAGTTGATATTGATAGCTTCATGAAGTTGTTGATTAGCGAGTTGCAGAACCAAGATCCCCTCAACCCGACGGACAATGCTCAAATGATCCAGCAGATTGGGCAGATTCGTGAAATTGGGGCGACCGACAAGCTGACTTCGACGCTATCCAATTTGTCGTCGAGCCAGGAATTGGTGACCGCCAGTTCACTGATTGGACGCAGTGTCACAGGGTTGGCCGATGATGCTAGCTCAGTCGATGGGGTCGTTGATCGCATCACGGTCGAAACAAACAGCGAAACAAATTCACGTTCTGTCAAAGTTCACGTGGGCAATCAGACGATGGAGATAAATAACATTCGTGAAATTCTGAATGGGTAAGCTTTAACGATTGCTTATCCGCGTTTCTGCTGATAGGAAAAATGTCGATGGGTTTAACCTCCGCACTCAATACTGCTCTTACTGGCCTATCGGCTGCCGAAACTCAAATCGACGTGATCGGCAACAACCTTGCCAATTCGCAAACCGTCGGCTTTAAGTCCTCCGAAGCGGTTTTTGCATCACAATTTTTGCAAACACTGTCCCTGGGCGGTGGTCCGACTGACAACAGCGGCGGTACAAATCCGCGCCAGGTTGGATTGGGGGTACAGGTATCTGAAATCGCTGCGAACCATAAACAGGGCACGGTTGAGATCAGTAGTAGTGCCTCCGATATGGCAATTCAGGGCGATGGTTTCTTCATCGTCGAAGGTGCGGAAGGCGAACGACTTTACACTCGAAACGGCATCTTCAAACTCAACAGCAACGCAGAACTCGTCAATTCGACTGGCCATCGGCTACTCGGCTATGGCGTCGACGAGCAATTTCGGTTGCAGGAATCGACGATGGTGCCGATCGAGATCCCGCTAGGGACTGAGAGTGTTGCCAAGGCGACCGAAAATGTAACGTTTGAAGGAACGCTCACGCCCGAAGGGGACTTGGCGACTCAAAGTAAAATCATTCAGAGCTTACAATTCGGAACGGCCAAGGTGCCACGTCCCGACGCATCAGGGATGCAAATCGCATCCGCTCCGCTTTCGGATCACATTGGTATTGCTGTCGATAACAGCGGAGTCGGCACATTGAGTGCCGGAAATTACAAGTACCGCGTCGCCTTGGTCGACCCGAATGGAAATGAGGCGCCACCGAGTGCATCGATCACGACAACGATCAATGCGAATGGGCGCATTGAAC
>JGI12048J13642_10088276_pt1 | contig 18999 bp, 18 predicted proteins | sample ElkSlonscriptome_16_FD_13642 | JGI IMG/M metagenome (IMG submission 13642)
CGCATAAATAGAAACAGCGATCGTACCCAACACGATGTAGACGACGCCTCCACCTGCCATACTCCATCGAAACAGAGTTTGCCCAGCGGGAACATAGTCCAAAAACTCAGGATTGGGCATCACCAGCAGCAAACCTGCTAGCCCAAACGCCATCGATACCAAATGCCCAATGAGGCAAAAGCGCTCGACCTTCACTAATCGATCCATGCTGCAATCTCCAAATGTGCCAAGTGTGAATGTGCCAAGTGAGGCGAAAGAAAGCTCAGATAGTGTGAGCTAGACATGATGCACGAGCCGTAGGCACGGCTATCTCGCGAAAGAGTCTCAGACGAGGCGGTACGCTTAATGAAATGAGATGTATCACAGAAATATTACAAAAAATTAAGCACCTTGCTAAGCATCCTACTTCAGACAACAAGAGCTTTGCAATTAAAGCACATGAGAAATTTGTTTCTCTTAAGTATCAGAAGTCAGATGCTGGTCTATGAAATAGCGATCTACGGTTCAGAAGCCTCATCCATACAGAGGGGATCTGAGTCGAGCAACCGCAATATATACCGCAATATATAGAGTGGCGATCGCCAGCCCACAGCTAAAAATTTGCCAACCTACAAAGCTCTCGAACGTCTTGTTCTGTCCTCAGATGAGTCAGTGTAGGTACATTTGTCGAACCCTGCTTTTGTGCTTGGGACTCTCCTTTGAGAGTGAAGCCCAAGGCCAGCGACGCCTTCATTAAGATTTGTCAGTATCAACTGAACCTGCATGGTCAGCTCTATTCCCTCACTAACAAGGAATTTTTATATCAATGCGCAGATAGGTTAGGACAGATATTGATGGAGAAGCCGCGCATCGCGTGGCTTCTCCATCAACCATTGGTTTTATATCAGCGCGTAGCACTATATCAGTCCAACCAAGAGGAGAAGGTCGTCAAAGTTTCACTCCATATTACGCAAAACTTAAGATTAAGTTTCGTTGAAGGTTTGATGACATAAGGAAAAAACGGTAAAATTAGATACAGAAGATAAAAATTACTGACGTTGCCAATTTCATTTCTTCTCTAAAAGTCGAACTTAGGAAACTGGGTTCTTCTAGTCGAGGTTTTCTGAGCATATCAGCCTCAACAAGACGGTTGGATTAACCGAATGAACTCCAACCCAACCCAACACATTCTTGGCATCGTTGGATTCATCATCCATACGCTGAACTTGATCAGAACCAAATTGTAATTTGACGTTCGGTTCAATTCGTTTAGATGCAATCACTTCAGTACACGCATTTTCAATACATCGGGAGTTAAATAAATGATGAGACTGACTTATCGGGGTTTGCCTTACAATCACGAGTCGGCAGTGGTTGATGAAGTGGAAACTCAATTAAGAGGCCGCTATCGAGGTCAAAGTTATGCGCTAACTTACCCTCGCCATATCCCTGTCCCCCAACCTGCTCTCGACCTGCAATACCGGGGTATTGCCTACCGCACCAAAACAAATGGCGAGATCGAATCGCGGGAACCTGTGACTGCAAAGACCTCGGCAATGGCTCCGACTCTCTCAAACTCTTCTCGCAATGACCGTTCTACTGGCACTCGTCCTACTGGAAAACGCGCTCTGATGTTAGAGATGGGTCGCGTCCACCGAGAAAATCTTCAGCATCGCTTGCAACATCGTCTCGAAGTTGCAAAAGCTCAAGGAAACTCTAGCCTAGTGGCTCAGCTCGAAAGTGAAATGAGTCAAACGGCTTAGGAGCAAAGTCGGAGAGAGTTTAGAGCCGCCAAAGAAGCATTGTTGCTCTATACGGCAATACAAAACACACTTTGCGGCAACACAATCTACGACTCAAAGAGACAGTTAATACGCTCGATGATGTAAGTCTGGATGGCCTCTACTTTAGTGAAAAGGTAGAAGCTATCCAGATTTTTGCCGTTGCACATTTGCAGAATGATTTTCGTCGGAGCATCCAAGGTTGAATTTTGCCCAATCATTCTCGTGTCATGCAACGCCAGATTGTTACTTTCTGTCCCTCTTCTCACAAATCATTTGAGATTGCTATATGAAACGACTTATCGATAAGCTTGAATTGTTTCGATCGCGAGGCCAAATTCGCCGGGTTCAAAAGTCGGGTTAAGTTCGCCGTCATATTCGAACTTGCTGAGCATCACTTGAAATGCTCGTACCTGGCTGGGATTGACTTGCTGACCGTCCTCCATGATGCGCGCTCGGAAAACGGGCAGCAGTTCAGAAAAAGGGACCTGAACAGTCATCCAACTATCGGCAACCGTATCGAAAGACATGGAGTAGCCAACGCCATCCCAGCGGCTTTCATCCCGCAAGATGAATTTGTAGCGCTTGCCATCTCCTCTCACCCGTAGTTCGAGGCCACTGTAGCCAGACAAGTCGAGGGGAGGCTCAAAGTTTCTTGTCCGAACGGAAGCAAAGCCACCTGAGTTGGCTGTTGACACCGTTCCCGTAAACAAAGCGGTGTTGTCTCGATCCACCATTGCGCTTTGACTGACTCCGCCCATCACGACATCATCCACTGCACCCCAAATGTCTTGGATAGGGGTGTCAGTCTCTCGGAAATCAAAAATGGGGCGAGTCTGGGGCGAGGTCATCGTTTCTGTTCCAATATCTTTAGAAGACTGTGGGGAAGGAGGCGCACTCTGGGCTGCCGACCCGTAAGCGATCGCCTCTTGATTTGCGCTGGGATTAGGCGAACTACCGAGGAGATTTTGAAACCAGCCAACTCCACTCAGCACTGGAATGACGCCAAAGTAGGCCAAGGTTTTGGCGAAGCGACACAAATCCCATGAACCAGACGATTCTTTCTGAGGGTTTGAGCTGGAAGATTCGGTAGAAGAAGAACTCATAGAATACTCCGTGTCGTTTATTTCCGGGCAAAGAACTCTGACTCTTTAAGAATTTGAGAGAGGATTAACGACCCCACTTTTCCAGCATAGCGAACGTTGTAGCAGTGCATCGGGCGATCGCCATTGCGGAGGTGTTGGGCGATCGCCTTTCAGTCGTCGTGTCTGCGATTACAATCGCTTTGGTAGTGGTGCTGAGCTGCTGCTTCGATGGGCTAGTTTTGGTCGCGATCGCTAAAGTTCAGCTTGTAATACATGCTCTACTGTCAGATCAAGATGGGGGAGCAGCGGTGAGAGAAGGCGATCGCCCTCTTTGCAAAGCGACACTTCATACAGTCCGGCTACCAAGCTCAGCATCACAATATGCTTTCGCTTTGGGTCGATAATCCAATATTCTGCAACGCCCCTTGCCGCATATTCAGAGCGTTTGTAGCGGTAGTCTCGCTCCTCATGCTCTTTTCCTGGCGAGACGATTTCGACAATCAGGGCTGGGGGTGGCATGTCAGGTAATACGATGCTGCGATCGCATCCCGCCAAGGCTGCCTCTAACTCTTCCGTCAACACCATTAAATCTGGAACTCGGACGGTCATGCGCGCCCCACTGACCACGATCCCCGTTCCACGACGCAGATGTCGAATCGGAATTACCTGCGACAGCAACACGATGAGGTAAATGGCGATTACATTGTTCTCATCATTATCAGGGGACATCTCAAGCCACTCTCCGTTGACCAGTTCACAGCTAGCTTCTGTGCAGTGCTTGTCGGCAAGATAATCTGCCAAACTGAAAGGTTGAGACGTAGCCTTCATCTACGCGAGTCCAGACAATTAGGGGCTTTCTGGACTTAATTTTAAGAGCTTCTTCCCTCCGTGGAATCGCATGGTGAACTAAGTTTTGTAATGCTGAGTCACCAACGCTATCAGACGTTAGCACTAAAAGAGTGACGGAGAAGAACGCATTTCTCCCTTCGTCACTCTTCGTTCAGAGTCATGTGGAGCTAAGACCGCAATTCGTCGAGCTTTTGTTGGGCAGACTGCTTCAAAATCTGCGCTTCGCTGTAAGCTGTAGTCCCCGATTGAATGGCAGAGAGTTCGTTCATGATGATTCGAATCTCGCCAATTTGGCGATCGCGGTTGGGCGATTGAATTTCAGCCTGAAGTAGACCTGAGATACGGCTTTTGGCCTGACTCAGTGCTGTGTTAGACGCTTGCTCAGCTCGCAGACGAATTCGAATCTGAGCTAAGTTTGCTTCATAGGAAGCTAGCAACTGTTGAGCTGTCAGATATCCGGGGCTGTCGGGTGAAACCTGGTTAAGGCGGGCGATCGCCACTTCCCAAAGCCGCGCGACTTCCTCCCATTGACTCACCGGGTGAGGCGGATTTTGCGCCATCTGTGCGGCTTGCAGACCGAAGGCTTTCGCAGCTTCGACTAGCGTACTCGACTGCGTGCTACCAGCACTCATGCCCGCGACCTGCTGAAAATCGCGATTATATGCAACCAGCTTGGTTTGAGCTAGATTTCCAGCGACTGTCTCGCGAGGAATTTCATTGAGCTGATCAAGAGCCACCTGCCATGCGGCGATCGCCATCTGCTGCTCTGCGGGCGAGGGAGCCTGTTGATATTGCTGCTTTGCTGTCTGTGCAGCGGTATCTGCTTCCTGTAGTCGAGTGTAAGCATTCTGCTCTTGAAAGATCGTGGAGTTCATGCGACCAATGCTGGCTCTAGCCGCCGCAAATTCGTCGTAGGTAAACCGCCAGCTACAGGTAGCCCAGCGACAGTAGAAATTGGGTTCATATCCCAAAAACCATACGGGCAGAGCATCAAGATGATTTTGGGCTTGCCGTACTTTTTCTTTGCCCAGTTCAAAATCATCGGCACTGGTGGCCTGATTGACGAGCTGATCGGCTTGCTCAACCAGCGACACGGCTTGTCGGTAGTTGTAGTCCATGCTGAGGTAGCTCGGCAGCAGCAGGATAGGAGCCTTTTCCGCAACAGGACGACGAATCATCGGATAGGGTAGATTTAACAGCCAGATTCCACCAGAGGTTAATGCTGCAAAAATCAGTAACCACTTAATCTTTTGAAAAATGCTCATTTTGAAATTCGTAGAATGCAAGAAAAATTTAGTAAGAAACCACAACTAGAATTCCCATCTCTGTCTACGAATACATAAAAAGTGAGAAGATTTTTAGGAAAGGCAAGTGAACCCAAGGATAAAATTTCTGAGTAAAGTCTTGCTCATGTGGACGAGAAAACTATGGAGCGCTACAATCCTTTATCTCCTGTTGAAACCTTAGAAAAGAAAAAGCAGCAGGCACTTAATCAGTGCGATCACCTCATCCGAGATTTTGGCAAACGGGGCGATACGGGCTACGCCCAGGCAAGCCAGCGCCACAAACATCGATATCGACGACTGCAATTCATCAGCATTGGGCTTACGGCATTCACTACGATTCTGTCTGCCTTGTCAGCTAGCAATGTTTTAGGAGCACTCGATTGGATTGTCCTATCGGTCAGCGGACTCGCCACGTTAGCCACCACACTCTTGAGCCAAACCAATGCTCAGCACATGTGGGTGCAGTCTCGCAATATGTCTCAAAAGTTTCAGATGGAGCTATTTCTTTACCTGCAACACAGTGGCGGCTATGCCAATACCAAAGACGAAGCCGATACTCTTAAACTGTTCTCAGAACGACTCATGAACATCTGGTCTGATGCTCAAGACGTGTGGTCGCAACAGGCATCTCTAACGAAGTAGCATGATGAATCATCCAGACGCTCTATGGCCAGCGGAAATAGGACGTCAACTACTGGTCGAAAACAGTGTATTTTTCTTGATTTCACTTGTCTTCCTAATCTGGACAGGGTGGGCATGGCGAGAGGTAAAGCCGTTTGAACTGCCCAAACCCCTGCCCGACTGGTTCAAATACTGGTTTGGTTCGGTTCAGTTTTTCGGACTTGTGCCACCTATTGTCGTCTTAGGCTGGAGTCTATGGCAGGGCTATTACACAACATTGGTGGTTCTTCTGGCGTATTTCGTCATGTTGGTGCTGCAAGTTGTTGCCGAAATCGTGTCCTTGAGACAATTTCGGTCGGTGGTTTGGGTGATGGTGCCCTATCTTTATGTCCCCTATCGACTGTGGCAACTCTACGAAGGATTAACCCTCGTTCAAAGTGAATCAGATCTAGGTTGGATTCCAATTTTATTCATTGGCGAAATATTCATTTGGGGAGTGAATTACCTCTTAGACTTGGCTCAGTTGCCTAAACTGTTCAGATGGTCAGGCACTTCAGGGTCTTGATTTTTGTCGTTCTGTTTGAACGATTGTCAAAGCATAGACTACAAACTAGCCAACCACTTCTCGGCACGGGCATAGTTGTCTTTTTCGACTTGCTTGATGGCTTGCTTGAAGTTCAGAGTCACTCCCCACACATCTGTCGAAAAGCGCTTTTCCTTCTTCATTTGATCAAAAAATTCTACCGCTTCGAGATGGGTGAGCTTGCCTTCGGATTTGGCGATCGCCATAAACACATCAAACACATTGCCTGCCATGCGAGCATCGCCACAAACGTAGTAATGACATTGAGGATGACTCAGTTTTTGCCATAGGGCTGAGGCATTTTGCTGCATTAAGGTCTGGACGTAGACTTTCTGGTCAGTTAAGCGGGAAAAAGCGACCTGTAAATCTGTCAGTATTCCTTGCTCTAACCAAGCTTTGAGCTGTTCTTCGTAGAGAAAGTCACTGTGGTTGCGGCAACCAAAGTAAAGAGTAGCGTCTCCGAGCGATGCTCCTTGATTTTGCAAATACTCCCGGTGTTGGAGGAAGGCAATCAGCGGTGACACGCCTGTGCCAGGGCCGACCATGAGTAGAGGAGCAGAAGGATCACTGGGAGGACGAAAATCGGACGTATGGGTCTCAATCCGGATGGGGTCGCCTGCGGTGGCTCTTGCCAAATAGTTAGAACATAGTCCCTGGCGTGTTTTACCCGCGTCAGTGGTGATTTGCACGACACCAACGGAGATCTGTATTTTTCCAGGTTGGAACTGTGGGCAGGAAGAGATTGAATGCGGCACCCCCATTAGGGGTTCAGTAATCACATTTTCAGTATGGGGACAAAGCTGGCGAACGCAGCAGTCGAACATTTCGTAGAGATAGTCCGGCATTCCATCGATTGCTTCGCCGAACAGATATTCGAGATCTGGAACCTCTACAAGCAGTCGCTTGTAGAAGATTTCCATTTGCAGTTCCTTCCAAGACCGCAGCTTATTCCATACATCTTTGACGATGACCGCTTCGGGCATGGTTAGAGGAATGGCTTCCGGCAGCTCCACAGGAATTTTATCTTCCGCGCTGAGGGGAGGGCGTTTACGCTTGCGAGCCTGGGTTGCCGCTAAGCTGAGGGAAACTGCATCACTTTGGGAACTGTGTTGACTTTGAATGAGGCGAGTTTTGAGCGTTAGGTTAGGAGCCAAACTCCATGTATTGACAGCACGTCCGACCTCTACACTGCGCTCGCTTTCAAATAATCCCTGAGTTTCAAACTCAACCGTTCCGGCTTCCTGCCAAGGCTCTCCCAGTCCCCCTTCCCGAAAGAGCAGTGTGAGGGCGATCGCACAATCCCCGTGATGCACTACGTCAACCAACCAGTTTGGCTGCAAGCGGGTCATCAGGTCTTTTTGAATCTGTACTGTGTTAGCAGATTTGACGACTACGCGGCATTTGTATTTGAATGCGTCTGAGTCTGGTATTTCGAGCGCTACCACTTCGACAATGCGGATGGTGCTCTGGTCTGATCTTTGAATACCGAGAGAAGGCGAGGCAGCAATAACCATAAGGATAGGTAGGCGATTGTGACGAGAGATCTTTCATGGATTATGAAAGGTATTAAGCGGATCAGTAACCCAGCATTATGCTGTAGGAAAGATGCTTCAGAGTCATTTGACTCTATATAAAGTCACGCTCTTGTTCACAGGATGGAGGAGTCGTGTCTGTATGCTGCTGTCGCCATGAGGTCGGAGCCAACCATCACTCCAAATCCAGCCTCATCCTGCAAAAGCATTACAATGTGCTAAGGTTCTTGTCTTTGTTTTTGTAGAACAACCTCGACAGACTCCCAGTCATTCAAATTCGATAGAGCTTCGACATTTCGACATGTGTTTGGCAAAGAAGCGTTGATTGCAACCGTGATTTTGAGCCATGATTGCTGAGCCTCAATTCAACACCATGACTCCCCAGCAATACTTAGACTGGGAAGCCACCCAAGATATAAAGTACGCCTTTGTGGATGGTGTAGTCTTTGCCATGACAGGCGGCACGATTCCTCACAACCTGATTGCTGGAAATCTGTTTGCCCTTCTGAAAGCCCACTTACGAGGTGAAGGGTGTCGGGTCTTCTTCGCTGATGTCAAAGTCGAAATCTCTGAGAACGGGCCTTATCACTACCCTGATGTGATGGTGAGTTGTGATTCACGGGATCAGAATGCGATTAAGCTGATCCGCTACCCTTGCTTGATTGTAGAAGTACTGTCGCCCAGCACTGCCGCTTTTGACCGAAGCGATAAGTTCAGCCACTATCGCCGCCTCTCGACGTTGCAAGAATATGTGCTGATTGATGCCGAGCAGATGAGCGTTGACCGTTACCGCCGTCTTGCTAACCGCCATTGGGACTTACAAACCTACATTGCCGGAGAATCGCTGGATCTGGCTAGCGTGAGCTGGCAAGAGTCCCTCGATTTACTTTATGAAGATGTGCAGTTGGGTGTAGAAGAGTCAGATTCTGTTTGAATGTCGAGGTTTGGTTCACTCCAGGAATCCACTTCAGAATCCAGCCTCATCATGCAAAAGCATTACAATGTGCTAAGACTCTTGCTTTGTTCTTGCAGAATTTGTTGAGCGCGTAACTTTCTATGACCGATGCACCCGTTTCTCGGATTCGCAATTTTTCTATCATTGCCCACATCGACCACGGCAAGTCAACTTTAGCTGACAGGCTGCTTCAGACGACGGGCACAGTGAGCGATCGCCAGATGAAAGAGCAGTTTCTAGACTCGATGGATCTAGAGCGAGAACGGGGCATTACCATCAAGCTTCAGGCCGCGCGGATGCATTACAAAGCGCGCGACAATGAAGAATATGTGCTCAATTTGATTGACACTCCTGGACATGTAGACTTTTCCTACGAAGTGTCGCGATCGCTTATTGCCTGTGAGGGGGCGCTGCTGGTTGTCGATGCCTCTCAAGGTGTAGAGGCTCAAACCCTTGCTAATGTGTATCTCGCGTTAGAGAACGACCTGGAAATCATTCCGGTGCTCAACAAGATTGATTTGCCTGGAGCTGATCCTGAGCGGGTCAAGGCAGAAATCGAAGAAATTATTGGCTTAGACTGTAGCAACGCGATTCTTGCCTCTGCGAAAGAAGGCATTGGCGTTCCCGAAATCTTGGAATCTATTGTTTTTCTGGTTCCGCCTCCTCAAGACAAGACTGAAGAACCGCTCCGAGCCTTGATTTTTGACAGCTATTACGACAGCTATCGCGGCGTCATCGTCTACTTCCGAATTATGGATGGGCGACTAAAAAAGGGCGATCGCATTCGACTCATGGCATCCGGCAAGGAATATGACATCGATGAGATCGGTGTCCTTTCTCCGGGGCAGGTCGAAGTAGACGAGCTTCATGCCGGAGAGGTGGGCTATGTCGCTGCTGCAATCAAATCGGTAGAAGACGCCCGAGTTGGCGACACCATTACCCTCGCCAAAGCACAAGCACCTGAACCGTTGCCAGGATATAAAGAAGCAAGACCCATGGTGTTTTGTGGTCTGTTTCCCACCGATGCCGACCAATATGGAGATTTGAGAGAAGCCCTTGACCGCTTGCGGCTCAACGATGCAGCTCTTCAGTACGAGCCAGAAACGTCTAGTGCAATGGGTTTTGGGTTTCGATGCGGCTTTTTGGGATTGCTGCACATGGAAATTGTGCAGGAACGGCTGGAGCGGGAATATAACCTCGATCTAATCACCACGGCTCCATCCGTTATTTACCGCGTCACCACCAATGAAGGCGAGGTGATTCGGGTTGACAATCCCAGCCTGCTTCCTGATCCGCAATATCGCGAAAAAATCGAGGAGCCTTATGTTCGGGTCGAAATGATCTTGCCAGAAGAGTTTGTCGGCCCTCTGATGGAGCTGAGCCAGAGCCGCAGGGGCGAATTCAAAGATATGAAGTATCTCGCTCAAGGTCGCACGACCCTAGTCTATGAGCTGCCCTTGGCTGAAGTGGTGACTGACTTTTTCGATCAGCTCAAGTCCCGTTCTAAGGGCTACGCCAGTATGGAGTATCAATTCCTTGGCTATCGGGAGAACCCGCTGGTGAAACTAGATATCATGATCAACGGCGACCCGGTTGATCCGCTTTCAACCATCGTTCACCGTGATAAAGCCTACTTCGTCGGCAAAGCTCTCGTTGAAAAGCTGAAAGAACTAATCCCACGTCACCAGTTTAAGATTCCTGTGCAAGCGGCAATTGGCAGTCGTGTCATTGCCAGTGAACACATTCCTGCATTACGAAAAGATGTACTCGCCAAGTGCTATGGCGGCGATATTAGCCGTAAGAAAAAGCTCTTGCAAAAACAAGCTAAGGGAAAGAAACGACTGAAGGCGATCGGTACAGTCGATGTGCCGCAGGAAGCTTTCATGGCCGTTCTGAAACTTTAAGGTCAATGTCTTAGGACAGTCTTGGGAAGCGCATCGCAATATGTCCTCATTTCAAACTTGAGCCATTACCCTTTTAACTGAAACGACACTGATTTTTGAGCGCTTGTTTCAGCAAGTCCTGGTAGTCTTTGTTGGAAATGACGTGGGCACCAAACCGCTCTAGATGGGGATTGTTCATCTGGGCATCGAATAGCGTGAAGTTGCGCGATCGCAGTCTTTCTACAAGCTTCACCATCGCGACCTTAGAACCATCGGGAATACGGTAGAACATAGATTCGCCGATAAAAGCACCACCGATGACTAAGCCTAAAATTCCCCCAGCCAGCTCATCGCCTTGCCAGGTCTCAAAACTGTAAGCCCACCCTTCTCGATGAAGAGCCAGATAAACGTCCTTGAGTTCGTCTGAAATCCAGGTGCTATCGCGATCGGCACACCCTTCAACAACGTCACCAAAGGCACGGTTTACCGCCACGGTGAACGTATTTTGATTGAGGACTCGTCTGAGCGATCGCGGATAGCGAAAGCGATCGTCCAAAGGAATCAAAGCTCGTTCTTGGCTGGAATACCACCCCAACTCGTCTGAAGTGCCTTCTGCCATCAAGAAGTATCCGCGAGCATATCCGCTGACAATGGCAGGAATGTTAAACTGCATACAATCTCTGAACGTTCGAAAATGCTTGTTTGAGACGGTTAATCGTTACGCTAGTCTTTTTCTACAGTCTACAGAGAATTTCGACTTTACAGAGACACACTCAGATTTTGAAAAATCATACCGTTGATCACGATTGAGTAAGCTATGACCACTCCCGTTGATCCGCTCATTCTGCCTCCCGCTGTTGATGCAATGCAAGAGCAGCAGTGGCTACAAATCGCATTGAAGACTTGGTTAGACGAGGAATTTTTGCCTGAGCCAGTCAATCAGGTCATTGCTGAACGAGCCGCTCAAGTCTTTATGCGACAGCGTTTAGAAGGCGAAAACGACGTAGGATGCCTGGTACTGGCAATCGTGGCAGAAATGGAGGCGTTCGACTTCTCCCGTAGCTTTTACAGCGAGTTTGCGGTTGCTAACGCCGTGAGCGATTTGCTGCTGGACAGCATGGGCATTGAGCGCTGTTGCGGACGACAAACCACTCACTCCCCCCAAAAAATTCACGACGCAGATATTTAAGCCTGCGATGTCTTCTGATGATTGATGATCAAACCTTCCTTAGAAGTTGTTTGAGAAGTCATCCATACTACTTCAGATCTCCCTGAGCCCACCTTGAAAGAACCAGAATCAAAGTCCTCCTTCTCAAGGAGGATTTAGAGGATCAGTAGTGTTCCAGCTTGCTGTCTAATACTTTTCAAACATCCTCTTACGACATCGAACCTAAATACCGTTGAAGGTAGGGAGAGAACACCTCGTAGATAAGCGTCAAGGGTTGTCCATCGTGCCAAAACAAGTAGTGTCGCCCCCAAAAGGGGCCAGACTCTCCAAAGGTCTCTTCAAGAACACTAGAGGTGCCATAGCAGACACCGCGCACATCTCGATAAAGCTCTGTTCTGAGTCGTGCTAGGCTCGCCCAAATCGGTAACGAACGGTTTTGCAGATACTCATCGACATGACTAGCTTCCCACCAAGAAGTTGCATAGGCTAAGCGTTGACCAGAAGCAGTTTTGAGCCAAACCTGTCGGCGCAGACGAGGCCCAGGAACTCTCTGAATCAGAGTCGGAGCTTCATCACTGTCGTTCCCAATGAGTGACATGTCGATCACATCCACTTCCGTCGTTTCACCTGTCAAAAGCCGCAGGTGGCGGGTTGGAGAGCCATCGCCTAAAAGTAGGACTTGCCAGGTGGGTGAAAGCTGCTCATGGGGAAGTCCCCTCTGAACGACTGTTTCATCCCCCGTCCAGAGGGGAAGAAGCCGATGCCATTTTGTCGCAGCGGGCATATTTTCAATAGGGTTAGAGGATAGAGTCAAAGTATGTTACAAAAATTTATCTTCCTCTTGCATCATAGTATGGACGTTGAAGAGTATGCATGGTCTTGTATCTATCCTCGGAGGAATCGTGAAATATGCTCACTGAACTTCAAACCCGAAAGCTTGTCAAATATTTCAGTATGTACGACGCAGATTGTAGCGGCTGTATCGAGGCTGAAAACTTTGAGCAAATTGCGAAGAAACTCGCGGCACGTCGCAACTGGTCTTTTCGGTCGCCCCGTTATCTGACGCTCGTGAACCAGTTTGAATATGACTGGAAGCATCTACGTGCAGCAGCAGACAAGTCTCACAACGGCCAAGTCAACTTAGAAGAATGGCTGTCGTATTACGATGGTGTGCTCAACGATTCTGATCGATATTATCAGAGTCTTCGAACCTTGATGAATCTTGTGCTGGAAGCTTTTGATGTCAACGAAGACGGCAAGATTAGAGAACCAGAATGGGGAGAGTTTCTCAGTATTTTTAATGTCTCTCCTGTTTATGCCCCGCGTGTGTTTCCCGTCATTGACACAGACAGTAATGGTTATTTGGATCGAGCAGGTCTCATGAGCCTACTTGACGACTTTTTCCACAGCGACGAATCTGACTGCGCTGCAAACCAAATGTTTGGCCCCTATTAGTCTGTCTCTAGCTTCGTATGAACGGCTGCTTGATGAGCGCGGAGTCATAACGTATTTCCGCGCTCATGATGTTCAGAAGAACCGAAAGTTTCTATTTATGTAGCAGCTCTTATCGCTAAAGGAACCTCGAAGGCGGTTTGAACCTGAGGCTCAATGAGTTGGGTCGCAAGATTTTCTTTTAAAAATTTTGCTCGAAGTTGCTCGCCACCGCCGACTTGGCTAAGTATCTCATTCAGCAAGCCTTGATATTCGATGTCGCCTCCGGCTGCCGTGGGTAAAAAGACTTGGGGCTTGAGAGTTTTGGCAATGTCGATAGCAGTCTTATCCCCTTGAATGATGGCTCCCACAACAGGAAGTTTGAGGCTGACGATGGGACTAATCGCAACATCAACGGTTCCAAGTTGATCGAGGTCGGAGGGAGGAAAACCGTGGGGTTCGTAATAGATCGTCGTGCTTGATGGACGGTGCTTCAACCAGTAGCCGTTTTCAGGCTGGATTCCGACAGGTGCGCCCGTGAGAGCACGGACTTCCAGGCTGTCTCGAAATGTGGTTGTCTCACCAGGAGCTAAAGCGGTGACTTGGGTGTAGCCTATCTCCTGCGCGACTTTTGCACCGTTGGGAGAAGCAATTACAGGGATCTGCCGATCTAGTTGCTTTAGGGTTGGACGGTGTGCATGATCCTCCAGTCCCTGAGACAGCAAAATGCAATCGATGTTTTCGGGAATAGACTCTACAGGTTGCTGGCGATCGCCCTTAAATAGCCAGTTCATGTTTGCGAAAACCAGCGAACCGACCAGCCACGGATCGACCAGCACACGCAAATGGTCAAATTCCATTAACCAAGAATTTGCTCCGTAGTAAGTCAAGTACATGCTGCATCTCCCATCAACGTCTATTTCAATTGTGTCTAGCCAATGCTTCAACTATCTTAACGAAATTTAGCGATTGACTTGTTTCAGCAAGAAGCGGAGATGGCTTCCTCTTCATCATCTTGGGCTTGACTACAAATCGTCTAAACATTGTCTAAACACTGACAGAAGTTTCTCCCCAGTTGTCGATGCTGTCTGACTGAATCCTCTTTTTCGACCCACTTCTCCAAAAGCCAGCGGTGTTGAAAGTACCCGTGGGGGTGCTGTGGAAGACCCGGCTCTATTGCCAGACTTAGAACAACGAACCCGCAAGGTTGACGAGATTCGATACCCCAGACTTTGCCGTGTCGTCATCCACGTTGACTCTTGGAGAGCAAGATTTATGAATGACCGCAGACTTGAAGCGTTACGTGTTCGTCAAAAAGCCGCCCAACTGGCGAGCGATCGCCCTCATCCCATCCATATCAACAACGGGGAAGAACTGCGCTATCGGAACGCCGACAACCAGCCGACCTTCCTTGGCAGCTACACCAAAGGACTTCCCCACGATTACAACGGAGTTATCGCAAACCCTGACGACTTCCAACAGTTTATACGGGGTCTCGACTCTGGAAATACTCTTGATTTTCAAGCCACGGCTTTAGGGCCGCTGAATTCCCAAGGCAAGCCCGAACCCGAAAATCCTCTGTGGAAATCGAGTATTGCACTGCGAGGGTGCACCCCAGTTCGAGCTTGGGAGAGTGCCGGAGCTGGCAATACATTCGATTTAGAAGGCCCTGATGCTCAAGCAGTCACCATGCCTCCAGCTCCGGTGCTGGATAGTCCGGAATTGATCAGCGAAATGGTCGAAGTCTACTCAATGGCTCTGCTGCGAGAGGTTCCTTTCTCAGAATTCAAGACCAACTGCTCTGACAACTCTGATGTCGATTGTGCGATTGGCCGGATGAACCAGACAGAGTGGATTCGTGGTTCTCAAGGCAATATCGATGGATTCCGCGACCCATTAACAGCGGCAGAGCGATCGCGCGCACGAGAGCCTTTCACGGCGCAGACCCTTTTTCGGGGCATTACTCCTGGTGATGCAGTTGGGCCTTATCTATCTCAGTTTCTCTTGATCGGAAATGCGGGGTTAGATGATGCGCAAAGCATCGAGGATGGACAGATTGCCTACGGCTCCATTCGAATCGACCAGCGAGTTCGCAATGCGGCCAACGAAAAAGACTACATGACCACCTGGGAAGCCTGGTTGGACGTGCAAAATGGAGCCGATCTGCGCGGAGTAGAAACCTACGAACAGTATCCTAAGTATCGGTTTATGGCGACCCCTCGCGATCTCGCAACCTACGTTCACTACGATGCGCTGTATGAGGCGTATCTCAACGCTTGCCTAATTTTACTAGGACTAAAGTTGCCCTTCGATCCAGGCATTCCTTTCCAAGACGACGATTTCCGCGATCGCCAGCAGGGCTTTGCTCAATTTGGTGGCCCCCACATTCTCTCTCTAGTGACAGAGGTAGCAACTCGTGCGCTCAAGGCGGTGCGTTTTCAAAAATTCAACGTGCATCGACGCGCAAGACCCGAAGTGATCGGAGGATGGCTGAGCCGCTACTGCAACAACGATCGCGAAGGATTGGATGTAATTGGTGCAATGGCTGAGGGCTTTGGAGAAGATTTTCTCAGGGAAATTGCAGCCCACAATGCCAAACAAAATGAGGTGTTCGAAGACCGTATGGGCGATCGCAACAGAGGTTGGCCCGATTCATTTCTTTTGCCGATGGCATTTCCCGAAGGCTCCCCCATGCACCCCGCTTATGGAGCAGGGCATGGCACGGTTGCCGGAGCTTGTGTCACCATTCTCAAAGCTTTCTTTGACCACGGTGCGCTGTTGCTCGACCCAGCGACAAAAGAACCCATTTGCTTTGAGTCAAACTCTCAAGGCACGGCTCTCCAGAAAGTTAGCCTCGAACAACCGCTAACGGTGGAAGGAGAGTTGAACAAACTGGCGTCTAATATTGCTATTGGCCGCAACTGGGCTGGAGTCCACTATTTCACCGACTACATCGAATCGATTCGCCTAGGTGAGCAGGTTGCTCTCGGCATTCTAGAAGAGCAAAAGCTCACCTACGGAGAAAACTTTTCTATGACAGTTCCACTCTTCGATGGTGGCACTGTGAGGATCTAAGCCTAGTGGGTTCAATCCCAGTCTCTTCGGATCAACTGAATTCCCAGTAACCCATCGCAATCTAGCTCCGAGACAATCAATGTCTTGGAGTTTTTTCGTCGCAATACCTCGGTTTACTGATGTCCACAGACTTGACAACTGCTTAATAACTGTCAGTTGAATCAGCCTGCTTCACCTCACCTTTACATTAGCTCTCTAGACTTTATCGAAACAATATATTCTCTCTAAGGCAGACAGGATGAGGCATTCTGCGGGCGATTCACATATTTTTCACATCAATGTCATCCAAGTATAGGGGGAAGTTCGTACTAGACATAGGCCGTTGCTTCTTATTAAAAGTTTCGGTTCTTGACGCTCATTTTATGGAAATTATGAAAAATCTAATTAGAGTGACTCTACTCAGTGCTTCGCTTCTGGGGCTATCTGCTGTATCAGCTCAAGCGGCCAGTTTTAGAGCCGATCTCGAAACCCTCAATAACTCAGGGGTTTCTGGAACGCTCCTATTTGATGTCTCTGACGACATGGAATCTCTTACCGTCAGCTTCGATGGCAGTGGCTTTGAACCTAATCAGCCTCACGTGGGTCACATTCACGGGCTTTTTGCCGGAGGAGAAGTCGCTGATTCTATGACTCCGACCCTAGAGCAAGATGCAGATGGAGATGGATTCATTGAACTCGCTGAAGGAGGCCCTGTCTACGGGCCAATTGTGTTGCCGATTGAGACGGTCAACACGACTGATGGTAATGCTAGTTACACCATGACCTATGATCTGACCGATCAAAGCATCTTTGGCAGCAATGTATTGACGCCAGAGGAAGGAGACATGTTTGAGGCATCAGACCTGTTTCCATTAGATTTTCGCGAGATTGTCTATCACGGGCTGACTGTTGCAGAAGGAACAGGACTTGGCACCGATGGCGAAGTCAATGGCACGGGTGGCTATAAAGCTGTGCTACCTGTTGCAGCAGGTGAAATTGTTGCTGTTGATGACGCAGCAGATGTGCCTGAACCGGGTACGGCAGGAGCACTTGTGTTAGTCGGAATTGCTGGTATCGCGTTACGCCGCCGTCAAGGCAGTGCTGCTTAATGTTAAATTCTGAGGATGCAAAGTATTGCATCCTCGCTCATTGACGTAACCCAAAACGGTAATAGCGTCGAGTCATCTCTGGTATTTTTTTGCTCGGTGCTGTTCCCTAATTCGCGTTACTATAACGGTTTGTGGCATTCTGTTCTGAACCACAGTTCTGAACTCAATCATTACCCAGCACCGCCAGCACGAACCGTCATGAGCAAAGGAACCCTATTTGATAAGGTGTGGAACTCACACACTGTCGGCACTCTCCCCTCCGGACAAACCCAACTCTTCATCGGACTGCATCTGATCCACGAGGTCACCAGTCCCCAGGCGTTTGCAATGCTGCGGGAGAGAAACCTAAGCGTCATGTTTCCCCAACGCACAGTTGCTACCGTCGATCACATTGTTCCGACGGAAAACCAGGCACGACCATTTCTAGACACTCTTGCAGAAGAGATGATTTTGGAGCTGGAGCGCAACTGTAAAGATCATGACATTCGGTTTTACAACATCGGTTCGGGTAGCCAGGGTATTGTTCACGTCATTGCTCCAGAGCAGGGCTTGACCCAGCCAGGGATGACAATTGCCTGTGGTGACAGCCACACCTCAACCCACGGAGCCTTTGGGGCGATCGCCTTCGGCATTGGCACCAGTCAGGTACGCGACGTACTGGCATCTCAAACCTTGGCCTTGTCAAAACTGAAGGTGCGACGGATTGAGGTGAATGGTGACTTGCCGCCTGGGGTTTATGCAAAAGATGTCATTCTCCACATCATTCGCAAGCTCGGAGTGAAAGGGGGGGTGGGCTATGCCTATGAATATGCTGGCAGCACCTTCGAGCAGATGTCGATGGAAGAGCGCATGACCGTCTGCAATATGTCTATTGAGGGTGGGGCACGCTGTGGCTACGTCAATCCAGACGACACCACGTTCGATTATCTCAAAGGTCGAGACTTTGCACCCAAAGGAGAAGACTGGGACAAAGCTGTAGACTGGTGGCGGGCGATCGCCAGTGACGCCGATGCAGAATATGATGATGTCGTCGTGTTTGATGCAGCGGAGATTGGGCCGACGATCACTTGGGGCATCACTCCAGGGCAGGGCATTAGCGTCAGCGAAGCCGTGCCGACTCCAGAGTCATTGCCAGAGGGCGATCGCTTTATTGCTGAAGAAGCATACAGCTACATGGATTTGGCTCCTGGCACTCCGATAAAGGGCACCAAGGTGGATGTCTGTTTTATCGGGAGCTGTACCAATGGTCGCATCACCGATCTGCGTGAAGCTGCCAAAGTTGCTAGCGGACATCACGTTTCGTCCGATGTTAAAGCGTTTGTGGTACCTGGCTCAGAACGAGTCAAGCAAGAAGCTGAAGCAGAGGGGCTGGATCAAATCTTCGAGGCCGCTGGGTTTGAATGGCGAGAAGCGGGCTGCTCGATGTGTCTTGCAATGAATCCTGACAAATTGGTGGGGCGTCAAATCAGCGCATCTTCTTCAAACCGCAACTTCAAAGGACGACAGGGTTCTTCCTCAGGTCGGACGCTACTGATGAGTCCTGCAATGGTCGTAGCAGCGGCGATCGCCGGAGAAGTTACTGATGTTCGCGAAATGCTCCAAACTTCTGCATAAACTGTCGTCTCCTTCTTTCCAGCTGATTGAGCAGAAAATGGAGTAACGGCTCAACCCAGCTAAAGTTTG
>JGI12048J13642_10090300_pt1 | contig 18922 bp, 18 predicted proteins | sample ElkSlonscriptome_16_FD_13642 | JGI IMG/M metagenome (IMG submission 13642)
ATTTTCATTTGCAAACCTTTCTAGCTGTTGAAGTGGGGTCGTGAATCTTAGTGTCGGAAGTGTCGCATGCCGGTGAAGACCATCGCCATGTTATGTTCATTTGCCGCATCGATTACCTCCAGGTCGCGCATGGAGCCACCGGGTTGGATAATGGCAGTGATGCCAGCTTCGGCGGCGGCATCAATGCTGTCTCTGAAAGGAAAAAAGGCGTCTGATGCCATTACCGACCCTCTCACTTCGAGATTTTCGTCGGCTGCTTTGATGGCCGCTATCTTGGCGCTATAGACTCGGCTCATTTGGCCGGCTCCAATGCCGATGGTGCGTCCGTTTTTTGCGTAGACAATGGCATTTGACTTAACGTATTTTGCCACCTCCCATGCAAACAGCAGGTCATTCAGTTCTTGCTCTGAAGGTTGGCGCTTGCCAGCCATCTTGAGGGCGCTCATGTCGACCATACCCTGATCCCGGTCTTGTACCAGTAAGCCCCCGGTAACTCGTTTAATGTCCATTGCCTGTTGCTTTTCTGCTGACAGTGCGCCGCATGCCAATAGACGTATGTTGGGTTTTGATTGCGCAATTTTGCGAGCTTCTGAGTGAATGGTTGGGGCAATAATAACCTCAACGAACTGCTGATCAATGATAGCTTGTAGAGTGTCTCCGTCCAGTTCACGATTAAAAGCAATAATACCGCCAAATGCTGATGTCGGGTCGGTGGTATAAGCAAGCTGGTAAGCCTGCATGGGGTCGACTCCAATGGCTACGCCACAGGGGTTGGCGTGCTTTACAATAACGCAGGCGGGATCGGCAAATGGCCTGACACACTCCAGTGCGGCATCGGTGTCAGCGATGTTGTTGTAGGAAAGGGCTTTGCCTTGAATCTGTTCCGCCGTGGCTACGGATGACTCTTGCAAATTATTTTCCACATAAAAAGCAGCGGACTGATGAGGATTTTCTCCATAGCGGAGGTCTTGTGATTTGTTCAGTTGCAGGTTTAATGTGCGGGAATAGGCAGAGGGTTCATCACCGAATTGTTTACCCAGGTAGCTGGCGATGGTGCCATCGTAATTTGCAGTGTGCTCAAACGCTTTTACAGCGAGATCAAAGCGAGTACTCAGGTTTACTTGTCCTTGTTGACTTTCCAGCTCCTCAATCACCAAATCGTAGTCTGACGGATTAACAACAACGGTTGCATGTTGGTGGTTCTTGGCTGCAGACCGGATCATTGCCGGACCACCGATATCGATATTTTCAATGGCATCAGCCAAGTCACAGTTTTCTTGTGCGATGGTGTTGGCGAAGGGGTAAAGATTGACTACCACTAAGTCAATGGGATTTATTTGATGTTGTTGCATGACACTGTCATCTGTTCCACGGCGCCCCAGGATGCCACCATGGACTTTGGGGTGCAGTGTTTTCACACGGCCACCCATCATTTCCGGAAAGCCGGTGTAGTCAGATATTTCTTGTACCGGGATTGAGGCTCCTTGCAATAGTTTGCAGGTGCCACCTGTTGAGATCAGCTGAATGCCAAGTCGGCTGAGAGAATTTGCAAATTCTATGATGTGGGTTTTATCTGAAACGCTAATTAACGCGGTTTTGATGGTGACTGCATCAGAACTTGCAGATTGGCTCATGATGTATTTGTTCTCATGCTGAGTGAAAAAAGAGGAACCGATTTCCTCTTGAGGTTAGTATCGGGCTACAACAAGCCATACTGCTTAAGTTTCTTGCGCAGTGTCCCTCGATTTAGCCCCAGAATAACGGATGCTTTGGTTTGGTTGTTACGGGTGTATTTGAGCACTTGTTCCAGTAAAGGAGCTTCGACTTCGGTTAACACCATTTGATAAACATCCTTGACCGCTTCGCCGTCGAGGCGGGAAAAATAATTTTGCAGATTTTTTTCAACGCTATCGCGCAGTGTTGCTGTTCCTTCAATTGCGGTCCTTGGTGGTGCTGTACTTTCATGAGTTGCTACGGTTTCACTATTCATGCTGCGATTTCGTCTCCTTTACTGGTTAGTTGTGAGCTTAACTGATGCAGCGCGATGAGCTGTTGCGAAGCATCGTCAATCTGGTTAAACAGGCGTTTGAAAATGGTTGCCGAAGGTTGCTTTGACAGATACCAGCCCACGTGTTTGCGCGCCACTCTGAGGCCTTGCTCTTCCCCGTAAAAATCATGTAAGGCACTCACATGATCGGTCATGGTCTGCTGAATATCTTGCAGAGACACAGGGGGGAAGTGCTTACCCGTGTTCAGATAGTGGTTGATTTCCTTGAAAAGCCATGGATTACCTTGGGCGGCTCTGCCAATCAACAAACCATCTGCCTGGGTGTAGTCAAGAACCTGTTGAGCCTGCACTGGTGTGGTGATGTCGCCATTGGCTAACACCGGAATCGACACGCTATTTTTTATTGCTGCAATAGTGTCATATTCAGCTCTGCCTTTAAATTTGCAGGCACGGGTACGACCATGCACAGCCAGCGCCTGTATGCCGCAATCTTCGGCGATGCGGGCCACGGTGACACCATTGCGATGTTCTGTGTTCCAGCCCGTGCGGATTTTGAGAGTGACAGGAACATTCACAGCATCGACCACGGCTCGTAAGATATCCTTAACCAGTCCTTCGTCTCTCAAAAGCGCTGAGCCCGCAGCTTTTTGGCAAACTTTTTTTGCCGGGCAGCCCATATTAATGTCAATGATTTGTGCGCCACGGCCAACGTTGTATTCAGCTGCGATGGCCATTGTTGCTGGATCAGAGCCTGCAATCTGCACCGAAATGGGTGCCTCCTCGCCCAAGTGGTTCATGCGTAGCTTCGACTTCCTCGTGTGCCGGAGTTCCGGATTAGCCGCAATCATTTCAGAGACAGCCAAGCCTGCGCCCATGCGTCGGCATAGTTGCCGGAATGGCAAATCGGTTACGCCAGCCATAGGTGCCAACACTAAATTGTTGTTCAGCTGATAGGGGCCTATCTTAATATTCTTTTGCATGTGCTGGCTTCTAAAAAACAGATCGCGCTTAACGGGGCGGTATAGCTGTTATTGTGTTGCTGAGATTGTATTTTCGTTTTTGTTATAACTATCGTTTTGGATTCTGATCAAGCGCCAACCGATGGCATATTGGCATTCACCCAGAAATTCATTCCGTTCCCGGTGTGCTTTCGAAATTCAGCAGCGAGGAATAGATTTTTATGAACTGAGTTAAAAAGTTTGGGCCCGATAGGGATTCTTATAATACTCAGATGAATAGTTTGGGAAAAGAGGAAATTAAAAAAATTAGTTCCAACGGCGTGATTTCGGATGCTACTTTTCCTCAAGATAGGCTTTGTTTGGAATAAATCCCATGGAATAGTTGACTGCTTCTTTGCCTGGATCGAGTATTTCTAAGGCGATATGAACCGGCACATTCGCTGGCAGGCCCGGTAGCTGTCTGGCCTCATCTGATAAATATTCGCCAGGGGTGAACGATTTGTTTTCAATCACTTTGTTGTTGATGTCTGAAAACGTCAACGCAATATCTGGAAAGGGTTGTTCAAAATTGGCTTCATTGACAATGACCGCATCAATAATCAAGGCTTTGGTCACTAGCGGGTGACTTCTTACTACCAGGTTTTGGCTTCGGATCTGGTTGATATCAAGCAGGGATGGCAATTGACAGCCAATAAGCTGGCAGGCCTGCTGGTATATCGGTCGTAATTGGTGGTGACGGGCCAGGTTGTCAAACTGAAACCAAGCCAACTGCATGACAACGATAATAAGAACCACAACGGTGAACAGGGTCCACAGCAGCTTCCTTGACCACTCGCCGGAACGATCAACCTCCAATGCAGGCTTTGCACGATGACTGACTTCTGGCCGCACGGGATAGATGGGCTCATCTGACCCTTTAGCTAAGCGGCGATCCGCAGCTATTGCATCATTCCCGTGGGCTTGCAAGGATTGTTCGAGTCCTGCTTTTGGTTGTGCCGGATTTTTTCTTGTGGCGCTGGATTTGGCAGCGCGCCGCTGTTCTTCTTGAAGTGTTTCTCTGTCTATGAGAACGGTTTGTTCGTCTACTTCCGATAAGTGTTTGAAGGTCTCGCTAAACTCCTCGGTGTCAAGAGATGGTGATGATGTGCCTGTTAGCGTGCTGGCTTTTTCTTGATTGGTTTGCGGGGCTGAGTTATGGCTTTGGTCGGAACCGTGGTCCACCACTTCGGAATCCCTCATCAGGTTTTCGAAGTCGCCATCATGGTCGAGACCGTCAAGCATTGAGTCATCAGTTGGAACGACGGCCGAGTCATCGGTCAACAGATGTTCCGCTGCGTTAAATACTTTCATACAAGCCCCGCAACGGACTTTTCCGTGGGCGGCTTGCAATTGAGTGTCTAGGACGCGGAAACTGGCAGTGCAGTGCGGACACTGGGTAAACAAGAAATTCTTCCTCTGCATTTATGAAAAAACAGCTGCTATCCGTGGGTCTGGTGGTTTCAAGGCTTTGCGGCTTTGTTGCTGCCCTTTTTGGGCTTCGTATCGCCCGGTATCCCTCAGCTTAGCCGTATAGGATAGTTGGAATGATACCCCGTGCAAAGTGTGTTTTACACTAATTTGCCGATGTCTGTGAATGAGTGTTTATAGTTGTTTCACAACCTGTTTTGATTAACTTGTCCTTGGCTGCAGTAAATTAGGTATTTTCAAGTCTGGTGGCGACTATCAGAGCCCAGTCTTCCATATATTGTTGATCAGTAATTTCAAAAAACGGCTGGTAAGCCTCACAAACCTGTTCTTCCTGGCTTCGCAAAATTCCTGAAAGGGCAAGTTTACCTCCGGATGTTGTCATGGCAGCAAGTGACGGTGCCAATGAGATCAATGGGTTGGCTAGTATGTTCGCTAGTACGATGCCCGCATCCAGCAATGACGGAAGCTGGTGTGGCAAATAGAGATCGAGTCGTTGCTCGAGTTGGTTGCGGCGGGCGTTTTCCTGGCTGGCTTCCAGGGCTTGCGGGTCGATGTCGATTCCGGTTGCTTTGTCGGCGCCTAGTGTTAATGCTGCTAAAGCCAGAATACCAGAGCCACAGCCGTAGTCGATAATCTGTTGATCGTGAAGATTTTGGCTCTCCAGCCAGGAAAGGCAGAGTGATGTGGTCGGATGGGTGCCAGTGCCGAAGGCAAGGCCAGGATCAAGGTTCAGTACCGCCGCGGTTGAGGGTTCCGAAGGGGTGTGCCAGCTTGGGCAAATCTGCAGTCTGTTACCAAAGTGCATGGGCTGGAAATGGCTCATCCACTCCCGCTCCCAGTCTCTGTTTTCGATCATCTCGGCCTCAATGCTGTTCGCTGCAATTCCTTGCTGTTCGAGGAGGTTGCGTATGGCTTCGCTGGAGTTGTCGGAGCTAAACAGGGCAATGATCAGATTGTTTTGCCACAGCGGATTGGTGCCGGGATCGGGCTCCATGATTGGGTCGTCGCCAGCATCTTGCAGGGTGATTGACAGGGCGCCAAGATCCTCGAGCAACCCTTCAATATGGTCAGTTTGGTCTTCTGCGGATTGAACCGTCACTTGTAACCAGGTCATGCTAGGCCTTGAGTAGTTTTTCCAGATAATGAATGCTGTAGTCCGCCCGGCGGATACCCGAGTCCTGAACCAGACGGCGGTGTAGTGGAATATTGGTTTTAATGCCTTCAACCAGCATTTCGTCGAGAGCATTGGACATGCGGTCCATTGCGTTATCCCGGTTAGTACCCCAGCAAATCACTTTGGCCACCAAAGAGTCGTAGTAGGGTGGCACGGTATAACCGCTGTAGAGGTGGGATTCGACTCTGACACCGTTGCCTCCCGGGGCATGAAAGTGCTGCACCGTGCCTGGGCTGGGGGTAAACTTTTGCGGATCTTCTGCATTAATTCGGCATTCTACCGCATGTCCTTTAAAACTGATGTCATTTTGGGTGTAGCTCAATGGCAGGCCGCTGGCGATGAGAAGTTGTTCCTTGACAATGTCAATGCCGGTAATCATTTCGGATACTGGATGTTCCACCTGTACCCGGGTATTCATTTCAATAAAGAAAAATTCCCCGTCCTGATATAAAAACTCAAAAGTTCCCGCGCCACGATAGCCAATTTCGATACAGGCATTGACGCATGCCGTTAAAACGGCTTGCTTCGCTTCTTTGGCAATCCCCATGGCTGGCGCTTCTTCCAGCACTTTTTGATGGCGACGTTGCAAAGAGCAGTCGCGATCACCTAAATGAATCGCATGACCCTGGCCATCAGCTAATACTTGCACTTCCACGTGTCTGGGTCGGTCAAGAAACTTTTCCAGATATACCGTTGGGTTGCCGAAGGCTGCTTCCGCTTCCGTCTGGGTGACATGAATCGCGCTGAGCAGAGCAGGTTCGCTGTTGACTACCTGCATACCCCGGCCGCCACCTCCCGCAGCGGCTTTGATTATGACTGGATAGCCAATGCTGCGGGCGATTTCAAGGGTACGTTGGGTATCCTCGGTAATGGGGCCGTCGGAGCCTGGTACCGTGGGTACGCCGGCTTTTTGCATGGCCTTGATGGCTGAGACTTTGTCACCCATGAGTCGGATGGTGTCCGGTTTCGGGCCGATAAAAACAAAGCCGCTTTTTTCACACTGCTCTGCAAAATCAGCATTCTCTGACAGGAAGCCATAACATGGGTGGATACCAACAGTATCAGTTACTTCGGCGGCAGAAATAATTGCGGGTATGTTGAGATAGCTTTCTTTCGGATTGTTGGGGCCAATACAAACCGATTCATCGGCCAATCTGACATGCATGAGGTCACGGTCTACCAAAGAGTGCACGGCAACGGTTCTGATGCCGAGTTCCTTGCAGGCTCGTAACACCCTGAGCGCGATTTCACCACGATTAGCAATTAGTACTTTTTCAAGCATGATCGGTGTTCTCTAAGACGTAATTCCGTTAGCCAATAAAGACAGGCTGTTGGTCGGGTTCTGCTTGGGGCAATCCGGCTGAAGCTATGGTGCCCGCAGACCACATTGCTCAGACTATCGTGAAGAGTGGTTGATCAAACTCAACGGGCTGGCCATTTTCCACCAAAATAGCACTTATGGTTCCAGATTTGTCTGATTCGATTTGATTCATCATTTTCATGGCTTCCACTATACATATGACGTCGCCCGCTTTAATGCTCTGACCTACTTCAGCGAAGGCTGGAGCGGTTGGTGAGGGGGAACGGTAAAAGGTTCCTACCATGGGTGAGGTCACTGCATGTCCATCTAATCCAACAGCAGGTTTCGGTTCCTTAGCAGGGGGCGCGACCGACGCTGATGTAGTGTTCTCCATCGCTGCCGTATTGACATATGTAGGTATCTCAGGCGACTGAAGGCTGCGAGTGATGCGAAGCGAATCTTCGCCTTCCTTTATTTCAATCTCAGCGATATCCGACTCCTGCAGCAATTCCAAAAGTTTTTTTACTTTGCGAATATCCATAAGGGTTCTCAGGTTAATAGCATGTTATTTGATGATTGTTACTTTAGCTGCGCCATGGCGGCTTGTAGGGCAAGGAAATAGCCAGAAGCTCCCAGGCCACTAATCACGCCGACGGCAATATCTGAAAAATAAGAGTGTTTTCTGAAGGATTCTCTGGCGAATACATTGGAAAGATGCACTTCAATAAAAGGGATGTTGACAGCCAATAAAGCATCTCGCAGTGCTACACTAGTGTGGGTAAACCCAGCAGGGTTGATGATAATAAAGTCAACACCTTCTCGCTGCGCCAGGTGGATTCGTTCAATCAGTACGTGCTCTGCATTGCTCTGCAGAATAACCAATTGGTGCTCCATTGCTGCAGCTGTTTGCCAGAGTTCTTCGTTAATTGAGTCGAGCGTGTCTGCTCCATACAGGCCAGGTTCCCGGGAGCCCAATAGATTCAGGTTGGGGCCGTGCAGTACTAAAAGGCTAGCCATTGGCCGGATTTCCTGTAAGCAGTCAGGTTTTTACTAAAATTGCATGGCATGTTAGACACAATGTTCTGACAATTCAATGTAAAGTAAGTGCTCTGGTTGCGTTCTTGTGGAAATTACGGGGTTATGAATTATTTGTTGTAAGTTGCGGACAGTTACCAGACTTTAGCTACCAGTTAGCGATATTTATTAAGTTTGCCGGAGCTGCGGTATGCCCATTGGATGGTTTCGCCGATGGCAAACCTGTTACCTTGCGCAAAGCAGTTGGATTCCGTATCGTCATTGTTAAGTGGGGGGCTTCCAGCGCTGATGATTGCAAAGTCGGGCTATAGCCATTTACTATGTGTAGTGGTTGGCACTGCCAATTTTTTCAGTTTTGTTGCAAGGAAACTAAGGCCAGAACATGTGGTTAGCATTTAAAGAATTCTTTATCGAGCGTTCAGAAGATCTCGTCGATTTCAACGATTATGTGGGTGGAAAAAAATTGATAAAAGTCATTGGTTCAGTCGTGGTGGCATACCTGCTGGTGTGCGTGTTAATAGGTTTCTATTGGAGTTTTGAGCCGGACGCGTTCGATGTTAGTGAAGGGACGAAAGCCTTAACCGGCGATTTGGGCAGACAAGAAGTAGTCGGTTCGTATACTACGGCTACGATGATTAATTTGGCTGACAGGCTAGTCAATAAGGAGAGCTTTCTCTCTGGTGGCTACATCAGTAATGACGTTTTGCCACCCGGTCTTTGGCTGGACAATATAAAGAACTGGGAATTTGGTGTGCTGGTCCAAATACGCGATGCAGCCCGCTGGATGCGGAAAGACACCAGTCGTTCACAAAGTCAGTCTAACGAAGATAAAGATTTAATCATCGCGGAACCTCAATTCAATTTTGATAACAGTTCCTGGCTGCTGCCTTCCACTGAATCCGAATACAAGAAGGCGATCAAGGCATTGACCAGTTACCTTGCCCGTCTTTCCGATGATAATCAGCAAGATGCACAGTTTTATGCCCGTGCAGACAATTTGCGTAATTGGTTAACTGATGTGGAGACCAGGCTCGGCAGCTTATCTCAGCGTTTGAGCGAGAGCGTGGGTAAGCGTCAGTTCAATGTGGGGCTGGCGGGAGAAACCGCAGCCCAGCAGTCCACGCCCTCGTTAGAAGAAAGCGAACTCAAGACGCCTTGGCTTGAAATTGATGATGTGTTTTATGAGGCCAGGGGTACTGCGTGGGCTTTAATCCATTTGCTAAAAGCGGTTGAGCTTGATTTTGACCAGGTGTTGCAGGATAAAAATGCAGCAGTGGGCTTGCGACAGATTATTGTGGAATTAGAGGCGACTCAGAAAACAGTTTGGAGTCCGATGATTGTGAATGGTAGCGGCTTTGGTATGCTGGCCAATCACAGTCTGACTATGGCGTCCTATATTTCGAGGGCCAATGCCGCGATTATCGATCTGCGGAGTTTACTCGCCCAGGGCTGATGCTTGTTGCCGTCGTTGTTTTTGTCAAACAGCTTCTTTCAAAGCATCAGTGAATTGGCAACTTTGCTGTTAGTTCTTAAATGCCCGGGGTTGATACTGCCGACGATGGCACTGCTAACACCTGTGTGGGATAGCACGTGTTGAAGGCTACGCTGTAGCTTGTTGTCTCCCTTGCTTTCTTTGTTAGTTCCACCCAGGTGTCCACTGGCTAGTGCTTTTTTTACCAGTACACCTTTTTTCAATTGCTCAGCAAAATCGATCACTACGATTTCTTCGGTTGCATGAAGATTGTAAGTCACCATAACAAGATCCATTAATTTAACAGCTTCGATGCCTCCTGGAACGGTTTTGGTCGACATGCCGATAGCTTTTATTATGCCTTCGCTTTGAAGTTGCCGCAGCGTAGGAATGGCGTCTGAGTGGTTGATAATGTTCAAATCATTACCGTCGGAGTGTATCAGGACTACGTCGATATAGTCGGTTTGTAATCGTTGCAGGCTTCTTTTGATGCTGTAATTGATGTGCTCTTGGCTGAAATCAAATGTGGACGAGCCCCGCTGAAATTCTTCCCCGACTTTGGTGATAAGGCAGAACTGGTGGCGACAATGCTTCAGTAATGACCCCAGCCGCTGTTCGCTGGTGCCATAAGCAGGCGCTGTGTCAATGACATTGATGCCGAGTGCTAATGCCATCTCTATTAGATGGCTTAATTCTTTGTCTGACGGAAGTTCGAAGGACGTTGGATACTTGACGCCGATATTGCGGCCAAACTTGACTGTGCCCAGTCCTAGTGGGCTGACCATAATCCCAGTCTGTCCCAGTGGGCGTTTTTTCATTTAAGCAGTTGTTCCCACACTGGTTCGGCTATCGCGGGTCGCTTAAGGAAGCTGAGTTGTTTATAGTCAGTTTCGCACCGAGGTTTAATGCCATCATCACTCAATTTCTTGATGACATCATCGGCGAGGCTGGGCGTTAGAGCGAGTTTGGTGGGCCAGCAAGTTATCAGATTGTGTTGACTGTGCACAAATGCAGTATCAGGTCTTAACATGGCTTTTTGTTGTGGTTCGGCCCGATGAATGAGAAAACTGTTCCATTGGGTTTCGCCGAGATCAATCCAAGGCAATACCTCCTTAAGCAAATTTTTTGCAGTATTCACCTGCTTTTCTTTGTCAAACTCAACCCCAGTTTCGGCCAGGTTGCCACCGAGGTACCAAACCGGTTGTCCGTTTTTCATATAATGGGTTGTAATCGTTAACAAAGGTTTGGTTCCCGTACCAACGCAATGAGCATAAATGGGTTCGGGGTACTGATGTTTCGCTACTACCATGTGTAAGGGGCGGCGTTGCATGGCTGGGCGTTTGAGGTTGGCTCCGTGAAGAACACTTTCGTTACCTTCTCCAGCGGTGAGAATATAGCGTTGGGCGATGATGGCGACACGTCGGTTTTTTTTCTGTATGACTAGTCGTTTGACTCTTTTGCCATTAAGCTCGAGAGAGCCGGTTTTAGAGCAATCATATTTATAAATGCCGTCCGCACTGGCTTTGTCCATGGTATTGATAAGCGAGGGGAGATCCAGCACGATTTCGTCGAGTGCGTAGAAATTACCTTGGAATTCGGCGTGCTGAAATGCGGAGGGCCGACTGCTTGATGCACTGGCGTCTACTTTGCCACGGATCGTCTTACTGGCAAAAAAGCTCGTTAATTTAGAAAATAGTTTGTCACGAGACCATAGATAGTGGCGCTCTGAGAGCAGTTTGGTGCCACGTAGATCGATGTCTCCTTCGCCCTGCAAACTGGCACGCCAGCGCTCTGGCATGGCGCCGACAGCGTTAGCAGCTGGACTGATTCCACCATGCAGGGAGTATTTAGTGCCGCCGTGGATAATACCCTGAGATTTCATACTCTGATGTCCGCCTAAGGCGTTTTTTTCCAACAGCAGTGTACTAAACCCCATTGCTCTTAGGTGCTGGTTGAGCCAAAGGCCAGCAATTCCTGCACCGATAATGACAATATCTGTTTCCAGTTTATCCATCATAAACCACCGATAAAGGGTACCGCAGTATAGCAGCCTGTTGAGTGCTTCCAAAGGCTTGAATCGGGCCAAAATCTTTGCTACCGGGCTAAGAAAAGCAGGCGTTGAATGGTAGACTTCTGTATGATTTTCCGATGTTTTTACGAGGCCCTTAGCTTGATCGCACGCCAACTTTATACGCTACTTTTCTTATTATTGTTACCCTTTATTTTACTCAGACTTTGGTGGCGTGGCCTTCAAGCGCCTGCTTACCGGCAGCGTTGGAGAGAGCGTCTGGGTATGGTTCCAAAATCAATTTTTTCTCAGCAACCACTTTGGATACATGCAGTATCAGTGGGAGAGGTCATCGCCGCCGCGCCCTTGGTTGAAAAATTTTTGCATACCCATCCCCAACTCCCTGTTGTACTTACCACAATGACGCCGACTGGCGCTAGTCGTGTACAGGCATTATTTGGTGAGCGGGTCTGTCATCTCTACGCTCCTTACGATCTGCCTTTTTGTGTCAATGGTTTTCTTAAGCGCACTAGTCCCCGCTTATTGGTGATTATGGAAACCGAGCTATGGCCCAATTGGATTTTTTGTTGTCGGCAGCGAGCCATTCCCAGTGTGCTTGCCAATGGTCGTTTAAGTGAGAAATCTGCCCGGGGTTACCAACATTTTGCACGGTTGGTTAAGCCAATGTTACAGAATATTAGCTGGTTGGCCGTTCAGGATGGTGAGCATGCCCAACGCTTTATCGGGCTTGGTGCCCCGGAAGAATCAGTTAGTGTACTCGGTAATATTAAGTTTGACATGCAAATGGCTCCCAATCTGAATGAGTCGGCTAAACAATTAAGGCAACAGTGGGGTGTAGGTCGTTTGGTTATCGTAGCTGGTAGTACTCATGAGGGCGAAGAAGACCGGCTGTTGGACGCATTCAGAGAGGTGTCAGGTGCTGTCCATCACCCGTTATTGGTAGTGGTTCCGCGCCATCCTGAACGATTTGCCGATGTCGACAAACTATTGATTCAGCAAGGCTGGACTTTCTCTCGTTGGTCAGATGCAAAGGACAATCTTCAGGAATGTGAGGTTTTATTGGTTGATGCCATGGGGGAGCTTATGCGCTTCTATGCAGCCGCTGATATCGCTTTTGTGGGAGGTAGCCTGATCAAGCGTGGCGGGCACAATCCTTTGGAGCCCGCCGCCCATGCTATCCCGATTGTGATGGGGTCATCAGTCTTTAACTTTCAGGATATTTGTAGCAGCTTGCAACAATTGGGTAGCTTGAGACTGGTAACATCCACTGAGCTTGCAGATGAATTAGTCAATCTCGCCATCAATGAGCCATTGCGACAGCAGCGAGGGCAGGCTGGCAGGATCTTTGTCAATGCCAACAAGGGTACGATGACTTCGCTTTATAACGGTATTGTAAAATGGCTGGATAAGAAAGTAGCCTGACTGCCTTGGTCATCGGATCAGCCTTCCATGGTCTGCTTGGTTTCGCTTGTGTTCATAGCTCTTGGGTCACTATTTCCGATAAAATCACGATCTGCCACCTGCCACCCATAGAATTCCCAGTTTGCTATCTTTGCGACAAATCGACAGGTGATTTAAGCCAACTGTTTAGTGCCATTACATCTTGCTCGGCGAGTACGCCGGCGGTTTGTTTCAGAGACAAACCATTGATCACAAAATCATAGATGGCATTTGAATAGTCTCTCAAGGAGATGAAATACTGGCGCTCGGAATCGAGCACTTCGACGATATTGCGGGTGCCCACATCATAGCCTGCGCGAGTGGCTTCCAAGGCGCTCTCGGTGGAAATGGTCTGTTGCTTTCTGGCCTGAATGGCTTCTGCATTGGTTCGAAGGGTGCGGTATAAGCTGCGAATTTGCACTCTGATATTGCGCCGGGTGGTATTTAATATTTGCTGTGATTGCTCCAGTTGGTGCCTGGCCTGGCGGACGCCAGCCTGGGTGCCTCCGCCGCTGTATAGTGGCATGCTAAAGTTCAACGCAATCGCCGTGTCATTGCTTTGGTCATTGATGGGGTTGGGTCCAGGTCCATCAAAATCGTTGTAACTATAGCTGGCCTCTGCTTCGAGAGTTGGATAATGGCCTGCTTTACGGGCTGAAACATTACTTTGTGCGGTTTGCACAGAAAATTTAGCGGCTTGGAGTAACGGATTGTTATCGAAGGCGATTTTTTCCCAGTCGCTGATGGATTGGCTGGTATCGAGTGTGGTAGGGAAATCCGGGTCTAGTGTGAGTATACGGTCAGTAAATTCGCCAGTAATGCGCTGCAGATTCTCCAACGCCACATCCAATTGACCCAGCGAATTGATACGCTCAACCTTAGCTGAATCGAAAATAGCTTTGGATTCATGCACCTCTGTAATCGCGATCAATCCTACCTCAAAGCGTTCCCTGGCTTGATCCCACTGACGTTTGAAGGCTTCTTCCGCACGTTTCGCCGTGGTCAGATTGTCCCACGCCCTCAGCACACCAAAATAAGTGTCGGCTGTTCTGAACAATAAATCCTGTTGCGCATCCAGATACTCTGCATTAGCCTGAAATTCAGAAAACTCACTGGCTTTAAATTGATGGTAGCTGTCCAGGTTGATGATAGGTTGAACCGCAGAAACCGATGCACCTTTCGTGATGTAACTGTCTGAGTAGCCACTGTCACGGTCGGTATCGTTATGCGCCACACTGGCTCCAGCGCCAACCAATGGCAGTAAACGGGAGCGGGCAATCTTGACGCTTTCGGCCGTGGCATTCCGACCCGCAAGCGCAGTAGCCAGTTCCGAGTCGTAGTTAATGGCTTTATTATACGCTGTCGCCAAATCAATGGCATGAACAGATGTTGTTAGCGCCATGATTGGCCCCAGCAAACAGATCGACCCTAACGAACAGAAAGTCTTACAGGAGAATTTCATTAATGAATCCTTGTGGGAGGGAAGCGATATAAAGGTATGAAGTGTCCGGATCTAACAATAAAACAAGTTAGTACGCAAGAAGGTCCTGTGGCTATTTGTCCGGGCTTAACGGGGTCTGGCATCAACAGATTGGTATTCACATCTTTTAAGTCAGGGCTAAGTATATCGTGTTTAATTTGAAGCTACGTAAAAGGGTTGCTAAGTTAGCCATGGGATCTAACAGCTATGATCTCACAGGTGTCACTATTTCAAACTCTACGACGCTTTTTAGCTAGTGCTCATCCAGAAACGCCAATTTTTTGATGGGCACTAACGCAGTACAAGGAAGTACTGCCAAAATCGATCGCCTAAGCGATTGATTTTGCGAGCAAAGTAAAATCGACATTTTACTTTGCTACTCCGCGAAACGGCATGGAAGCCGTTTCAGGATGAAAACTAGCTAAGGAAGCTTGGATGTGAATTTTTTTTGGCGATAGCTGGAAATGATTTTTCTGGTTTGACCGCTTGATGGCAGTCTGAACTCTTGCTGTAAAGCGCAAACATCCACTTTATGATGCTCTTGGCAAACACAAAGGAGAATACAATACTAATATGGTTAGCTCTGTCCGTATCAATTCAAAGCCTATGCAGCGGAGCGATGCCAGCTTGTTAGCTGAAGAGATGGTTTATAATGGGTTTTTTAAGTTGCATAGACTCAAGTTGCAACACAAGCTGTTCAGCGGTGCTATGGGCGAACCTCTGACCCGTGAACTCCTGGCGCGAGGGCCAGCTACCTGCTTGTTGCCCTACGACCCAGTTGCTGATGCGGTCGTGGTTTGCGAGCAATTCAGAATCGGAGCCTTCATGCATGGGCAATCCCCTTGGTTAATTGAGCTGGTAGCAGGCATTAACGACTCCGGTGAAGGTCCCGAACAGACAGCCCGAAGAGAAGCAGTTGAAGAGGCTGGCTTGGTGGTGCAGGAAATCGTGCCGATATGTGAGTACTATCCTTCTCCAGGGGGCAGTGATGAATGGATTACTTTATTGTGTGGTCGCGTCAATAGTGCGGGTTCAGAAGGGATTTACGGTATGGCGGAAGAAGGCGAGGATATACGAGTGCAGGTACTTGCAAGAGAGGATGCATTTGCGATGATAGCCAAGGGACAGTTAATTAATGCCGCCAGCATAATTGGTATGCAATGGCTGCAGTTGAATCATTCTGAGTTAAAGGAAAAGTGGGGCAGCCGCTAGGGTAGTGCTCATCCAGAAACGCCAGGTTTTGATGAGCACTAACGCAGTACAAGGAAGTACTGCCAAAATCGATCGCCTAAGCGATTGATTTTGCGAGCAAAGTAAAATCGACATTTTACTTTGCTACTCCGCGAAACGGCATGGAAGCCGTTTCAGGATGAAAACCAGGGTAGTGTTGAGCATTAAGCATTACTGAGGCAGAAGGTCACAAAGGATTGAAGGGAATTAGCCACCGGCTTCATTCCGATCTAGTAAGTCCGATCTAGTAAGACAACATGAGAGTATCTATTCTTTGAAACAGCGCTATGTACCAGACATTGCTAAATTCGGTGCTATTTGTGAATCCAATTACGTGCGCCTGTGCCGATTGCTCACTGACTGGGAATGTGGCGCATCGGTGAGTTATGGTTTGTATCATGGTCCTGTATCTTTCGGAAAAATTCAGTTGCAAATCACCGAATCCAGCCGCTATACCAACTTGGTATTACTTCAGCAAATACAAGCAGAGGGCAAGTGGCTTAATAATCCTCGCCTTTCCGTCAGGCTCTACCACGATGCCCGTATGGCTGAAGTGGTGAGCGCTGCTAATCACGCGAGAGTTGAAGGTGTTAATGGGTATCCAAATAAGAAAATGCACCTTCCAGATGAAAAGTTGCAATTGAACCAATTTTTAGGTGAATGGCTAAACTTTTGCGTTCGCCATGGTCACGTTTTAAATCACATCAATCCCGGTGCTGCTTAAGGTGGGCGAAACGCTGGCGATTGCACCATTGCAAGCGGTTTTGCGTAAAACTCTGAAATTGAACTAAGGTTGAATAGTGAGTTGATAAAACTAGTGTTTCATTTTGAATTTTTATTATCCGATCTTTTTTAGAGGGAGCAAGCGTTATCCTTAATTGTTTATGGGGAAGCCATTTTAAAGACGGTCGTTGCTTTGCCGGACGAATTGAGGGGTACGCTGGTCGAAGGAAGGAAAAGTGGCGGAAAATAATTCAGTAACTATCATCCAAATTACTGACTCCCATCTTCGCAAGGAGCCTGATGGCGTATTGTTGGGTATGAATACCCGCGACAGTTTAGACGCTGTTTTAGATTTGGTGAAAGCCCACTGTCATCAGCCGGATTTGGTTTTAGCAACGGGAGATATCGCTCAAGACGGAAGTGCTGGCGCCTACCAGTGCTTTGATCAAAAAATATCTGCATTTTCTTGTCCTGTTATTTATTTCTCTGGAAACCATGATGATCCCGCTGTTATGTCTGCTACCATCAACAGGCCTGAATCATTCGAAAAAGTTTGGCATTCTGAATATTGGAAGTTGATATTTCTGGATTCTTCTGTAAGGTCCAAAGTATCCGGTGCTCTCGCTGCTGAAGAGATCGACCTGTTAAGGCAGACATTGGCGACCGATAAAGCAAAACACACCGGGATATGTTTTCACCACCATCCCGTTCCGGTAGGGAGTGCCTGGCTCGACACCATAGGATTGCTAAACAGTGCTGAGTTATTTTCGGTGCTTGATCAGTTCGAGCAGACTCGGATGCTACTTTGGGGTCATATCCATCAGGAATTTGACCAATATCGAAACGGTGTCAGGTTGCTGGCTACACCGTCAACTTGCGTTCAGTTCAAGCCTGAATCTGAAGAATTTGCGGTTGATAGTCTGTCGCCCGGTTATCGTTGGCTCACCTTAATGGCCGATGGTACGATTAACACCGGTGTCGAACGCGTGGAGCACATTGAGTTTGCTATCGACTTGTCCAGTAAGGGATACTGACTTAACCCTACAGATCCTTGTCTAACTGGAAGCAGTTACCCTTGGTTGTTCAAAACATTATTTATTTGCATGGTTTTAACAGTTCACCGATGTCGTTAAAAGCCAGACTTATGTCAACATGGCTTGAACAGTATCGTCCGGAACTGCCATTTCATGTTCCCGGGTTGCCCTTCTCGCCTGCCCAAGCGATATCTGTGCTTGAAGCGAAATTCTTTCACTCTGCTATTGGGAAAGCGACAGCCGTAATCGGTAGTTCACTAGGGGGCTACTATGCTATGTACCTCAGTGCGCATTATTGTTTGCCCGCGGTATTGATTAACCCGGCAATTAAACCCTTTCACTTGCTACAGGATTATCTGGGCGACAATGAGAATTTGTATACCGGACAACACTACGTACTAGACTCTTCTCATATCGACGAGCTGTTGGCCATACAGTGCAATCCGTCCGCATTTTCCAGTGGCCAGGTGTTGACATTATTACAGACTGGAGATGAAACTCTGGACTTTCGTGAAGCCATAGCCTTTCTCCCGGCACAACCTACTTGGATCATACCGCAAGGTTCTCATGAGTTTGAGCATTTCGAACGTTTTATTCCAGCCATTATTGAGCATGTGACGGCTTCACCTTTGTAGCCTTGTACTGTGGGATTCAGGGTTCAATGCTTTATGCGCTGCACCACTCCGGTTGTTGAGTTATAGCTGTGATCTAGCGAACCGTTAAAAATCTGCGCGTTGAAAGGGCAACTCAATATGGTCAATAGCTTGAATTTGAACCAGTGATTAGTTGGCTGCTGTTGAGGTTGGTTTGCTATCGTACAAAGCCCGCTAAAAATTATGCCTTTGCATTTAAAGATAGAGTTGGCACCCGCAAAACAATGTTATTAAAATGAATTAACTGGAACGATTGGAGAAACAAAAGTAATGAGCAATGTGCCCGAAGAATTACGCTATTCAACAACCCATGAGTGGTCCCGTCCGGACGAACATGGTGTGGTGACAGTAGGTATTACAGATCATGCGCAAGATTTATTGGGTGACATTGTTTATGTAGAAATGCCTGAAGCGGGCTCTCAGGTTGCTGCTTTTGATGAAGCGGGTGTGGTGGAATCGGTGAAGGCGGCTTCCGACATATATTCTCCTGTGTCAGGTGAGATCGTGGCCGTGAATGAGAACCTGCAGGAAACTCCAGAGCTGGTTAACAGTGATCCCTATGGAGATGGTTGGTTGTTCAAGGTAAAAATGTCCGATGCAGCGGACCTCGGCAAGCTGTTGGCCGCAGATGAGTACACTAGCTTGTGTGAAACCGATGAGTAATTTGTTTTTGCTAACCTGGCAGGCCTTCAGGCGATTCGCAGGTTTACCCTCTCTTCTTCAACCTGGAATCTTCAGTTGGACGCTGTGAAGGGAGCGTTTGCGGTGGTGCAGGGCAAGGCATAACGACGAATAATAGTTGTTCTATTGCGAGGAGTTATAACGCGGCAATGCGCCGCCACAAGCGTGCCAATCGCGGTGTAACGATGTTCACCCAACAGGTGACCTAACAAGCCGACTGAGAATATTTGTAATTTCA
>JGI12048J13642_10315428_pt1 | contig 18918 bp, 15 predicted proteins | sample ElkSlonscriptome_16_FD_13642 | JGI IMG/M metagenome (IMG submission 13642)
GAAGCCGGGTGGCCATTTCCTGATTGCGGATATTATTTCTGATCCGAAAAGCGGAACTGCCTCCAAGCGAAAATGGAAGGAGGGAATGCAGCTGAACCACTGGCCAAGGGAAAAGTATGAAACCGAGCTGGCTGCTGCCGGACTCGAAATTCTTCGGTTCAATGATATTACAGATGAGGTGATCCGTGGATTCGAACTATATCCCCAATGGCTGAAAAAGATGCCACGGAGCAATGTGTTCCGGGATCTTTCACTAAAACTGTTCTATACCATCAATGTGAGGCTGAACATCCGGCTCCTGAAACGACAACGTGACTATGTCGTCATTACAGGAACTGCCTGATTCTCATTTCTCCTTACGAAATCAGTTTCGCTTCCAGCTTAATATCTGCTGCAGCGACCAATCGGGATACCGGACATTTCTCCTTCGCTGCTTTCGTAAGTTCGTCAAATTTTTCCTTTGTGAGATCTTTACAGATCACCTCTGTATTCAATTCGATGGTGGAAATTACAGGTCCGACATCATCTTTGCCCAGATGCACAGTGGCAGTTGTGGAGACACTTTCCGGTTCCAGGTTTTCTGCACTGATGAGTGCTGACAGGAACATGGAGTAGCATCCTGCATGAGCTGCACCGATCAATTCTTCGGGGTTGGTTCCCTGACCCTCCTCAAATCGTGAGGCATATGTATATGGTCCGGCATAATCACTGAAGTTCATTGATCCTGCACCTTCCTTAAGGGTGCCGTTCCATCTTGCATTTGCTTTTCTTGCTGACATTGTTGTTATATTTTTTTGGGTTTGAAATGTTCTGTGGGTATAACGGGACAGCAGGTTGTTTGTTCGGAGAATTTGGAGGGATGCGTGTTGCGTATTGCGCTCGACTCTAAATTACCTGTTCATAAAGTCGAGGAAGTTCCCAATGTACTCGGAGATCAGTTCCGAATGAATGACTTCTTTGGTTATGATAACGATAAATGCAATATAGAGCAGGAGCAGGAGAAGTCCAACCCTTCGGTTGATCTTTTTAGAGAGAATGAATACCGGCACCACAACAAGGTTGATGAGCCACATCAACAGCCATGAAATGATTGTCAGTATGCGTATGTCTCGCGACATTTCCAGGTTGTCATAAATGAACGTAAAAAGCAACAGGGGCAACCCCAATGCAAATGAGATGTCAAATATGTTGCTGCCCAGGGCATTGGAGATGGAATCATCATGGTTCCCTTTCCTGGCATCACGGACCGAGATCATGGTATCCGGAATACTTGTGGCAGCTGCTGCCAGCAGTACAGAGAGGTAGATCACTGGAAGTCCCAATCCATATAACCCCTCTATACCCAATAACGAATACTTATCGTGTCCAAGCAATTCTGTGCCTTTCACAAGCAGCCAGGTTCCACCACTCATTACAACGATGGATACAAACATTGTCGCCCAGGCATTGCCGCGGTTCAGCTTTTTTCCATTCAGCATCAACTGCTTTATATCCAGTTTTAAAATATGTATCAAGCCAAGATGCATCTTTTCAACTCGGAATTCTTTCTGCTCAGAATGCTCTTTCGTCTTGAAGCCTAAGCCCTTGCGAAGCAGAAACAGGTAAATCAGGTAAATACCGATGAGGACGATCCCGTGTGTGGGCCGGAGGATTTGCTGACTGATCACCAGGATCAGCACCACGTTTGACAGTATAAGGAATATTCCATCACGGCGTATGATCTTTTTGTCCAGCCGGAAGCTTTTACTCCTGAATCCACTCGTCCCAAAAAAAATCACAGCGACTGGAATGATCAGGATATTGAAGATTGCACTTCCTGCAACAACTCCGAGTCCGCCCGAAAAAGAATCTACAAACGCTCCATCGTTTTTTACAGCGAAGACAAAAAAAAGGGTGGTCAGGAATTCCGGCATGCTGCTGGCCACAGCATTGATGGTGGCACCCTTTACCCCGCGCGACATCTTTCGTCCCAGGTAATCGGCAGCAAGTTCAAAACTGCTTGTGCTTCTCCAGATGATGTGTCCGCTTACAGCGATCATCACCAGCGGGATCAATATCCCGGGAAGATGCTCAGGAGTAAATTGCATTTAATGCATAAAATTTATCGCCGGAATCTTCATTCGATTTTCCGGACCAGTTTTTATGCATGCAAAAATAGTGAAAAGCACTATTTCTTTTCCAGTTCCGCCACCTTTTTATTCAGCTCATCGTTTGCGGCCTGGAGACCATCAACTTTTCGCTGAAGTCCCTCCTTTTCTGCCTCCAGTTTTTCAATCCTTTTTCTGTAAATGGACCTGTAATAAAAATAGGAGGTGAAATAACCGATAATTCCTGTAACCAGGATCAGGATGATGATCTCGATGACCGCCTGGGTGGTTGATTTTGCCAGTATTGAAAAAAGTAATTCCATGATATCTGTTTTTTATTATTGCATATGTACAACAGCCCGCCTGTTCTTTTCCCGGTTTTCTTTGCTGGAATTCGGAACTGCCGGATCAGCCTCTCCTGTTGAGGTTGTTTCCAGACATCCATCTTCCAATCCGTTTTGTTCCAGGAATTTCCGGACTGCCAATGCCCTTCGTTTGCCAAGGTCCATATTGTAGGCGTTTGTCCCAATATCACAGGTGTGCCCGGTAACCAGCACACATGCATCCTGAACCGTTTCAAGGTATTCTTTGCTTCCCGGAATGTAACTGTTCAGGATTTCTTCATTCTGAATACGGGTGCTATTGTAATCAAAATAGACGATCACATCACCAGGAGGGTCAGGGGTCTCCGGTTCAGCAGGTTCAGCTTCCGGAGCAAGTGTTGTGTCAGGAAATGCCTGTACTTCAGTGTTTTCGTCCTCCTGGCTGAATGCTGGAAAGATCTGCGTGGAATAATACCAGGTTGACAACGCTAACCAGGCGAGAAAAATCAGAATGCCTATAATTAGTGGTCTCATCGTTTTGGGGTTTAAAATTACATGCAACATGCAAGTTACGCGAAAATAAGACCGTTGTCAAGTAGTTCTGCCCTTGTTTTTTATGCTGAATTGTACGTGCTTCTGCAGTCATCAGGCTTCAGTCTGTATGCCCGATACTGTATCAGGGCGCCTGCGCCCGGATGTTCATTATTGTTCAGAACCCTGTGGATCAAATTCAAATCTTTTGTTCCCCGGATCACTTGAGAGTTGCTTCGATCAACCTGTCACCTTGCCTGATCCTTACTGTGTCACCTTCAAAGTTATAGGTCCTTCGAATTGTGTGCGGACTTTCAATATATCGAAGGATCAGTTCCAGGCTCTGGTCATCTTCCCATCTATATGCTCCTGCAACTTTGAAGGGCAGCATCTCCTCCAGGTTGGCATCGGGCTGTGGCAACAGGTTGGGTCCCGGCCTGTTTGTCTCGCCGATCTCCCAGGCCCCACCGCCAAATGTGAAATCATATTCATCGCCTTCGGCAGTTTGCTGGGTCAGGAAACACCTTTCATTCTCAAACCGGAAAGAAAACTCCTCGGACGCTTGCTGTTCACCGTACCTAAATACTTTGCCCGACAGTGCCTCCTCCAGTTCCGGACTGCTACCTGTATCCGGAGGATCAATGGCCAGTGAGGTCAGCTTTTCATTGAGTTCACCAAGTGTCTCTTTTTCTTCCGGCAACGGCGCATCTTTCATCCCGGGAAGAAGGTGATCCCATACAAGGTTCAGCTCTTTCTGCATATCACGTGCATTGGCGGTAATGGCAATCACCACTTCCTTTTCGGGAATTACCAGGATATACTGACCATAGGCGCCGTCAGCACGATACGAATTGTGTCGAGACCTCCAGAACTTATACCCGTATCCCTGCAGCCAGTCACTTTCCGATTTTTCCTCTTCAGTGAGTTGTGGCTGCTGATCAATATGTTTGCTGGTCGCCTCATTAATCCACTCTTCCGGCACGATTTGTTCTCCTTTCCATTCTCCCTTTTGAAGGAACAGCTGTCCGAATTTGGCCATGTCTTCAGTTTTCAGCCTAAGACCCCAGCCACCGACATTGATCCCTGCAGGGTCCACTTCCCAGTCCATGCCTTTAATCCCCAGCGGATCGAAGAGCCTGGGCCCGAGATATTCGAGGACGGTTTCGCCGGTAACTTCTGTAATGATCGCTGAAAGCATGTAGGTGGCCGAAGAGTTATAGAGAAATTTTGACCCGGGCCTATCCGGAACAGGCGCTGCGAGAAATGCTTTGATCCAGTTGTCTGAAGGCAGGATCCTGGCAAAAGTAGGTTCCGGGTCCTGTCCGGCACTCATGGTGAGCAAGTCCTTCACAGTCATTGCAGCAAGGTTTTCACTTACCGAGTCCGGCAGGTATTCCGGGAAAAAATCAACGACCTTGTCATCCACATTTAGCAATCCTTCCCACACGGCAAAACCAATGGCTGTGGAGGTAAAGCTCTTGCTGGTTGAATATAACGTGTGTTTCAACTCTGCTGCATATGGATCCCACCAGCCCTCAGCGATCACCTTGCCGTGACGGAGGTACATGAAACTGTGGAGCTCCTGTCCGCTGCCGGGTACTGCCTCGAGGAAGCTCAGGATCGATGCTGAGGTGACCCCTTCTGCTTCGGGTGTCGATCCTGGCAGATCGGTCGATTCGCCTGATTTTTGAGTACAGGAGGAGAGGATCAGTGTAAAGATTGCAATCATCATTGCGACCTTTCGTCTTTCAGGTGCCTGGCGTGCGATAAATTTCATGAGGTGTGGGTATTGATGCTGTGTTTCAATTATCGATTGTATTGTAGTCAAACTCATAGGTGAGGCCAAATCCGACGGACAGGGAATGCAGGTTCCTGGTATAGCTGACCTCCCTGCTCGAAGATGTTCCTTCGACCAGGTCATTCTGATTGATTGTATAGGTAAAATCGGGGCGGAACCAGGTATATCCGCATTCGATGGTAAAGTGGATCCGGTTGATTACTCTTACCCCTGCCCTGGCACCATAGGCAGCTGTAAAATAACTATCCTGGTACTTGTCATTTTTATATTCAACAGTATGATAACGGTTGCTGTTTTTTTCTTTCAGCCTTAAGGTCACATTTGTCGTATAGAAAGTGGTGTAGCCGAGACTCAGTTGGGGAAGGAGAAAAAAGCGCTCGTTTGCCACCCGGTAGACCAGTCCGATGTATCCCTGCGAAAAGTCCCTGTTGTAAAGGTTGTTGTCTTTTTCAGGGGTTTCATATGCGATAAAGAAGTAATCACTGTTGTACTGTTGTGTCAGCAGATCATAAAACGAGGCATCCTGGCCTGATCTTTCCTGGGCGTAGCACCTCTGCCAGTGATAATTCAAGCCAAGTCGTTCGTTGAGGAATTTAGTACCGGAGAAGTACCTGGCGTAGTCGAAACGTGACCGGAACCCGATGAGTTGATCTGTGATCTCCCCGGTTTCCAAAGTGGTAAGGGGGATGGAGTAGCCATAGGAAAAACCGATGTATGTGGCAGGGTACTCATTCTCAAGGGGCTGTGCTGCTGCGCTTGAATTCCCTGTGGTGAAGAGGATGATGATGGCCAGGATTTTTAATCCGGGCAAAGCTATTTTGTCTGCTGAAGGTTTCATTGGGCCAGTGTTATTTCTTCAGTTTCAGTTTGTAGTATACGTCCGTCTGAAAGATATATCTCAAGGTTGAAAGCATGGTTCTCAGGAAGGTCGGGATCCGGGGCATTCATCAGCAGGGCGTTAATTTCAAGGGTTTTGTCCTCCGGATCGAACGGGGTATTGATGACATAATCCGGAAGCTGGTCCAGGGGAACCATATCACCCCACCTAAGTACGAGGAAGTAGTCAGACACCTCGGATCCGGCCGGGTGGAACGCGTCGAATTCATTGATTGTGGTAATATGTATCGAATCGATCCAGTCGGCAGGTTCAAAAAAGACCTCATTCGGACAGTAGCACGAAAAAGCATATGCAGATTGCATCAGGCTGACAGATCTGAGTAATGCCAATTGTTGATTTTCTTCAGGAATCACCTCCTGGCGGTCTAAAATGATCCGTATGCCGTATGTATTGGCGTTGACACTGTCATTCAAAGGCAGTTGGGAAAACGGTCCGCTGTTATCGATACTGTAGGCCAGCATTTCGGAGTGAGAAAAGAAAGCGTGGTGTTCATAGTAATTATTGAACGGATAATCATCACAATTACAGCAGGCGATCATCAGCTCGATGATCACCGGCACCATCAGCACGATCGTAATTTTTTTAATTTTCATGGCCGGGGTTTTTGGTATTGATAACGTAAGTTAGGAAAAAGTGAGGTAAAAGAAGCCTGGTATAGTATTTTTTCAAGAATCTGAGAGGTATATCACTCCATGCCGCAATTGCAAAATAAGAAATTCGGACCCTGTTTTAGGATGACCTGGCAACTCACTGTCTGATTATTCTATTTTTTGTTTCGCATTGGAGAGGTATGTCAATAGAAAGTCATCGGGATTATTTATGAATTTCTGAGGACTGGTGCCCAGGAGTTCAGTGAAGAAATTAATGAAATGAGCATGATCATAGAACCCATGTTCCAGTGCCATGCGATAGATCTCTTCATGGTTTCCATTACTGATGGTTTCGAAGACCGAATTGAACTGAATGGTTTTTTCGTATTTTTTGATCCCGATGCCCACATATTCTTTGAATTGCCTGCGCAGACTCCGCTCACTGATGTCAAGGCGTTCTGCAAGTTCATTTACAGGAATGTTGCCCCGGGATGCGTATATCTCTTCCAGGCATTTTTCCAGGAGAAACTGGCGGGGAGGCTTCCTCAGCAGTTCCACAAGGATCAACTGAAGTTTTTCCGCCACAATTTCGGCACTGTCCTGTTTTTCTACCCTGTCAATTGTATCACGGCCCACGAGTTCATATAGCGGATTTGAAATGAGTCCGGTGTCAGTTAACTTCTCCCCGGTAATCCCAAAGGCATAAAACGGAACAAGTGGATATAGTTCCAGTCCCACATGAAAGAATTTTCCTTTTATACTGAATGCTGGTTTTTCATGTTCCAGTTGACCAACCAGGTAGTACTTGTCATCTGTGGATATGTTTCGTTCGTTATAACTGAACATCACCGGGTACCGGCTATAGGTAAGATATGCGAAGCCGGTAGGTACGATGGGCATGATCTCATCAGTATTATCATCGCCGTGTGTAATAAGAATGCGACGTACGTACTGTTTTAATTCATTCCGGGGTTGAAGTATGCTATGCTGAAGATTGGAGCGCTTCATATACGTAAATAAAACAAAATCACAGGGATTTTGTTCTGTGCAGAACTATGCATGGCATGAGACACCTATGCCCAGGTGATGTGTTCTGATTCAGGCACCTATGCTAAAAGGAAGGTAAACAGGATTCCGGTCACTCAAGTGGGCAATGAGCGCTGATCACCTGTTTTACTGAAGCAAGAGTACCTGGGAGTAGACATGGGAATCTTTCTCGGTTTTCCACCTGATAAAATATACACCAGGGTTGAAAGGCTGGTCAATGAATAGTTCTTTGGTTCCCGGTGAAGATGAACCAATGATCTGAATCCCCATTTCTGCCCCCATGGCATTGTATACCTTAACCTCTTCCAGGATCCCGGTCCGGTCCATGAAAAAGCGACCTTCCCGGTTTGGAGTAGGATACCAGTATGTCTGGCTGTTCTGCCTTGATATCGGGGCAGAGGTAATATCAGTGACCAATACTTTCAGGAATTCATTTTCAGCACTTATGTCGATGTCCAGTTCCTGGTCATTTTCCACGGTTATCATTTGATCTTCAGCGGTCATGAGGTATCCCGGGATAATAACGAACAGGCGGTAGTCTGCTGACGGGATATTCTCAAAGTGGAAATATCCTGCAGAGTCGGTCAGGTCGATCGCTACCTTGCGATTGGTTTCAGCATCCAAAAGGTAGATAAACACACCCCCGGTTTGCGTTTTCTCCAATGATTTGGTAATGGATGAGTTTGCTTCCCCATAATTTGAGTATCCCGTATAGGTTTCAGCAGATTTCAGAACATCCAGGTTGAGGCTTCCTGTAAGGACCGAGGAACCAGAATAGTTATACCCGGTTTCATCATTGCACTGGAAACAGCTTTCACCAGGGGCACACCGGATCATCGAACACAGATCTGTTACCTTCCAGGCATCTGTAGCATTGGGAGAATCAGGAAGAAACGTCCCATTTGAACAGATGTAACCGGGGGGAACCGTTGCATTATCGCAGGGGTCAGCATAATCGTTACAAATCTCGGATCTTGTATTTTGACTGTCGACACAGGGATCGTAACAGGATCCCAGGTAACAGACCTGGCCAACCGGACACCAGACATCCGCGCAGGGATCAGCTTCTGGTGGCTCACATGATTTTGGGTCGAATACACATGGATGATAACAGTTGCCATCGTAGCAAACTTCCCCAACCGGACACCAAACATCTTTGCAGGGATCAGGCTCTGCCGCACCATAGGCATTTTCTGATGAGATGCACTGACCATCGAAGCAGAAATAGCCCTCCGGGCAATCGATATTGTAACAGGCATCTTGAAGTGTTGTGTAGATGATGTTGTTCTCATCCGGGTAGCACACCACGCTGACAGAACCATATCCGGGTTTCTCAATTCTCAGGGTCAGACTGTCTGTCATATACAATAGTTCAATTTCAAAGTATCCGTTCAAATCCGTCATCGCGGGATCTGACAGGTCTGAAAGTACCGTAGCATAAGGCAATACCAGTGAGTCATTACTCAATACATATCCGGTGATTTTATCTTTGGACTGATTATTGGACAGAGGGGTAAAGCAAGCTCCATCATAGCAGACATCACCCGCCGGACAATTCAAATCGTCGCAGTTGATATAAGGGTCCTCCAGGTAGTAGACTTCTTTACCTGCGATGAATGGCAGGATGGCATCACGATAGTTTCCTTCCGGATCGTGAAAAATGAAGTGTGGGTTACGCGTAACTACAGGAAACTCAGTATAACCATCGGCGATGTAAGTATTGTTTGTTCCCCTTTCTGTTACTTCGATGGAAGACAGAATTTCATTTCCGGATTCATCATATAGTGAAAAGGTGGCAAAGATCGTATCGTAGGGTTCGAAACATTTGCCTCCGACGCAGACCTGTCCATTGTCACAGGATGAAGTATAGCAGGGATCGAAGTTGAGAAATATTTCCAGTTCAGACTGACTGTTGATGTGTTCATATCTCGGTGAGTAGCCTTCCTTTAGAATAACCACCGACTCCCACAGCGAGTCTATCGTGAAGTTTCCGTTTTCATCTGTATAAGTGACATTATCCCTGTAGAGATCTTCCAGACGCGCCCCTGCGACGGTGTTGTTATTCTGGTCATATACGACGCCATGGATAGGGCTGACTGGTTTATAACACGTCCCATCATAACATACTTCACCCACAGGACAGTTTATTTCGAAACACGGGTCCACAGATAGAAGGATATCAAAATTATTAAACAGGTTCATACTATAGATATTTCTGCTGGAAGAGATATACGGTTCCAGGGAAACGAGCAGTGTTGTATTGTCATTGTAGTCATAGTAAAAAGAATACATCCCGTTATTATCACCGTAAAGAATCTGAATAGTGTCAGATCCCTGCATAAGGATTATCTCTGCACCCTCCAGTGGCATTCCTGTTACTGCATCTTTAATAGTACCTGCAGTTTTATTCCCGGGATTGTAGCAGCTACCTTCATAACAAACTTCGCCAACAGGGCATAAAATTCCGTCACATGGGTCATCAACATGAAGCTGTGGCATTTTTCTAAGCTCCTTACCGTGTAAATCTTCGCTAAAAAAATAGATAGAATCATTCATCTCGGTAAAACAAACAGGATAAGATGATAGATAACCAGGATAATAATCCTGCACGAGGGTGGCGGAGTCAGAGTTATCAGTTGCCGCCCACACCTCTTCTCCGAAAGAGCCATCATCCCCTGCAAAATAGAGAACTCCGTTGAACCAGAAAATTTTGTCTTCCTGATAAAACATTCCGCCTTCATTCAGATCAACTATCATGGATGTCCCTGAAGGAGTTCCGTCGGAATACCACAGTTCAATGTTAAATGTTGCCTTCTCCATCCCGGCAAAATAGACCCCTTCATCAGTCGGGAAAAAACTGTTTAGTTCGGCTTTGCCACCTGTCCAGATGTCTTTTAAAGGTATGGTTCCTTCTTCGGTTCCGTCCGTGAAAAAAAGTTCTGCTCCCGTGATGCCATCATCCGCATGAAAAAACACCCTACCGGGAATACTGCCGGTATAGTTCTTTGGATTTGAAGAATTAGCACCACTGTTGAGGTCCGTAAGTCGATATGTTCCTTCAGGCGTGCCGTCTGAGACCCAGGGTTCTATTCCAGCTTCATCGCCAGCTGTGAAGTACATGGTTTCTCCTATGACGGAAAAGCCATGGGGATTACTGCTGTACCCTTCCCCGGGATAGATGTCTTTAAAGAGCTTAGTGCCGGAAGGAGTTCCGTCAGAAACATACAGTTCCCGTCCAACTCCATCAACATCTGATTCTGTACTGAAGAAGAGTAATCCCCGGAAAGCTGACATCTGCATAATGCTGCTGTTGGCCGGACCGGATTTGAAATCCGACAACCTGACCGGCGTGTTGGTCCCTTCGACCACGTAAAGTTCATTCCCGGTAGTCCCGTCGGCCCCATTCATTCCGTCTGTTGAAGTGAAGAATAATTTGTCACCTACCGCCACCAGGTTCCTGATATCCGGATCATAGAGTCCCTCCCTTTGGTCGACGACAAGGACTGTTCCTGCCTCAGTTCCATCGCTACGGTAAAGCTCATATGTGCCCTGATCTGTTCTTCCGGAGAAATAGAGGTATTCCCCGGCTATAGTCAGCTCATAGGGATAGAGTCCTCCACTATTTACGAGATCCCTGACAAGGACCGTTCCCTCTTCTGTTCCATCACTTTTCCAGAGTTCATTGCTGGTAATGTTGTCATCACCACTGAAATACATTTCGTTTTTATAAACGACAAGTTCGTTCCCGTAGATTCCGTCTCCAATCGGGTTAATATCCTTTACAAGTTCAATCTGGGCTTGTGCCCCATATGTGAATGACAGGAACAGCAGGGTAATTGTAAAATACTTCATGAGATTTGCTTACAAATAGGTTCACGTAAATATCGCCCGGTACCTTGAAAGAATATTGGAAAAAACGGCCAGAAGGTTATTTTAACAGGTATTTCACATTCATACAATTTTTAAATTGCATAAAGCTTGTGTAATTTGTGCTCAGAAATTGATTTCTATTGGTTCTCAGAGAGCCACTTTAAACGAAAATGCCTCTATGATCAAAGGAGTCATTTGCGGCTACCGTGTGGAAGAGATCACCACTTCTTTGACGCAAAAGGCCAGGTCCTGGATAAGTTGGTGGATAAAATGGCAAGAGGAAAGAAAATGGAGAAGATTTTGAGGACATCCTGATGTTCCGCGTGGAGGCAGTGAGAGCAAACCAAATCAACGGATTACAAAGAAAAATCAATGAGAAAAAAAGTACTGTTGTTCCTGGCCCAGGGATTTGAAGAATACGAGGCAAGTGTTTTCACAGATGTGTTTGGTTGGAGCAGGGAACATGGCAAAGTACCTGTTGACCTGGTCACAACTGGATTGCGTGATGAGATCAAATGCACCTGGAACCTGATCGTAAAGCCCGAGATGCCCTTTGATGAAGTGAAAGTCGGGGATTTTGATGCCCTGGCCATTCCCGGGGGATTTGAGGAGGCTGGTTTCTACGAGGATGCCTATGATGATCGATTCTTACAACTGATCCGTGATTTTAACACCCAGGGCAAAATCATTGCTTCAGTCTGCGTGGGTGCCATGCCTGTTGGTAAATCGGGGGTATTAAAGGGGAGAGATGCGACGACTTACGATCTGCTTGACGGATACCGCAGAGTTCAACTGGCTGAACTGGGCGCCAATGTTCAGGATAAACAGGTAGTCGTGGACCGGAACATCATCACCTCCACAGGTCCGGCCACGGGCACAGAAGTGGCATTCCAGCTGCTGGAGATGCTGACAGACAGGGAGAATATGGAGCAGGTGAAGAGATTTATGAGATTTCGGTAATCCAGCATGATATTCATCCAGGCGATTTCATTCTGAGGCTGTGGTCATAGAGGATTCTTCTCAATCCATATAACTATGAATCATTTACTTGCACCCCAGAGACCAACCATCATACTTGTTCTGCTTGGTACTCTCAATTTCTGTGATGTTGAGGTGACAGAAGCGCCACACCGTGCCGATTTCACCCATTCCAGGTTACTCACTCAGTCTTCCTCGTTTTTCAGGCCCAGTGGAACGATCACCTTCACATCCATCCCGTAGCGGACTCCTTTTTCACTTACCAGCGGAGTGTGCTCAAAGGTGAAGGTCTTTTTGTAGTAATCATTCAGCATACCAAAAATCTCCCTGCTTAATGTTACGCCTTTCTTTGTGCCCGAAGTTTTCTTTGTCACCACCTCGGTACGGTCGTGGCCTTCATCCCTGATGAAGATGAGCAGGCTTTCTTCCCGGACCTGGCAGGTGAGTGTGATGGTGCCGCCTGCTCTCCGTGGTTTGATTCCGTGCTTGATCGCGTTCTCGACAAAACTGTGGACGAGCATCCGGGGTACGAGGACTTTACCAATCTGATCATCTGCTTGTTGGATGACACAGGTGAGTTTGTCACCCATGCTGGTTTCCTGCATCTTACAGTAGTCCATGATAAAATTTAGCTCCTCTACAAATGGAATAAGAATCTTGTCATATCCTGTCAGCATATTTCGAAGGATCCCGGAGAACCGGATCAGGTGATCATAGGCTTCTTCTTTTTTTCCGGACACAATGAAGTATCCGAGCGATGACATCATATTAAAAGTGAAGTGTGGGTCAAACTGCCTGATGAGCTGCCTGATCCTGGCATCAAACATCTCTTTGCGGAGCTGCTCGGCCTTTTCGCGTCTTTTGTGACGGCGGCGGATGATCCAAAAGGTGAGACCAGATATCGCAGTGATCCCAAGCGAGATCAGCAGGACAAGAAAGATCCACGTTTGCCAGAAGGTGGGTCTGATATATAGGTCGATTGTAACCGGACTGCTCCATTTGCCAAGGGCATTTGCCGCCCTTATCGTGATCCGGTGTTGCCCCGGTGGCAGGTTTGCGAATACCATGTCGGACTTCATTGATGGCTTCGACCACATGCTGTCTGACCTGTCAAGCCTGTAACTGTATCGTACCTTTTCAGGTGCGTATCCAGTAATACCGCGGAGTATAAGCCTGACTGAATTCTGATTTGGGTCCAGTGTGATTTTACATGGTATGGAATCATTCAGATTCCTGGTGTGGTCCAGTCGCTTCCACCTTAGAGATGCATCCATGACCTCCAAAGCACTGAGATTTATGATCGGTGGATTTGGAGTGATCATTTCGTGTGACGGGTTGAACCTTACCACCCGGTCGATACAGCTTATCCAGAAATTCCCTTTCCTGTCACGCATGATCCCGTCCTGCTGCACTTCGTACCCCAGGAATCCGTCGGCTTCATCGTAACTTCGGTAGTATGCCGATTCTCCTGCAAGCCACTTACGTGTATCTACAACGAGGATATCGTCCATCCTCCCCAACAGTAATTTCCCATTGTCCATTAATGCCATTCCGTTGACAGTAGCTGGTGTGTTAAGATCCACTTGACTGAAAGTATCTAAGTCACTGTCATACATAAACAATCCCTCTTTCCCCCCGAACCAGGGAATCCCCGCGCTGTCCACTTCAACGACGTAGCCATTCCTGACAGGTGCTTCGGGATGAGGATAGAAGTAGACACTGTCGTCGTAAACCTTCGCCACCGTAGTTGAGGTAACCACCCAATAGAATCCCTCCGGATCATGGGCGATGTCAGTGACCCATCCTTTGGCCCCGGCCGAAAATTCCTTGACAATGCGGCTAGTTCCATTTTTTTTGATGATCAGGCCTTTGCTTGTCTGCCCGACGAAAATGGAGGAGTCGGCCGGACTCTGGTATACCTTTTCCACTGCTGAATGAACATAGGGAACTCTGGAAAAGGTACCGTCCTTATATTCTAATACAGCATTGCCCTGGGTGAAGAATATCCTGCCGTCAAAAAGTGTTGTGCTCCCCATGTAGAAGACTACGTCGTTAACTTGTCTGTAAGAATGCACATCCCTGATCTTTTCACCGTCCCAAACCTGGAGCGATTTATTCAGGGAGGCAAACCAGATCCTGTCGTCCGGACCCTCAACAACAGACCAGATGTTGGTTTCCAGTCCATCCATTTCTGTAAAATTCAGGAAGCTGGTGGATAATACCTTGAATAGTCCCTCCTCCCCATATACCCACAAAACATTGTCCCTGTCTACAAATATATTGTAGATCAGTCCGTGCGACCACGGAATTTCCAGGTACCTGTTATAATCTATCAGGGTGATCTTGTCTCTCCGGTCAGGGTTAAAACTGTAGTTTAATGGTCTGAAAAAGGTGGAGGTCTCAGTTTGCGGATCGAGTTTTTGGAAACGGCCATTCTCTAGTAGAAAATGCGCCCCATTTATTTTCGCAATTACACGGTTTTCATAAGATTGCCGGATTGACGCCTGCTCATATCTCCCGACTTTCCGGAATTTGTCCTCCTTATACAACCATATTCCGCCTTTGCTTCCTAGCATCACGAAACAATCAGAAGGAAGATCATACCTGATCTGCACCACATTTCCCCCATCCGGCAGGTCCAGTAACTCCGACCGGTCCTGCAGGGTGTCATCCCTGTAAAACAGAAGTTTTTTATCGCTGTGGTTCCTGCCGTTGTACATCCACAGGCCATCCTTTTTGTCAAATGCCGCCCATGCAATGTTATTTGCGTGACCATGCTGATTGATCCGATATGGTAAAAACCGTGTACCTTCCAGTCGTGCTATTCCATTCGAGGTTACTGCGTAGATATCTCCTTTGCTGTCCTGTAAGATCCGGATACAACGGTTGTCAACCAGTCCGTCTTCACTGTAATAATTTACAAAGGATTGACCGTCAAACCGCGCGATCCCGTTCCGGGTGCCAATCCACAGATATCCGCGCCGGTCCTGCATGACCGTATTTACCTGAGACTGGTTGAGGCCGTCAACGGGGGTGTATGTCCTGATGGAATAGGACTGACCAGATACTGTTGAGAACAGCATTGCAAATACCAGTGAATAGAGCTGGAGTGCGAAGCTTTTCAAGCTGTAGATTTCAGGTTGTTGGTTGTTGCAATATAATGAAAATCTATGAAAGATTTTTCGCACCTTGCAACAAGTTAATTCTCCAATAATTTATAGAAACAACGCAGCTCTGATACCACACGAAGAATGACCAGTTTCCAAACTGCAATTGTCAGAACACCCTGTCCCATGATGGTCCACGGGATCACTTCAGCAGGATTGGGTGCGCCGGATTACCGGCTGGCGCTGAAGCAGCACAAGGCATACGTCTCTGCGCTCAGATCGCTTGGCCTGCAGGTGACCATGCTGGAACCGGACAGTTCCTACCCGGACTCGACTTTCGTGGAGGATGTGGCCCTGTGTACCTCGAAAATGGCAGTAGTCACTTCACCAGGTGCTGTCGCCAGGATGGGAGAGGAGGCGGGTATGGAGAAGGTGCTTTCCGGTTATTTTGATCATTTGGAACGCATATCTTATCCTGGCACCCTGGAGGCGGGAGATGTGATGATGGTGGGAGATCACTTTTATATTGGTATTTCGGAAAGAACCAACCAGAACGGGGCCGAGCAATTGATCCGAATTCTTCAAAGATACGGAATGACGGGCGAGGGAGTTCGTTTCGATGAAATGCTGCACCTGAAGACCGGGGTTTCATACCTGGAAGATGATACGATGCTGGTTATTGATGAGCTTTCGGCGCATCCTGCTTTCGAACGATTTAAAAAGATCATTGTGCCCCCTGAAGAGGCATACGCCGCCAATGCCGTATGGGTAAACAACACGGTACTGCTCGCGAAAGGATATCCGAAGACTCTCCGTAACCTGGAGTGTAACGGTTACAGAGTGCTCCTTCTTGATGTTTCCGAGTTCCGCAAGCTGGACGGCGGACTGAGCTGTCTGAGTCTGAGATTTTAATGAAGTTAAGAGTTAAGAGTTAAGAGTTAAGAGAGATTGGGTGAGTGGACATAGGTGCAGTGTGGTACGTAATATTTTTCTTAAATTGCATCAAAACCTTTGATCATGGATCTCTCATTACGGCCACAACAGCGCCCCGGGCACCGGATGCATACGGTCACCATCGAGGAGATCCTTCGATTGGGAGAAGACTCCGGAAGGGACCGCCCTGCATTGGAAAATTACTTCTCCCCTACGAAGAAAGAACAGTTCATCAAGGACTTCCTGCATTATCTCAACACCTCCCTCCTTGAGATGAAACACGGCAACATGGACATGGACCTCTACCTGGTTTTCGTGCTCTCGTTCCAGTTCATTACTCCTTTGCTGGAGATCCATGCCGAAAAGGAGTTCGGATTGTTCTGTCGCCTGCTGGAACAGAAATACGATATTAAAGATCCCGATATCAACCTCCATTTCACGGCGGACGAATATAACAGGGATACGATGGGAGAGGAGGAGGCACTGTCATCCTTCCGGGATGAACTGGATGAATCCTATTCCGGTCGGCGGGAGGTAAAGGAACCGGTACAAAAACGTTTGAAACAGGACGGTGTCGACGCCATCATGAAATGGCAGCAGAAAAAAGGTCTCCCGGAACTAGCCGAAGCCTTTGGCCGGTGTGTTGTGCTCCCTTCGTTTTTCTCCTTCAAGGACAAAAAGTTACTTGATTTCTATCGCCGTTCCACGGAAGGGATCACCTACGAAGTGGCGGTGCCTGAAATAAATTCAACATCTACATGATACGTACAGGTATGTTCGTTATAGGGATTGTCGCCATGTTCTTCCTGGGAGGAGCACCCAGTCAGATATCAATTGCTGATAGCGAATACGATCCTTTTCAACCGGTTCAAATCATTACATCCGCACACGGTCCGGATCAAAATGGTCCGGTGATCCCCGGTTATGCTGAACCACTGCCGGAGGGCCCCGGCCTGTCTGTAAATTATATAAACGACATTGGAATTGTCGATGATCCATCTGTTTTGTTCGCTGATGACTTTGAACAATCGATGCTTGATGAACATTGGGACCACACATGGGCCAACCGGGGAGAGAGCAGGATCATCCATGACAAAATCGGGGTCCATTCAGGAGGGTCAGCATATATGGCTCGTATCCACCGACCGGCAGATGGACCTTCGAGTGTGGGTGCCAGGAAATTCCTCCTGCCGGGTCATGACACACTGTTTTTCCGGTATTATGCAAAGTACAGCAGTAATTCTGAGCTCTATCATGGCGGTACCCATAACGCGGCCAGCATTGCGGCGCGGCGCCCGGACGAAATCTATGAAAGCTATGCCGGTGTTTATGCCAAAGGTGACAACCTCTACTCAATAATTCTCGATACCTGGCGTCCCGATTCCACTGTTGCTTCACCGGGCGAAATGGCCTTTTATTGCTACCACATGCACCAGGGACACCAGTGGGGCGACCATTTCTTTCCATCGGGGCGTGTATTGCCTGGCGGAAGGGAGCTTTTTGGTCCGAAATTCGTCCCTCGGGATGATTTCACCCCTGAACGGGGACGCTGGTATTGTTATGAGCTTATGATCATTGCAAATACACCAGGGGAGCGCAATGGAAGGGCCGCATTTTGGGTAGACGGAATACTGACCGGCGATTTCCCGAACCTGGAATTCAGGAATACAGCCGAGCTGAAGCCCAATCGCATTGCCTTCCAGTTATATACCCACAATGAACAGATCACTGGTGATGTGACCATGTGGTTTGATGATGCGGTGGCAGCTACCTCATATATCGGTCCGCGTACAGAACGCTAAACACCAATAGAAATTCCGAAAAACGGGCTACCACCCTCTCTCCCTGAATGCTTCCATCACCTGCCGGGAGATTTTACCGGGACGACCATCGCCAATTTTTACGCCCTCCACACCCACAATCGGTGTGATGTCCCGCGAGGTACTGGCCATGAACATCTCGTCAAAATCGTGGAACGCCTTCATTTCGATGTCCTCCACCCGAACATCGGGTAAGATGGACAACACCTGCTTTCGGGTGATACCCTCAAGGATCCCTGATGCCGGGGTGTAGATGGTATTGTCCTTCACCAGGAATAGATTGGCCCGGGAGGCTTCCCTGATGTGGTCATCGTGGTAGAGCACATCCACCGCATTGAATTCCCTGAATTTCTTTCTAAGCCGGACGGTATTAAAATAGTTGAGGGTTTTGATCAGGGGATCTGGGCGGACATATTCGTGGCTGACAAGTTGAACACCCATTTCGTAGCTCTCCGCAGGTGGCCTGGTCCAGGGTACATTCAGGATCATAAAATTGGGAGTTCCGGTGACCGTGGCCAGTGTATCGGAAAAGCCCCCGGTTACAATTACCTTGAACGCACCATTCTCTTCGCGATTTTCCCTGTGCAGGCCATGAATGATGGAGGTGAATGCATCCTTGGTCATCAGTGTGGAAGTGTCCCGGAGTGTTCCCCGTATGGGATCGATTTCGGCAAGCTTCATGGAGTTGAAGAGTCGGTCGGTATAATCCTCCAGCCAAGGAATCTGCCCGTTGCGCGCACGGAAAAAATCAAACACACCATATCCACGCTGCATCTGCAGATCGGAAACATGAATCTGAAGCTCCGGGTAGGGGATGAGGTCACCGTTGAAATAGCAGAGGTTGGAAGTTTTCATTGTTTGAGAGATGGAATTGTCATTCGATCATGCTAATTTAGAATATTTCTTGTAAGGGGCAAGGGGCAATGGGCAAGGGGC
>JGI12048J13642_10003718_pt1 | contig 18912 bp, 14 predicted proteins | sample ElkSlonscriptome_16_FD_13642 | JGI IMG/M metagenome (IMG submission 13642)
GTCAGCGTCATCTGGCCGAGATCCTCGAAGGGGCGCGGCACGACATCGGCGCCGACTACGCTTGCGTGCACACCTTCTCGATGGACGGCGAGCGTCTCCTCTGCCAAGCGACCACGCGCCGGCTCGGCGGCGGCCGACTCACTTTTGCCATCGATGCCCGTGAGTCCGAGGCCTGCCAGCAAGCGCGGAGGACCCAGCGGGTCGTCAGCGTGGTGGACGCCTCGACCGACATGAGGACGGCGCGTATTGCGCATCACCGCTACGGCCTGGGCGCCTGCCTGTACACGCCAATCTCCGTCTCGGGAGCAGCCGAAGCGGTCATGGTGTTCAGTCGTCGTAAGAAGCACGCGTGGTCGGCCAAGCAGCGGGAAGTCGCGCAGCGCTGGGCGCGGCAGGTTGAACACGAGGTCCGGGTCGAGCTCCGCGCGTCCCCCTCGCTCGACGAGCTCGCCACCACCCTCCCCGGCTGGTGGGGGATCATCGACGAGCGTGGGAGCTGGATCGACGGTCGGTGGTCGGCCCAGGATGCCCCGACGCTCGCACAGGTACTGGCCATGCCGCAGAGCGGAGACGCCATCGCCCACGCGATCCGCGACCTCTGCGAATCTCCCACGCCGGGAGAGCGAAAGATCTTCACCCTCGTGTGGCGGGCGCGGATCTACCAGCTGATCGTCGCCTCGCTGGCGAGCGCACGGGTCTCGTTATGCTTGCTCGAGCTAGGGACGCCGGGACCCGAGCTCTTCGGCGAGCCGGAGGTCGGCATGCGGGCGATGGTGTCGGGCTGGAACCACGAGCTCGCGAATTCTCTGCAGCTGCTGGCGGCGGCCGTGGACGACCCGCTCGACCTGGTCCAGGCGGCTCAGGAGGTCCTGCGCCGGGGTCGGGCCCTGTCCGATCATCTCAGGGGTTTCGCGGGGCATCCGGTCCCGTCGTCCCCCCAGCCGCCACGGGGCTCGGTTCCCGCGCGCTGTCGGGTGCTCGTGGTCGAGGACCACGCGGTCCTTTCTCGCTCGGTCGCTCGGGTGCTGCGGCAGGCGGGCTACCTGGTTTCTCAGGCCTCCTCGGTCGAACGCGCCATCGCGGCCATCGCAGCCGCGCCCCCCGACGTGCTCCTCCTCGACCTGATGCTCGGTGACGGGACCGGAGCCGACGTGCTCAACGCGACCGAGGAGCATGTCGGTGACGCCGTCATCCTGGGCATGACGGGATACACCGAGGCCGACGTTCTGGACGAGTTTCAACGGCGACGGATCCAGGTCCTGCGCAAGCCCTTCGACACCGACGACTTGCTGGCCCTGCTCGAGCCCGTCACGTAAGACTCGTTCCGATGGGGAGACATCGATGACGGGCGTGGCCATCGTGGCCGAGCGCCTCTCGCCCGAGCGCGGTGGTCTCGCCCGTGCCACAGAGCGGATCGCGACCATGGCCGCGGGCCGCGGCGAGACCGTGCACGTCTTGCGCACGGTCGCAGATCACACCCCCGGCGCACGCCGCACGGTGGACCGCGAGGGTTTCGTCGAGCACGCCCTCGGGAGGTTGGACCGCGACGAAGAGCGCTGGCGCGCTTTCGCCGACCACGTCGTCGACGTGATCGAGCTGTACGATCTCGATCTCGTGCATGGCATTTACGGCACCACGGCTGGCTACGTGGCCGCCGTCGCGGGTGCCTTCGCCGGGGTACCGAGTGTGGTGAGTCTGCGCGGAAACGATATCGACCGCGGGCTCTTTCGCGCCTCGCTCCCGCAGTTGTCGCTGGCCGTGGAGCGGGCCACGCTCGTCACGGCGGTCACCCGCGAGATGGCGGGGCAGGTGGGTCGCCTCTTTCACCGAGAGGTGACCTTCGTTCCCAACGCCGTCGACACCGAGGCCTTCGTCCGCCGCACGCCGGACAACAGCCTGCGGGCCTCGCTCGGGCTTGGGGAGGGACCGATCATCGGTTTCTCCGGGGAGCTGCGCGAGAAGAAGGGTATGCGCTTCCTCCTGCCCGCCTTCGCGGCGCTACGACGGGACCGACCCGCGTCGCTCTGTCTCATCGGGGGGCTCCGACCAGACGCCGAACTTGCGTGGGAAGCCTTCGCGCGCGCCGAGCCGGAGGCGGCAGCTGCGGTTCATCGCTTGCGCTACGACCAGGATCCAGAGCGCCTGTCGCAGCGTCTCGCGCTCTGCGACGTGATGGTCTTCCCCTCGCTATTCGAAGGCATGCCCAACGCCGTGCTCGAGGCCATGGCCGCCGAATGCGCGATCCTCGCCACCGAGGTAGGCGGGCATCCGGAGCTCATCGAGCACGGCGTAAGCGGCGCGCTCATCTCCCTACGCGATCTGGATCGCCTGCCGGAGGCGATGGTCGAAATGCTCGAACTCTCTGAAGAAGAGCGGCGGAGCTGGGGTCGTGCGGCGCGGGCGCGGGTGCTCGATGGCCACCGTCCGGCGGACGAAGACGCGGCCTGGGCCGAAGTCTATTCCAAGGCTCGCCTCACGCGATGAGCGGCAGCCGCCGGGGGCCCTCTGGCTCCGCCGGCGTAGGCTGCGGCAGGGCTGAAGCGAGCCGCCGGTTCTCATCCGTGTACATGTCGCACTTGTGGCACGACGGCAGACGCTCCCGGGCCATCTGGTTGCGAACCGCGGCGAAGCGTCTCCCGGTGAAGACCTCCTCCACACTCTGCCGCGACAGATCTCCGAGGGGATCGATGCGGCCGTTGGTCATGCAGCAGAGGAAGACCTCGCCGTTCCAGGCGACGAACATGTGAAGGTAGGGGGCGTAGCAAGCGCGCGTCTCGTAATAGCCCCCCGCATAGAGCCCTTTGGCCGCCGCCTTGATCTCGTCCTTCTGGGTGCCGAAGGGGTGGATGCGCCAGGGGTCGAGCGGTAGGCCGGCTGCGCGCCGACGCTCTTCCACGACCGGCGCGATCTCCGCCTCGTAGCGGCGGATGAGCTGCTTGCTCAGCCGAAGGTCGGTTCGCTTGCTGTCGACCGGCATGGGGATGACGTCGGTGACTCCATGCTCGGCCGCGATGTCGATGAGGTCGGGGTACTCGTGGAAGTTCTCCCGCATCATCACGAAGTTGACCCGCACTCGGGGTCGGTGGTCACGCCGGTAGCGGGCCAGGCGCTGAAGCCCCGTCAGCGTACGCTTGAAGCTTCCCTCGATGCCGCGGATCTTGTCGTGGGTCTTGGCCCGAGCCCCGTCGAGCGAGGTGGAGAGACCGCTCGGCCGGAGCTTCATGAGGGCCTTGGCCCGACCCTTCGTGAGCAGGGTCAGGTTGCTCGTCAGCGTGACCTTCATCCTCTGCTCGCGGGCCCGCGCGATGAGCTGCTCGAGGTCGCGCCGCAGCATGACCTCGCCCCCTGACCAGTGGATCTTGCGGCAGCCCATCTCGGCCAGCTGATCGATGATGGTGAGCCAGCGCTCGGTGGGAAGCTCGGGCGGTTTTTCGCCCCGGCCGTAGCGGCACATCTGACAGCGCAGGTTGCACCGCGCCGTCAGCTTCACCTTCACCGAGCGCAGGTAGCTGGGGACCGCCCCGTCGACGGCGTGCCGGAGTGGCTGGAGGAGCTCCGGCTCTTCGATGAGCGAGCCGACGTCGTACATCGCTACGAGACTAACGCGATAGGCGCGTCAGTGCGCGCCCTTCTTGGGTCGGAGCTTGGCGGTGCCGGCCACCGCCTCGTTCCACGAGGCCGGCGCGTAGCCGTTGTCGACCTCGACCATCGAGATGCAGTCCGGGACCGGACAGACGATCTGGCAGAGGTTACAGCCCACGCACTCGCTCTCGTCGACCACGGGGATGCGCACCTTCGCGTCCTCGGCGGGGTGGATGCACTGGTGCGCGCCATCGTGGCAGGCGACCAGACAGAGCTGGCAGCCGATGCACTTGTCCCCGTCGATCTTGGCGACCGTCTCGTAGTTCATGTCGAGGTCGCCCCACTCGCTGTAGGCGGGGACAGCCTTGCCGACCATGTCGTCGAGCTTCTCGAACCGCTTCTCGCGCATGTAGGTTTCGAGGCCCTCGATCATGTCTTCCACGATGCGGTAGCCGCGGAGCATGACCTCGGTGCACACTTGCACGCTGCTCGACCCCAGCAGGATGAACTCCACCGCGTCGCGCCAGTTGGTCACGCCGCCAATGCCGCTGATGGGCACGTTGAAGCGGGGGTCGCGCGCGAGAGCTGCGCACATGTGCAAAGCAATGGGCCGCACCGCCGCGCCGCAGTAGCCGCCGTTGGTCGATTTGCCGTCCACGCGGGGCTCGGGCACGAGGTTGTCGATGTCGACGCCGATGATGCTCTTGATGGTGTTGATGAGCGAGACGCCGTCGGCGCCGCCTGCCTGAGCCGCGAGGCCGTGGGGCACGATGTCGCCTACGTTGGGCGTGAGCTTCACGAGCACCGGGATGCTCGAGTACTCCTTCGCCCAGGAAGTGATCTCTTCGTTGACCTTCGGCTCCTGCCCCACCGCCGAGCCCATCCCACGCTCGCACATGCCGTGGGGGCAGCCGAAGTTGAGCTCGAGGCCATCGGCCCCGGTGTCGACGGAGCGCTTGATGATGTCCTTCCACTCCTCTTTCGTCTCCACCATGAGCGAGACGATGACGGCGTGCTTTGGGTACTTCTTCTTCACTTCCGCGATCTCACGGAAGTTGGTCTCGAGCGGGCGGTCGGTGATGAGCTCGATGTTGTTGAAGCCCATTCCGTTGTGGCCCCTCCAGCGCACGGCGCCGAAGCGCGACGAGACGTTCTGAATGGGCTGTCCGAGGGTTTTCCACACCGCGCCGCCCCAGCCTGCGTCGAACGCGCGCATGATCTGACCGCCCGAGTTGGCGGGCGGCGCGGAGGCGAGCCAGAAGGGGTTGGGCGAGATGATGCCGGCCGTGTTCGAAGTGAGATCAGGCATCGGAGCCTCCCTTGGTCATGACGTAATCGTGGATGGCGTGGGCGGCCCGTTTACCGTCGGCGGCCGCATTGACCACCTCCTTGCCGCCATTGATGCAATCGCCGCCGGCGTAGTAGCCCGCACGCCCGGTAGCGCCCGCTTCATCGACGATCACGCGGCCCCATTTGGTCTCGATACCCTCGAGCCCTTCGACGAGGTGGGCGAGCTTGCTCTGCCCGATGGCGAGCAGCACCAGGTCGGCCGGGAGCACGTGCTCGGTCCCGCCGATGAGCTTCTTGTCGTCGTCCATCTTCTGGCATTTCACGCCGGTGATTCGGCCGCCCTGCTGCTCGAAGCCGACCGGTTGGGTCTGCCACGCGGCGCGGGCGCCTTCCTGCTTGGCCGCGTCCCACTCGTGCAGGTAGCCGCTCATCTTCTCCTCGCGCCCACGGTAGACCATCGTCACTTCGGGCAGACCGAGGCCGAGCGCCTCGCGCACCGCGTCGATGGCGGTGTTGCCGCCGCCGATGACGAGTACCCTCTTCACGTCCTTCAGGTCGAGCTGCTCGAGCTTCATACCTTCGATGAACTCAACTGCGCCCTGCGCGCCGGGTAGCTCCTTGCCGGCCATGTCGAGGATGGTATCGGGGCCGAGACCCAGGCCGAGGAAGATGGCGTCGTGCTCCTTCTCGAGGGCTGCGAAGTCGACCTCGTCGGGCACGCTCACGCCCGTCTTCACCTCGATGCCCCCGATGGAGAGGAGCCACTTTACCTCTTGCACCGACCGGTCGGCCTTCATCTTGTAGGGCGCGACGCCCGTGGTGTTGAGACCGCCGAGCACGGGGCGCTTCTCGTAGATGGTGCACGCGTGGCCGAGCCGTCGAAGCTGGTGGGCGGCGGCGAGAGAGGCCGGGCCCCCGCCGACGAGGGCCACCGACTTACCGGTGTCGGGGCCGGCCTCGTAGTAGGTCCACTGCTCGTCGAATGCGCGGTCGGTGCTGTAGCGCTGAAGCTTGCCGATTTGGATCGGGGGCACGCCCATCTCGTTGAACACGCAGTCGCCCACGCAGAGCACCTCGACGGGACAGACCCGGGCGCAGCTCATGCCGAGGATGTTCTGGTCGAAGATGGTCTTGGCCGAGCCGCGCACGTTTTCGGTGGCGATCTTCCGAATGAACTCGGGGATGTTGATCGACGTTGGACAGGCCTTCACGCAGGGCGCGTCGTGACAGTACAAACAGCGGTTGGCTTCAACCTTCGCCTGGGCCGGCGTGTAGGCCGGCTTGAAGTCGTCGAAGACGGTTTCGGAACGTTCGTCGGACACGTTGGACATAGCGATCCCCTCGGCGGTTCCAACCCATCAGACCCGCCCGAAGCGTGGCACGCTACCATGTGGGTTGTTGTGGGAAAACTGTTTACTCCGCCGGGCGGACCGATTAGACGGTCTGGTTCCCCGTCGTGTGGCCAAGTTGAGCCGCGACGCACCAGATACCGGAGGGAGAGGGATCGCCATGGCTACCCACATCGTCAATGGAACCGTGGTCACGGCGGAGCGGGAGTTCCGCGCCGACGTGCTCATCGAGGGCGAGCAGATCGTCGCCGTGGGCGAGAACCTCGAGGTTCCCGCGGGCGCCGAGAAGCTCGACGCCACCGACTGCTACGTCATGCCGGGCGGCATCGACCCCCACACGCACATGCAGCTGCCTTTCATGGGCACGGTGGCGAGCGAAGACTTCTACACGGGGACCGCCGCGGGGTTCGCGGGCGGGAACACCATGATCATCGACTTCGTGATCCCCAGCCCCGAGGAGCCCCTCATGGCCGCCTACGAGAAGTGGCGCGGATGGGCAGAGAAGGCGGCGGGGGACTACTCCTTCCACGTCGCCGTGACCTGGTGGGACGACAGCGTGCACGCCGACATGGGCAAGCTCGCCACCGAGCACGGCGTCAACAGCTTCAAGCACTTCATGGCCTACAAGGGCGCCATCATGTGCGACGACGAGGTGCTAGTGAACAGCTTCACCCGTGCCCGCGAGCTCGGGGCGATCTGCACCGTTCACGCCGAGAACGGCGAGCTGGTCTTCCGCCTCCAGAAAGAGATCTTCGAGCGCGGCATCACCGGACCCGAGGGGCATCCGCTGTCCCGGCCGCCCGAGGTGGAGGGCGAAGCCGCCAACCGCGCCATTCGTATCGCCGAGGTGCTCGGGGTGCCACTCTACCTGGTGCACACCTCGTGCATCGACGCGCTCGAGGCCCTCACCCGGGCCCGGCTGGAGGGGCAGCGCGTCTTTGGCGAGGCGCTGGCGGGTCACCTCCTCATCGACGACAGCGTCTACCGCAAGAAGGACTGGAACGAGGCCGCGCACTACGTGATGAGCCCGCCCTTCCGCGCCAAGGAGCACCAGGACGCCCTCTGGCGTGCGCTCCAGTCGGGCATGATTCAGACCACGGCGACCGACCATTGCTGCTTCTGCACCCCGCAGAAGCAGATGGGCGTCGACGACTTCCGGTCGATCCCCAACGGCACCGCGGGCATCGAGGACCGCATGGGCCTCATCTGGCATCACGGCGTGAACAAGGGGCGGCTCACGCCCAGCGAGTTCGTCGCCGTCACCAGCACCAATGCGGCGAAGATTTTCAACATCTTCCCCCGCAAGGGCGCCGTCGCCGCCGGGGCGGACGCCGACGTGGTGATCTGGGATCCCAAGGCCTCTCGGACCATCAGCGCCAAGACCCACCACCAGAACATCGACTTCAACATCTTCGAAGGAATGGAGGTCACCGGTCTCGCGCGCACGACGCTGTCGCGCGGCACGGTGGTTTGGCACGACGGCAAGCTCTCGGCCGTGAAGGGGGCGGGTCAGTACGTCGACCGTCCCTGCTTCGCGCCCTACTGGTCCGCCCAGCAAACCACGAATCGCCTCGCTGAGCCCACCAAGGTGGAGCGGGAGCGACCCCAGGTCGAGAAGAGCTAGAGGTTGCGGTGAGCACTCCTCCAACGACCGTGGGGCCAACGACCGTGGGGTCAACGACCGTGGGGGAGATGACGGTCCGGGATCCGGATCCGGGTCTCATCAACGACGACATCAAGCCCGCTTCGGCCGAGGAGCGTCATTGGTCCATCTGGAACATGGCGAGTCTCTGGGTGGGCATGGTCGTCTGCGTCCCGAGCTACATGCTCGCCGGCGGGCTCATCAAGCAGGGGATGAGCTGGAGCGAAGCCGTCCTGACGGTCATGTTCGGCAACGTCATCGTGCTCTTGCCCATGATCCTCAACGGACATCCGGGCACGAAGTACGGGGTCCCATTCCCCGTGCTGGCGCGGGCCAGCTTCGGGATCCACGGCGCCCACATCCCTTCGCTGGTTCGGGCGGCCATCGCCTGCGGCTGGTTCGGCATCCAAACCTGGGTGGGCGGTGCGGCGATCTACCAGCTGCTCAACGCCATCCCCGGTCTTACGCTGGGTGGGGCCGACCTGCCCATTCTCGGCATCAATCCCTGGGAGACCATCTGCTTTCTCTTCTTCTGGGCTCTGCAGGTGGTGGTCATCTACAAGGGGGTGGAGTCGATCCGCGTCCTGGAGACCTGGGCCGCCCCCTTTCTTATCGTGATGGGCCTGGCGCTCCTGGGATGGGCCTACGTGAACGCGGGCGGCTTCGGGCCGATGCTGTCCACCCCCAGCCAGTTCGCCGCTGGCGGCCCGAAGGAGGGCCAGTTCTGGAGCGTCTTCTTTCCCTCGCTCACCGGTATGGTGGGCTTCTGGGCCACGCTCTCACTCAACATCCCCGACTTCACCCGCTACGCGAAGAGTCAACGCGATCAGGTGTTGGGTCAGGCCATCGGCCTGCCCGCGACCATGACCCTCTTCGCCTTCATCGGGGTCGCCGTCACCAGCGCCACCGTCGTCATCTTCGGGGAGCCCATCTGGGACCCCACGGTGCTCCTCGGCAAGATGGGGGGCGGCTTCAGCGTCGTCATCTCCCTGTTCGCCCTCACCATTGCGACGTTGTCCACCAACATCGCGGCGAACGTGGTCTCCCCCGCCAATGCGATGATCAACGTGGCGCCCCAGAAGGTGACGTTCCAGATCGGTGGCTACATCACGGCCGGTCTGGGGATCATCATCATGCCCTGGAAGCTTCTCGAGGACCCGAACGGCTACATCTTCACGTGGCTCGTCGGGGTCTCGGCCCTGCTCGGACCGGTAGGGGCCATTCTCATCGCCGACTACTTCGTCGTGCGGAAGACCGAGCTCGATCTCGACGGGCTCTACCGCAAGCGCGGCCCCTACTTCTACGCCGGCGGGTTCAACGTTCCCGCCATCATCGCCTTCTGTTTATCGCTGGTACCCACGCTCCCCGGCTTTGCCCATCAGGCCAAGCTCGTCGACTCCGTGCCCGCGATATTCGACACCATGTACACCTACGCCTGGTTCGTCGGGTTCGGCGTTGCGGGGGTGGTCTACACGCTGCTCATGCGCGTGCTCCCCCAGCCGATCGCCGAGCCCAGCGTCGCCATTGCCGAGGAGTAATCGTCACCATGCCCCAGTTCGAAGCCAAGACCTACGCCTTCACCGAGTTTCCCCCCGCCCAGAACTTCATCGGCGGTGAGTGGATCGAACCCAGGGGGCGTGAACGTATCGACGTCATCAACCCGCGCCACGGCAAGGCGATGTCGACGGTACCCATGTGTGGAGCCGAGGAGGTCGATTCGGCCGTGAGCGCGGCACGCGGTGCACTGGCGGCATGGCGGACACTTCCGCTCCGCGAGCGCGCCCAGGTGTTCTACGGCCTGCGCGAGCGCTTGGTCCAGAACCTCGAGGAGCTCACCTGGCTCGTCAGCCACGAAAACGGCAAGACCTACGACGAAGCCAAGGCCGAGGTCCTCAAGGGCATCGAGTGCGTCGAGTACGGCTGCTCTCTCCCCAACCTCGCGGCGGGCGATCAGCTCGACGTGAGCCGAGGCGTCAACTGCCAGATCGTCTATGAACCCCTGGGCATCGTGGCCGGCGTCACGCCGTTCAACTTCCCGAACATGGTCCCGCTGTGGATGCTGCCCCAGGCGCTCGTCGGCGGAAACGCCTTCATCCTCAAGCCGAGTGAGCAGGTGCCATTGAGCGTGGTGCGCCTGGGTGAGCTCCTCACCGAGGCGGGGCTGCCGCCCGGGATCTTCAACGTGGTCAACGGGGGCAAGGAGGTCGTCGAGGCGCTGTGCGACCACCCCGAGATCAAGGCCCTCGCATTCGTCGGTTCCACCCCCGTGGCCAAGCTGGTCTACGGGCGGGCGGCCCAGAGCGGGAAGCGTGTCTTGGGCCTCGGCGGCGCCAAGAACCATCTCATCGTGGTGCCCGATGCCGACCTCGAGCTCACCGCCGACAACGTCGTGGCTTCGTTCACGGGCTGCGCTGGTCAGCGCTGCATGGCAGCGAGCGTCATGGTGGCCGTAGGTGAGGTCGATCACATCATCGACGCCATCGCCGAGCGGGCAGGCAAGATCGAGGTGGGCAGGGACCTGGGGGCGATCACCAGCGAGGCGGCGCGGAAGCGCATCGTGGGGTACATCGACGACGCCGAGAAGCAGGGCGTAAAGGTCCGCGTCGACGGCCGGGGCAAGACTGGCGATGCGGGCGGCTACTGGGTTGGACCCACTGTGCTCGACGGCGTCAGCGCCGACATGCCGGCTTGGTCCGACGAAATCTTCGGGCCAGTCCTCAGCATCGTTCGGGTGAACAACATCGGCGAAGCCATCGAGCTCGAGAACAAGAGCCCTTATGGCAATGCATCCAGCGTCTACACGACCAGCGGTGACATTGCCCGCAACGTGATGGGCAAGGTCTCCGCCGGCATGTGCGGCGTCAATGTGGGCGTGCCCGTGCCGCGCGAGCCCTTCGGCTTCGGGGGCTGGAACGACAGCAAGTTCGGCCAGGGCAACATCACCGGCTGGGACGGCTACCGTTTTTGGACTGCAGTGCGCAAGGTGACCACCAAGTGGGCCCTGCAGCAGGATCAGAACTGGATGTCCTGAGGCGTCATGAATCAGCAAGAGACCATCGAGGCCTGCCTCGAGCACACGCTCTACACCTGGGCGGCCACCGGCAAGGTCAACCCGATGCCGGTAGAACGGGCGGAGGGGATCTGGCTCTATGGCCCCGAGGGGCAGAAGTGGCTCGACTTCAACAGCCAGCTCATGAGCGTCAACATCGGCCACAGCCACCCCAAGGTGGTCGAAGCGATGAAGAGAGCGGCCGAGGGGCTCATCTACGCTTTTCCGGGGACGGCGACCAAGGCGCGGGCCAAGCTCAGCAAGCGTCTTGCCGAGCTGACGCCGGGCAATCTGAACACCTTCTTCTTCACCCTCGGCGGCGCGGAGGCGAACGAGAACGCGCTCAAGCTGGTGAAGCAGTTCACCGGCCGGCAGAAGATCATCTCGCGCTACCGGAGCTATCACGGGGCTACCAATGGATGCATGCAGCTCACGGGTGACCCACGGCGGCTCGCCAACGAGCCAGGTATGCCCGGCGTGGTGCGGGTGATGGACCCTTGGCCCTACGAGTACAGCTTCGGGCAGAGCGAGGAGGAGATCACCGCCAACAACCTCCGGTACCTCGAAGAGGTCATCCAATATGAGGGGCCCCACACCATCGCGGCGATGTTCATCGAGCCGGTCACGGGGACCAATGGCATTCTGCCCCCGCCCAAGGGATACCTCGTCGGGCTTCGCGAGCTACTGACGAAGTACGACATTCTGCTCGTCGCCGACGAGGTGATGGCGGGCTGGGGCCGCACCGGCAAGCTCTTCGCTTGCGAGCACGGACCCATCGTTCCCGACATCATGACGATGGCCAAGGGGCTCACCAGCTCTTACGTCCCGCTCGGGGCGGTGGCGATCAGCGACCCCATCGCCGACCACTTCCGCGAGAACGTCTTCTGGGGCGGTCTCACGTACAACTCCCACGCCTTCGCGATGGAGGTGGCCCTCGCGACCATCGACGTGCTGGTGGGGGAGGGACTGGTGGAGAATGCTGTCCGCATGGGCGAGGTGATGCGGGGTGAGATGGATCGGCTACAGGCCAAGCACCCGTGCTTTCGCGAGGGCCGGCAGATCGGTCTCTTCGGGATGGTCGACCTTCAGGATGCGGACGGGAACCGGCTCGCGAAGTACAACGAGACCCCACCCATCATGGGCAAGCTTGGCCAGTTCTTTCGCGACAATGGGCTCTTCACCTTCATTCGGTGGGGCAGCTTCATGTGCAATCCGCCGCTCTGCATCAACGAGTCGGAGATCAAGCAGGCCTTCGAGATCATCGATCGTGGCCTCGACATGGTCGACGATCACATTGCGGGGTGAGCGGGTAACATGATGGGCTGGCTGAGGTGAAGCCCGGGCGCGTCGCTTTTGCGGCTTTCGAGGCCTTTCCCAATCGCAAAGGGGCGGGTCGTCGCATCACGCAGATGACGATGGCCCTCGCTGATGCGGGTTGGGACGTTCATCTCCTAACGCTCCCGCCGCGCTCGGGCGAGCCGAACGTGCAAGTCGATCCGCGCATCACTCTGCACCCACTTCGCGCCCACGCGGACAACTATCTCGAGCGCGCGCTAGCCTTTCGGAGCCAGGTCGCGCGGCGGCTGCGGACCCTCGCGCCGGACGTGGTGCACGTACGGGGCGTCTTCGAGGGACAGGCGGCGGCGAGTGAGGCCGAGCGACGGGGACTCCCCTTCGTATTCGAGGTCAATGGGCTACCCTCGGTGGAGCTGCGCTATCACTACCCGGCCGTGGGCCGCGCTCAGCCGTTCGAGGCGCGACTGCGACGCATGGAGGCAGACCTCCTCGGTCGGGCCACGCAGGTGCTCACCCAGAGTCATCACACCCTGGATTTTCTGCGCGACCGGGGCTTGCCCGAAGGCACACCGGCGTCCGTCGTTCCCAATGGGGCCGACCCTTTGGTGTGGACCCCGGGCCGTACGCAGGACGGGGACGCTGCCCGCGTGCTCTACGCCGGGACCTTGTCGGCGTGGCAGGGCGTGGCCGAGCTCTTGATGGGGCTCCGGCGGGCGCGGCGAGAACTGCCCCTCACTCTCACCGTGGCCGGGCACGCCTCACGGCGCCGCCGCAAGCAGGTCGAGCGCATGCTGAGACGGTTGAAGGTCGCCGATGCGGTCGAGCTCACGGGAGCCCTCACCCCGGAGGAGCTGGTCGACCGCGTGCGTCATGCCGACATTTGCGTCGCGCCATTGCGACGCGATGTGCGCAACCGCGTGCAGGGCTGCAGCCCCATCAAGCTCTTCGAATACATGGCCGCCGAGCGGGCCATCCTCACCACCGACCTCGACTGTGTGCGCGAGATCGTCACCCCCGAGCAGACGGCGCTCACGGTTCACATGCCCAAGCCAAGTCGGCTTGCCGAGCAGCTGCTGCGGCTGGCGCGAGACGCCGAGCTTCGCACCCGGCTCGGCCGTCAGGCACGGGCCGTGATCACCGAAGGCGCCACCTGGGGGCACCGCCGACGCGCGTTGGCTTCGGTCTACGACCAGCTCTCCAGTTGATGGTCGCTCCACGCTCGCTCGCGACCAGGACGACGACCGAGGGTACGGAACGTAGGCGGTTGAGGTCTGTTGGGCCGACGGTGATGGGCTAGGTCGCCTCGAGCTGCTCGATGAGCCAGGATGCGACGGCGTCGTAGGTCGCGGTCTCCACCGCGGGTCTCGGCTCCGGTTGTAGGCACAGCTCTACGATGCGCCGCTCTAGCGCTTCGGGGCGGGGGAAGACCTCGGCCACGGCCCGTGCGCGCCGTGTTTGATCGTCGAAGGGGCGGGGGCGCGGGATGGCCAGGTGGTGGATGCCGGCTGCGGCGAGCTCGTAGGTGAGGTTGTAGCCGGCGGGCCCGACGACCACGCGGGGCCGCGCCGCGAAGATGAGGGGCGGGCCCGAGGCCGAGCGACGACGGACGGGTAGACCGAGGGCGTGCAGGCGGCGGCCGAGCTTGTCGAAGAGCTGGCCCAGCGCCTCGTCGCCCCCATCGAGCAGGCACACGGAGCCGTCCTCGTCGGCCCCGGTCGCGACGGAACGCGCCACGGGGGCGAGGCGATCGACGGCGGCGTCGAGCCACGCGAGCGCGGGCTCGAGGTCGAGGGCGGCGCGACAAGCGGCAAGCCCGTCGCGAAACCGAGAATCACCGGCATCACGACGCGATCGGAGAAGACCGAGGCGCGGCGTGGTCACGCCCTCGAGCTCGCCGACCACCCCTTCGGGAAAGGTGTCGACCACCAGGGCTTGGGCCGACGCGAGACCGGTTGCCACTTCCCGAGGTAGGGCGGCGCCCTCGGGTGGCACCACGCCCGCCGCCAACACCCCGGGGGCGAGATGGTGCACCAAGTCGAGGCGCGACGAAGGGACGAGCAGCTCGACGTCGACTCCCCGCTCGGTGAGGGCGGTCGCGACTCCCGCGCATCTCACCGCATGACCGTGACCACCTCCGAGGGCGTAGACGAGGACCTGGCTCAGGTCCCCTCCCAGCCGCCGTAGTCGTCGGCGCCGAAGTCACCGCCGTCGTCGTCGAAGAGCCGGTAGTCGTCGTGGCCATAGGGCTCGTCGTCCCAATGGTCGTCGACGTAGTACCAATAGAAGTAGGGGTCGTCGCGAAGGTGGGCCTGGCTCTGCTTGTGCTGCGGCTGCTTCTTGATGAGCTCCCGCAGGCACGTCACGCAGGCGACCGACTGCCAGTAGGTGCGGCCGTGGGCCTGGCAGATGGGCTTCTTACACTGCGAACAGGCACCCACGGCGGGGGCCGAGCACTTGCGCTGGAACAGAATCCCCGCCGTCTCGCGACAACGACTCACTTCTCGACCTCGAGCAGGTACACGACGATACCCAGCCTCTCCGCCTTCGACAGCTCGGTGGCGCCGAGGATCGCAGCGGTGGTGGCCGGCAACCCGGCGCCGACCTTGGCTACCGTCTTGCCGCCGCGCTTCACCTCGCCGTCGGCCACGATCACCTCTTCGCCGCCGAGGGTTCCGCCACCCTTCTCGACCTTCCCAATCTCTTCGTCGGAGGGCTTCTTCACCAGCTTGAAGCCATCGCCCCGGCGCTTGCCCTTGAGGACCGCATCCTCTCCGCCGTCGCGGTAGAGCTTGAAGCCATCGTCCTTCTTCTTAATCTTGCAGAGCTCTTGGTCTTGGGCGTTCTTTACCTTCACCCGGTCGGCCTGGACTTTGAACTTCAGCCCCCCCGAGGTCTTGTAGCCATTGTCCTTGGCTTTGAAGGTGTGCTCTTCACCGTCGACGGTAATGGTGCTGCCGGCGAGTCCTTGGCCCTTGGCCGCCGGCGCCTTGGTCTCGCCGGCCGAGTCCGTCTTGGACGGCTCGCCATCATCGCGGCTGCCTCTCGAGTCCTTGCCACAGGCGAGGGCGAAACAGCACGTCGTGAGCAGGAGAAGTTGACGAAGATTTTTCATGCGGCTCCTCGATGGGCGGTGGCGGTGGCCTTGTAACTCTGGATGACAGCCGCTACCACCTTGTGACCGTCTATCAGGTCGCCGGCGCTCATCAGTGACCACCCCCCCCGTCCGTGCACGCGTCGCAGGGGCGAGCGGCTGCGGAAGGTGAAGGTCGCCTGGCGAGGCTTCACCTGGGCTCGGGTCAGGGTGAGCCCGTCGAGTTGCGGCCGCGGGGTCTTGCCCTCGGCTGAAAGCCTCTTCCCCTTGGGGGGGATGAGTTGGATGGTGAGCTGGTCGCTGACCTGGTCCTTGTGCTTGGTGTATTTTCGCTTGGCGCGGCTCTTTCGCTTCAGCGACGACGATGCCTGGATGCGGGCCGTCGTGCCATCGGCGAGAGGGAGCTCGAGACGCAGCCAGTCGTGTCGATAGATCTTGCGTGCGCCGTCCTTGGTCGCGGGGGTCTTCTCCAGACCGGTGAAGTCGGCCGCGAGGTTCACGGGGCGTTTGGGTCGCAGTTCAGACGCGAAGGTGGATAGGACGGTGCAGATGGCGGCGAGCTGACGGTCGCTCACGTCTTCCGTGCGATAGGCCCACGCGGCGATGAGGCCGAAGACGCCTACGATGGCGGCCACGATGCCGGCAGGTACGTTGGCGAACAGCGCCCCCATCGCCACCGCGACGATGAGGGCGACGATGCCTACGCCCGTCATCAGGGGGGCCATGGTCTCGGCGCGATTGTCGCGCTCCTCGACCCGGGCCAGCGCCTCGAGGAGCTCGGGCACCGCGCCTTGCTGCTCTACCTTGATCTTGGCGCCGCACGGCTTGTGGGCCTCGTCACCGGCTGCGCTTTCATCTGTGGGCAGCCGCTCGAGCAGCGCCTCGTCGATCGGATGATGAGGTCCCATTCTCCCTCCTGTCGGGGATGATGGCTCATCCATCAGCCCGCCGTGAAGGCTTTCCTCACCCGGGCTGCTGTTCGATAGGCGTAGATGATCGCGCCCACGAGCTCGGTCGATTCGAGTTGGCCGTGGGTATCGACCCACGCCCAGCCCGCCCGACTGCAGACGCGGCGGCAGGGAGGCGTGCGAAAAACGAAGGTGGCCTGCTTGGGTTTGATGAGGGCGCGCTTGAGCTGCAGGCCAGGCAGGGCATTGGGGTTGGGGTGACCCTGCTGGTGGATGCCGAAGCTACTTCCCTTGGGCGGCTGAAGCCGGATCTGAACCTCGTGAACGATGGCGTCCTTCTTCTTGGTGTACTTCCGCTTCTGCTTGGTCTTGCGCTTGAGCTTGGTCTCGAGGTCGATCGCGACCGACACGCCGTCGGCGAGCACGAAGCGCATGAGGCACCAGGGGTGTTGGAACGTGAACTGGTTCTGCTCCATCTCGAACAGCCCCGTGCCGGTGCGCTGGTGTTGCAGGGCCGGCCGCTGTTCGGTGCCGCGGAAGTCGGCGACGACCTTGATGGGCCGATTCCGCTTCAGCTCCGCGGCGAAGGTGACGATGGTGCTGCCGAGAAGCTCGAGCTGGCGGTCGTCGATATCGGCCTTGTCGTACTTGCCCTTGCGGACGAACCACAGGACGAAGGCGGCGATCACGATGGCCACCCCGATGAAGAAGACCCACGTGATGAAGCCGAGCACGCCGAGGGCGATGCAGATGTTGCGCAGGCGCTTGCGACCGGCCTCGGCCTCCTTGTCGAGGGCGTGGAGGCGCGCGATCTCCGCGAGTACGTGCGGCGCGGCGCCCTGAATCGACAGCTCCATCTCCGCGTGCGCGGGCGACGCCGCCGCTTCGGCGGAGCGGTGGGGGAGGGCGAACAAGAGCTGTGGGTCGAGCGGGTAGTGGTCGCCCACGGGAGGAGGCACCACCAGCTTCGCTTCGGGCTCAGGTGGCTTCGGCGCCTGTGGCGGAGCCTGGCCGTAGCCCTGCTGGCCGTAGCCCTGCTGGCCGTAGCCCTGCTGGCCGTAGCCCTGCTGGCCGTAGCCCTGCTGGCCGTAGCCCTGCTGGCCGTAGCCCTGCTGCTGGTTTTGCCCCTGTGGCTGCGCATAGCCTGGGGCGGCGGCTGGGGGGCCATTCTGTGGCTGGCGCCAATCGGAGCCCTCCCAGCCCCCTCCGCCCGGGCCTCCTGGTGGCTGATGGGCCATTCCTCGAGGATACCCCGACCATCCGCTCACGGGCACCCCGGTGCGCAGCAAAAACCGAGTGGACGCCGCAACCATCGCGCGATCCGGTATCGTGTGAAGCGCGCATGGGGCTCCTCGATCCGGTACCACCGCCCTACGACGTCGCAGACTGGCTCGAGCAGCCCATCGGGCCCAAGAGTCAGGCGGTGTGTCGAGCCTGGGCGCTTCAGGGGTACGGTACCCCGCCGGCGATCTTCGTGGCTTACGCGGTCAAGGTCGCCCTCTACATCGGCCTTTGGTTGCTGTTCTGCGCCTTCTCGCCGGGGCTGGGAGGTCCCGCCGAGGTCGCGAGCTGGTGGCTGGAGCCGGCCGCCTTCCAGAAGGCCATCGTAGCCAGCATGCTCTTCGAGGTGATGGGCCTCGGCTGTGGCAGCGGTCCGCTCACCGGGCGCTACTGGCCGCCCATCGGCGGACTGCTGCATTTCCTGAGGCCAGGCACGACCAAGCTGCCGTTCTTCTTCGGTGCGCCGCTCATCGGCGGCAGCCGGCGCACGGCCCTCGACGCGCTGCTCTACCTCGCCCTCCTCGTCGCGCTCGTTCGGGTGGGCATCGCGGCCGAGCTCGAGGCGTCTCTCTTCTATCCCGTCGCCCTCCTGGTGCCGGTTCTGGGTCTCCTCGACAAGACCATCTTCCTCGCGGCGCGCGCCGAGCACTACTGGGTCACCATCGTGGTCTTCGCGGTCACCGCGGACTGGCTCCCGGGGGCCAAGGTCATCCAGGCCGCGCTATGGTTCTGGGCGGGCGTCTCCAAGCTCAACCACCATTTTCCCTCGGTGGTCTGCGTGATGACGAGCAACAGCCCCGTACTCCGCTTCGAGGCGCTACGACGGCGCATGTACGTGAACTATCCCGACGATTTGACCCCGTCGCGGGTGGCGGTCGTCACCGGCCACGTGGGGACCTTCCTCGAGCTCGGCGTCCCCGTGGTGTTGGTGCTCGGCTCGGGAGGGACCATCACGCTCGTGGGCTTGGTGATGATGGTGATGCTCCACGCGTTCATCACCAGCAACGTGCCCATGGGCGTGCCCATCGAGTGGAACGTCTTGGTCGTCTATGCCGCCTTCTTCCTCTTTGGCACCCACGCTGAGGTCAGCGTCCTCGGTCTCGTCTCCACCCCAATCCTGGCCGCCTTCGTCCTCACCTTTGCCCTGGTGCTGCCGCTGGTGGGCAACCTCTGGCCCGAACGCGTCTCCTTCTTGCTGTCGATGCGCTACTACGCCGGCAATTGGCCCTACAGCGTGTGGCTCTTCCGCGGCCGGGCCTACGAGAAGCTCGGCCGGCTCAGGAAGTCGTCCGCTTTCGTCTACGACCAGCTCGATCGCTTCTACGACCTCACCACCAGCAAGGGGTTGGTGGGCAAGGTGATCGCGTTTCGGCTCATGCACCTCGCGGGGCGTGCGCTCACCGAGCTGGTGCCCAAAGCGGTCG
>JGI12048J13642_10038134_pt1 | contig 18908 bp, 16 predicted proteins | sample ElkSlonscriptome_16_FD_13642 | JGI IMG/M metagenome (IMG submission 13642)
GATTATTCGGGGAAGCAGCAGCATACTCGAAGCCATCTTGGTGCGGTTGATCCCAACAAACGGATTCTGGTGTTGAGCAACGCGTATGCAGGCAAGGCTCACGATAAAGGGATCTTGAATCAAGAACAATGAGCTGGGCATCTCCCAAATGACGTGAAAATCCAGGCAGATTTAGGGTTTCAAGGGCTGCAAGAGGAGTCTGTCAATGTCGAAAGTCCCCATAGAAAACCGAAGGGAGGAGGGCTGAGTACCGAACAGAAGTAGCAGAATCAGCAGTTAGCGCGGGAACGAAGTCAGGTGTGAACATGCGTTTGCTGGGCTCAAGCGCTACACCATCACCTATTAGGTCTATTAGAACCGTATTGAAGGATTCGATGACCGTTCAATGGTGACGACAGCGGGATTATGGAACTTCTATCTCATCGCAGCGTGAATCAACTGAGGTTAGGACGTCGGAATGGCTCACGTCGCTGACCCGATCATTCTATTTCACAACAGCTCTAATGAATGAAGACGGTTCAGTGATTTAAGATTGGGTCGTAATTTGAAGCGAAATGGCGATCGCAATTGTTGAGCTTTGTGAGCTTTTTAAGATCTCTCAAGATATTCTTGTTTCCATAGAGCTATTGGAGCTTGTTGTGCAGGTTCCGATGTGTGGTGATTACGCGGAACGTGATGTGGTGTAAGAGAGTAAGGATAATCAGTCTTATGCAAACTAATTTTCGAAATTTTTGGTTTCTTTTCCTTGCTGCTACAGCAGGGGCTGCATCTATTAATGTATTCGCAGCAGCCCGTGTTGCTGCTCAGGACATTCCCTCACAAGCTGAATCAGAATCTGCTGAATCTGATCTAATCGGTTCTTACTCAACTGATGCTAGCGATTTGCTAGTCGAAGAGACAAAATTGTTTGGCTTCACTCCTGTCGATGTTCTTGCGGCAGAACCTACTTCTGCCTTTGGTCTAAAGCAAGAAGATACTCCTGTCGAGGTGCCTACGGGGAGCGGCGAAACGATCTCTGATATTGAAGTCGTTTACCTAAATAGCTCAGGACAAGCTACTGATGGGTCAACCCGCCCTTACGTCATCATCCGAGAATTTGATCTAGTGCCGGGTGATGTCTATGACCCCGAGCTTGCGAGCGAGGGACTCCAGCGAGTGATTGACTTAAGCTCTGTTACCAATGCGACTCTCAGCCTCGAACCTGCTGACGCTCCTGGCGAAGTAACGATGGTCGTGTCTGTGCAAGAAGGGGTTGCTGGTCTTAGTATTGGCCGACACTTCACCATTTTTCCGGGTACTCGAGCCGCAAATCCTGCCGCGCTGCAAGGCATCACTCGTCCTAGTTATGTTCGATCACAGCCACCTCGAATGACGGGCTTTCGAATTCCCCTTAGCTTGCAGTATTTCAACATTGGCGGTAACGACCAAACTCTGACCTTTTCGGCAGAGGGAGGCAGTAATGCTTTGGGATTTGATTTGACATTCCGTGATCCCTGGATTGGGGAGTCTGACTCTCGGGTTGGATACGCAGTCAATTTGTTTGCGACCAACAACGAGTCCCCCACCTTCAAAAATGGCCCCAATGACGTTGAGCTACCAAACGGTGATGAACCTGTTGTCTTTCGCGCAGGCGGTGGCATCGAGTTCAGAGCGCCCTTAGCCGAAGATTTTGAGGGAGCTATTGGTCTGACCTATCAGGTCGTGTCTATTCATGATTCATTCTTTGGCGCTGACATCTTTAGTGCAGATGAGAATGGCAATCGTCTAACCTTCGATGGAGACGGAACCGATACCCTGTTGACGCTCAATATCGCTACGGAGATGGATCGGCGTAATAGCACCTTGTTCCCCACGTCAGGTACGCGCTTGATGCTGGGGCTGGATCAGGCGATTCCCGTTGGAGATGCTGATATCTTCTTCACTCGTATTGGAGCCAATGCGACTCAGTTCGTGCCGATCAACTTCATCCGTGTTCCTGATACTCCTGGAACTCTGATTTTCAACGTTCAAGCAGGCACAACGCCCCTCGACTCTCCGCCCCCCTATGAAGCGTTTGTTTTGGGCGGGTCGAGTACTGTTCGAGGCTACGGTGCAGGAGAGCTGGGTGCGCCGCGTAACTACGTGCAAGGCACGGTGGAATACCGCTTTCCCTTTGCAACGCTTGCTCTAGGCGATGGATTTTTTGGCGATACCATCGGTGAGCGTGTTACCTTTGCTGGCAACGTGTTTTTCGATGCTGCTACAGGGTTTGACACCGATGAGCTTGTTGCGGGTCAGCCTGGGGATGCTCGCGGCAAGCCAGGTGAAGGAATTGGTTATGGTTTGGGACTACTGGCTGCTACTGATTTTGGATTGGCGCGGTTAGAGTTTGGAATTAGTGGAGGTGGAGACTCAAGGCTCATCTTTACGATTGGCGATCGCTTCTAATACCGCATCTAAATTCAACCCTCTCTGATCTAAGCCTCTGATGGTCTGCACATTTGCTAAATCATCAGAGACTTATTTACTCTATGGCTGTTATGTCTAGCGCTAGGTAGAGGTTGGGCGATCGCGCAGCTCTAGTCCCATGCCTTCTTGCCGCACTCGCACATCGTAGTAGATGGCTGCCTTCAAGGTTTGCCACATGGGCATGACAACGATGGCTAATCCCGCAAAAAGCAATATCCATAGAAAAATAACAAGTAGTATCGTCGACACGAGTCTCATAATGGCTTGTTGACTCTCGAAGCTGGTGGAAAATGCCGTAATTGCTGGCACTAAAACAATCAAAGGCGGTAGGAATGCCATGACATACAGCGGTGTGACGATCACAATAACAATGCACATCATGAGCACAACCTGCCAAGCTGCTTTGCCTCGGGTTAGTCGCCAGCTTCGCTCTAAGGCTTGAACCATCTCCGTTTCTTCTTCTACGGCATAGGCAACCTCAGGTACAAAAAGGCGAGCTGCCAACCATAGATAAAGCACAAAAAAGAGGACAAAGGCCAGCGAAAAAAGCAATCCGATCAGCCCTATGAATAGAGCAGAAACGTCAGAACTGCTGGGATCAAACCCTGGGGAAAACTGAAAGGGTAGTAAAAGTAGATTACTCGCGACGTTGAATGCAATTTGCGCAGCAAACAAGATAACGCCAAGCAGTAACTGAATGACAAAAAAGCCCCACATTTTGGGTAGCAGTGTGTCTTGACTTTGCTTGACCGATTCCGGTTGACACATCAGGTCACAAAAAGCATTCTTGGCGATCGCAGCCCTAAGGGCGTGAAATTTTGCCCAGCCATAGACGGGGATCAACCCCCAAGCGTGAGCCTTGAGAGACATGCCAAGATAGTGCTGAAGATGTGAACGATAAAGAGTGAAACTTGCGCTGAGGACATTGCCGAGACTAAGTGGGCGAACCGTATGTTGCGAACCTCTGTTTCTAGAGGAAGGATTGCCTGAACGCTGAGACATAGACTGGGAAACCTTATGACATTACGGACGGGGTGAAGCCTTCCAAGTGACGATCTCAGCACGAAATCATGGCATCTTACCTGAATATCTTGACTGGATCGTTGCACTGACTAGATGGATTCAATCGGGTAGCGCCCGCTGCTGCCTCATCTTAAGCGAATCCAGAGAAAATACTCGACAAACTTATGAATATTCAACGCTGGATTGCCCGTCGTGAACCGAGTTGGAAACAATTGGATGTTTTGCTCAAACGTACTGAAAAGCGTGGGCTGAAATCCCTCAGTGCTGACGATATTCGAACGTTGTCGAGCCTGTATCGATCCGTGTCGTCTGATCTGGCACGGGCCCGTACCCACAATGTAGATGGCGCTCTGGTGCAAGATTTGCAGATGCTGACTGCTCGCGCCTATAACCAGGTCTATCAAGGCTCCCGACGGCAAGAAGTGAATTCATTGCTCGATTTTATCCTCTGGGGATTTCCGGCTATTGTTCAGGAGACACGGGCTTATACTGCGATCGCCACAGTTTTGTTTGTGCTAGGCAGTGTCATCGCGGCCTGGTATGCCTGGGCTGATCCGTCTTTTCTGGCGCTCGTTGTGCCTGAAGAATTAATTCGTATGGTGCGCGAAGAGAGACAACTTTGGATGGGGTCGATTTTAGGCAATGAGCCGACGGCCTCTAGCAGCATCATGGTCAACAATATTGGTGTATCGCTGCGCGCGATTTTTGGCGGTGTCACCTATCCCGTTAAACTGATTCCTCCGATTGTCACTCCCCCTGGAGTCTTCACCATTTATGTCCTGTTCTACAACGGGGTGAATATCGGGGCGATCGCCACCCTTGTAGGTCAAAACCATCTGGCACTGCCTTTCTGGGCCTTTGTTTTTCCCCACGGTTCACTAGAGCTGCCCGCTATCTTTTTTGCGGGAGGAGCTGGACTGTTGCTTGCACGAGGGATTCTGTTTCCAGGGGCTCTGCGACGGTCAGACTCGCTGATTTACTATGGCCGGCAGGCAGCTCAGTTAGTTTTTGGGATCATCCCCATCCTGTTTATTGCGGGTGCCATTGAAGGCTTCTTTTCTCCTAGCCCTCTGATCCCCGACCCGCTCAAGTATTTAGCGGGAGCCATCATCTTTTATTTGTTGATTCTCTACTGTCGTCGTCAACGTCCTCAGTCAGATCATTAAGCGTCAGTTCGCTCAATCGCTCCAGATGTTACACTAGGCAGCTAAAGATATTGGGGTTTTGCAACCGCGATCGCGCGAAGTGCGGAGAGAAAATCCATGGGGCTCATTGTTCAGAAATATGGTGGTACATCGGTCGGCTCGGTGGAGCGGATTCAGGCTGTCGCTCAGCGAGTTCGTTGTGCAGTAGAGGACGGTCACTCCATTGTGGTCGTTGTGTCGGCTATGGGAAAAACCACCGATCAACTTGTTGGACTGGCGAACCAAGTGTCGAGTCAACCCAGTCGCCGCGAGATGGACATGTTGCTCTCGACTGGAGAGCAAGTGTCGATTGCACTCCTCAGCATGGCGCTGCAAGAACAGGGACAACCCGCTATTTCAATGACTGGAGCTCAAGTCGGCATCTTAACTGAGACAGCACATACTCGGGCTCGCATCCTCAATATCAATACCGAACGACTTCAGCGTCATCTTCGAGACGGGAAAGTTGTTGTTGTTGCCGGATTTCAAGGCATTGCTCGGACTCACGATCTAGAAATTACGACCTTAGGGCGAGGTGGATCTGACACGTCAGCAGTTGCCCTTGCCGCAGCTCTCAAGGCAGATGCTTGCGAGATTTACACCGATGTCCCCGGAATTCTCACGACCGATCCCCGGCTTGTTCCAGAAGCCCAGCTGATGTCTGAGATTACCGCTGATGAAATGCTGGAGTTGGCAAGTTTAGGCGCAAAGGTGTTGCATCCTCGGGCTGTTGAGATTGCTCGTAACTATGGTGTCATGCTAGTGGTGCGGTCGAGCTGGACGGATGATCCCGGCACAAAAGTTCTATCGCCAGTCCCCCAGCCGCGATCGCTCGATGGTCTTGAAATTGCCCAGCCCGTTGATGCCGTTGAGCTAGACGCTTATCAAGCAAAAGTCGCTTTGCTTCGAGTACCTGACTGTCCGGGTATTGCAGCCCGCTTGTTTGGAGAAATTGCGACGCAACAGCTAGACGTTGATCTGATCATTCAGTCCATTCACGAAGGCAACACGAACGATATTGCTTTCACAGTCAATCGAAATTCGCGCGATCGCGCCGAGTCTGTGGCTGAGGCGATTGCTCCCACCCTACGGCAAACTCCTTCTAACTTGGAGGAGGCAGAGGTTTTGGTCAAACGCCAGACTGCCAAAATCAGCATTGTTGGAGCAGGGATGATTGGGCATCCGGGGGTAGCGGCGCAGATGTTTTCTGCCCTAGCCGATGCGGGGGTGAATATTCAGATGATTTCGACTTCTGAAGTCAAAGTTAGCTGTGCGATCGCCACCGAAGACTGCGACCGGGCTGTTGAAGCGCTGTGTACACAATTTCAGATCTGCAGCTCCCCACTGTCTCCAAGTTCGAACATTACCAGTACAAATCCGGCTACGGTTCGCTCCCAGATTACTCATGCAGAACAGGATGCACCGTCAGAATTGGCCCACATGAATTCTGCTGACCTGTCTCCCCCGGTTCGAGGTGCAGCTCTTGATCTGAAACAGGCACGGCTTGCAATTCGACATGTGCCCGATCGCCCTGGCATGGCAGCTCATATTTTCCAAACATTGGCTGACCACCACATCAGTGTCGATACCATCATTCAGTCTCAGCGTTGTCGGCTCGTAAACGGCATTGCAACTCGCGACATCGCCTTCACCGTGACCCAAGCTGACGCAGAGTCTGCTCAATCGGTGTTGCAGGCTATTGCTCCAGAGTTGCAGTGTGGCGAAATTCTAGTCGATACGGCGATCGCCAAAGTCAGCATTGTCGGAACAGGCATGGTAGGGCGACCAGGTGTGGCGGCTCAAATGTTTAAAGCGTTGGCTCAGGCCGACATCAACATTCAGATGATTACTACTTCTGAGATTAAAATTAGCTGTGTTGTCTCGGAGACGGATGGAGCCGCAGCTGTTCAGGCTGTTCATGCTGTATTTGAGCTGGCATCTCCTCAGAAAATGCAAGTCTTGGCATAGCGTTGACTTTGCATCGCAGGCGTGGAGCGATCACCCCATTATTGGTTGAAAACTCCCCAAAAAAAGCCCTGCTAATGCAGAGCCATGAGTTGATTGGAGAGTCTCATCCAGAGCAACAATTCTGTTTCAGATCGTTTGAACCTGTAATCTTTAGGACAGTGCTTCTAGATAATCGCGAACCCGATTGCGCCGCTTTGGCTGGCGGAGCTTTTGCAGTGCTTTCGCTTCAATCTGGCGAACCCTTTCTCTGGATAGATCGAGAGCCCGTCCAATTTCGGCTAAAGAATAGGGATTGCCATCACCCAGGCCAAATCGCATCTGAATCACATCGCGTTCCCGAGTCGTCAGATCGGTCAGCAACTGCTGTAGATCGCGATGCAATGACTCTCGCATCAGTGTTTCTTCTGGAGTAATGCTGTCTGTTTCCAGCAGATCACCCAGTTCTGTGTCTCGCTCTTTGCCAACCTTAGTTTCGAGCGAGACTGAGCGAGGAACTCGCAATAGGACTTCGCGAATCTGAGGCGGAGTCATATCTAGCTCTTTAGCAATCTCGTCAACAGTTGGCGTCCGTCCCATTTTTTGGGACATTTTCCGCTGAGCCTTTTTGATTTTGTTGAGCTTCTCTGTGATGTGAACGGGCAGACGAATAGTTCGGCTTTGGGTGGCGATCGCTCGGGTAATGCCTTGACGAATCCACCAGTAAGCATAGGTGCTAAAGCGATACCCCTTAGTCGGATCGAACTTATCAACGGCTCGTTCCAGTCCCAGAGTTCCTTCTTGGATCAAATCTAAAAGCTCTAGTCCACGATTTTGATATTTCTTCGCGACAGATACAACCAAGCGCAGGTTGGCCTTGATCATATGGTCTTTGGCCGCCACTCCTTGGGTCTGAATGTCGTCAAGCTCTTCGACAGAGATATCAGCCAGAGCCGCCCATTTGTCTTTCCCTGCTTCAATGACCTGCTTGAGTTCTTCTACATCGATCGTCGCTGCCGCCGCCCAGCGTTTCCAGCTTGGACGATGACCGAGATTAGATAAAAGGCGATCGTGAATTTCGATGAGTCGGATGTAGTGCTGAAATTGTTCATCCTGCTCAGCGGTTTCTCGATACTGGTCGAGAAGCTGAACGTATCTCTGAACCTTCTGTGCTTCTGAGACTTCTTCATCCCGTCCTAGAAGGCGGACTCGACCAATGTCCTGGAGGTACATGCGCACTAAATCTGTTGTGCGACGACCTCCATTCTTGCTTTGATTTGAATCGTCTAGGAAATCAATATCGAGATTCACTGAATTGCTTTCAGTCTGCTCAGGATTGAAACCCTCTTCATCAGTTGAAGATTGTTGAGTTTCAGTCAGTGTCTGAGACTGACCCACGTCGGTCTCCGAGTTGATGGCATGGAGTTTCGCTGGCGTAAATTCTGCTGACATAGTGATCGTCTCAGTTGCTCCAGATAACAAGGGGGCAGCCTGTTGCTGGTATCAGTATTCCCTCGAATAAAGACTAATTAACACTCGGAGAGAACAGGCACGTATAAATTGAATCAGTGCATTCACTAAATAGGGAAAAAGCAATGCCTCAAACAGATAACAGTAAAGGGTTGGAACTTCCGACGTAGAGAAAAGCTAAAGATGGCTTTTCATAGAAGCATGGCAAAATAATCGCTCTCTGCTGGGTTTTCTGCTATTAGGTTCACCAACCTCCCGTTAGGATGATCTACAGGGATACAGGCTTTAATTCCTGAAGTTTCCGTAGAAACATTGTTCAATCTAGACGATAGGGCTCCTCATCGGCCTCAAACCCATACAAAATCAGCAAGATGCACCAATGTAGAATTTCGCAGGTTGCACTATGAATCCTTTTTACGGAGAGATTGTAGGAACGGCTATTTTGATATTGCTCGGAGATGGAGTGGTTGCAAATGTCGCTCTCGATAAAACGAAAGCAGAAGCAGCAGATTGGAATGTCATTTGTCTAGGCTGGGGCATGGCCGTCTTTGTGTCGGTCTTTTCCGTTGCTGCGTTTAGTGGAGCACACCTCAATCCAGCAGTTACGTTAGGATTGGCGATCGCCGGAAAGTTTAGCTGGGCTGATGTGCCGATCTATTTTGTGGGGCAATTTGTCGGAGCCGCCGTTGGAGCTGTGTTGGTCTGGATGTTTTATCATCCTCATTTTGCAGCGACAGCTGATAAAGATGCGAAACTAGCTGTCTTTTGTACCGCACCTGCTTTGCGCCATAGGGCGTCTAATTTTTTGAGTGAATCAATCGGTACGTCAATGCTGGTATTTGCCGTGCTAATGCTAGCGCTTCCAGACTTTGGACTAGGAGCCCTAGACGCGTTGCCCGTTGGTCTGCTGGTGCTGGCGATCGGCCTTTCTCTGGGTGGTACTACGGGGTATGCGATCAACCCGGCTCGCGATCTGGCTCCAAGATTGATGCACGCACTGTTACCAATTCCTGGGGGCAAGCGAAATAGTGATTGGAACTATGCGTGGATTCCGGCGATCGCCCCATTCGTTGGAGCTTGCATCGCCGCTGCACTGTACCTGTTCCTAGGTGGCGAAATTCAGATTGATCTGCCCTCTGTCTCAAGCTGGCTATAGCTATCAAGACTTACGCATTTTGTTGAAATTATGGGCGCGCCGCACCCATAATTTCAACAAATTTATTCAGGCTTACGCGACTTGTGCGTAAGTCCTGGCTATAAAAACAATTCTCAAAAAGCTAGGAGCGAAAAGTAAAACTTCTCACTCCTGTGCCATAGGTTAATTCATTGCTGTCTCAAGCTTTTCAGCTTAGGAACTAAGCCTCTTATGTTGAAGCTCTAGCAATCATAGTAGAGCGCAAACTCATAAGGATGAGGACGCAGACGCATGGGGTTCACCTCGCTGTCTAGCTTGTAGGTGATCCAGTTGCCAATGAAGTCTTCAGTGAAGACGCCTCCAGTCGTTAGGAACTCGTGATCAGCTTCAAGAGCTTTCAGGGCATCGAGCAATGAACCTGGAGTCGAAGGAATCTTCGCCAATTCTTCAGGACTGAGGTCATAGATGTCTACATCGAGAGGCTCGCCCGGATCGATTTGGTTCTTGATGCCGTCGATTCCTGCACACAGCATGGCAGCGAATGCGAGATAGGGGTTCGAAGTTGCATCAGGACAGCGAAACTCCAAACGCTTCGCTTTGGGGTTGCCGCCGGAGAGCGGAATCCGCACAGAAGCAGAGCGGTTGCCTTGAGAATAAGCCAAGTTGACTGGAGCCTCAAATCCGGGAACCAAGCGCTTGTAGGAGTTGGTTGTAGGGTTGGTGAAAGCCAATAGCGCAGGCGCGTGCTTGAGGATACCACCGATGTACCAGAGGGCAGTTTGGCTCAGTCCAGCATAGCCATCACCAGCCATCATGGGCTCACCATCTTTCCAAATGGATTGGTGGGTATGCATTCCAGAACCGTTATCGTTGAATAGCGGCTTGGGCATGAACGTAACGCTTTTGCCGTACTTTCTGGCAACGTTCTTGATGCAATATTTGTAGATCATGAGCCAGTCGGCAGCTTCGACAAGCTTGCCAAACTTGATTCCCAGTTCGCACTGACCGCCTGTTGCCACTTCATGGTGATGTTTCTCAATGGGCACTCCAAGGTTGGCCATTGAAAGCAGCATTTCGGTTCGCATATCTTGCGAAGTATCAGTCGGAGACACCGGAAAGTAGCCTTCCTTGTAGCGGGGCTTGTATCCTTTGTTGCCACCTTCTTCTTCAGCACCTGTGTTCCAACGACCTTCGATACTGTCTACGTAGTAGTAGCTAGAATGCTCGTTTTGATCGAAGCGAACATCATCGAAGATAAAGAATTCAGCTTCTGGGCCAAAGAAAGCCGTGTCGCCAATGCCTGAAGTGTTTAGGTAATCGATAGCTTTGTGGGCGATCGCACGAGGACAGCGAGCATAAAGTTCCCCTGTGCGAGGCTCTTGAATCGTACAGATCATGCTCAGAGTCGGTTCAGCCATAAATGGGTCGATCCAAGCGGTTTCTGGATCGGGCACCATTGCCATGTCTGACTCGTTGATAGCCTTCCAGCCCCTAATGCTGGAACCATCAAACGCTACACCTTCGGTGAAGCTGCTCTCATCGATCTGACTTTTGTGAACAGTGAGATGCTGCCAAATGCCCGGTAAGTCGATGAACTTCAGATCGATCATCTGAATACCTTCATCTTCGATCTTCTTCAAGATTTCTGCTGGGGTTGCCATGAACTACTCCTTCACTTCTGAATCTCTGGACTAAGTAACACTAGATAAGGGGAGAACTGCTACGAAGCAGAGGGACGGCGATCGCACAATTCAACAGGCTTTCGCTGACATCAGATTATTAGATCGTTTAAGTCATACTGCCTCGAAACCTAACCTCACCCCCAGCTAATGACCGGTGGTCTACGCGTTCACCCGACTTAGTCGCTGTTTACTCACCCCAAACATTTCAAACTCTTGCAATTCAGGAGCTAGCAATGCCTAAGTCTGGGTGCAATAACACCTGAACAATCCTAGAGATTGACTTACGTAGATTTTGTATAGAGAGTTACACAATAGCCCTCGACTCGACATCTTTGAGGAGTTTGAAACAGCTCTTCTTAGGCTCCAAACACACAAAACTTAACGTCTAAACCCCCAGAAATGCGTCGTTTCAGTCGATAAGGCGATCGCTCCATGATAGACTAAACAACTGAATATTTAGCTTTTCATAAGGCTTTGGCGCATTGAATCCTTGCACGATAAATTCAGATTGGTGCTGAAACATGAATTTGAAATTGCATGGACTCAAAATGACGCGGAGGAGAGTTCCTTCAGCGCAGCGTCAATCGCAATTCATTCGCGACTCATAATAGATATTACTGGGAGAAAAACGAATGCGGGATGCAGTGACAAGCCTGATCCGTAACTATGACGCTACAGGCAGATATCTGGACAGAGATGCAGTAGATACTCTTAAGGCTTATTTCGATTCTGGGATGGCGCGGGTTCAGGCCGCTAACGTTGTCAACGCCAATGCTGCGTCGATTGTTAAGCAAGCTGCATTAACCCTCTTCGAGCAAGTTCCTGAACTGATTCGACCGGGCGGCAATGCATACACCACACGCCGCTATGCAGCGTGCTTGCGAGATATGGACTACTACCTACGCTATGCAACCTACGCTATGGTTGCTGGCAACACAGATGTCTTGGATGAGCGAGTTCTTCAGGGACTACGGGAAACTTACAACTCTTTAGGCGTGCCGATCGCGCCTACGGTTGTCGGTATCCAAATCATGAAAGAGATGCTGAAGGCTCAGTTGGCAGAGGCAGGAATCTCAGACCCTAGCTTTGTAGATCAGCCTTTTGACCATATAACGGCTGAGTTAAGTGAGCAGGATGTCTAGTAGCCTTCTACTCAAATTTCTACTTGAGTCGGGTTTTCAATCCGTTTGCGGTCAGTTTTATTGGCTTTAAACTGACAACTTTTCTTAGGTAACAGCAGGCATCATGAGTGAGATTTCAACTCAGATGTCTGCTTTGTTTTGGGACACCTCTGGCTAGAGCTTTTTGTTTGATGCATTTTAGGGAGGCGCGCCCTTAGCACCCATTGCATCTTTCTGAAACGACGGACGGTGAACTTTGCAATCGACAGTTCGACAGGCGACAGTTCAACAGAATCACTGAAGCGACTATGGGACAGTGTTGTTTAGTCACGGGTGGGCTAGGGTTCATCGGGCATCATCTCGTAAACGACCTCTTGGCTCAGGGTAAAGAGGTGCGCATTTTTGACTTGGCGCATCCTTCGCATCGACAAGAAGGCATTGAATACATCACCGCATCTATTACTGATCGCCCTGCGATGGCACAGGCTATGCAGGGAGTCGATCACGTTTTTCATTTAGCCGCAAATGCAGGGCTATGGTCGCCTCGCAAGCAAGACTTTCTCACCATCAACCAAACCGGGACCCGCAACGTCATGGAGACTGCCCTAGAGGCAGGTGTTGAGCGCGTTGTTCATTGTTCAACCGAGTCGATTCTCAAGAGTGTGCATCAGAATCCCTTGATTGGGGATGCGCAAGACGTGGAGACGGATGAATCAGTACAGCTGACCCTAGATGACATGGCAGGAGCTTACTGTAAAGGAAAGTTCTTAGCGGAACAGGAAGCGTTTGCAGCAGCTCGACGAGGATTGCCCGTTGTTATCGTGAACCCTACGGTACCTCTAGGCCCAGGCGATCGCCGCGTTACCCCACCGACGCGCATGATATTGGGGTTTCTCAATGGCAACTATCCAGCTTATCTAAACAGCACCCTCAATGTGGTCGATGCCCGTGATGTTGCAATGGGTCATATCTTGGCTGCCGAAAAGGGTGTTCCAGGGGAGCGCTACATCTTGGGAAACGTGAATCTTCAGCTGGGAGAATTGCTGTCTCACCTAGAAGAATTGACGGGCTTAGCCATGCCCAAGCGTCGGGTTCCCTATTGGCTGGCACTAGCTGTCAGTGCAGTGCAGGAGCTGATTGCCGACACGATCACCCATCAACCTCCACAAGCGCCGCTCACAGGGGTGCGTCTGGCGCGATCGCCCATGCGATTTACCAACACACGAGCCAAGAGGGAACTGGGATTGAACTTTCGTCCTCTGCAGGAATCACTCGTTGATGCGATCGCTGACTATCGACAGCGAGAATTGCTTCAACGCTAGATTGTTTGGCTAAATTGTTTCGTTGGGGTACTGCACTGGCGATCGCATCAACTTGATATATTTTGCTGATATTTGAGTTGAAAGATACCGTCTTCTTGCTGGTTTTCAATCGAGAATGTTCCGTAAACCACTTTATGGGCATTTGATAAAGCAATGAGGCTGATTACGGATTTAATTGTTAAGCAGTCTTGCATTGTGTTACGTTGCTTGTGCCAGTGAAATGAAACTTCTATAAACCAGATAAGTCTATGCATGAAGAGTTAATGAATTGTTGAAGGATAAATATATAATGCATATCAGCTTGATTCCTTGCAGCTAAAGGCTACCAGTGCAGTTTGAACCCCGTCTCTGTGTAACCCCGTATCATTTTTTTCTTCGTCAATTTGGGGATAATACGGATAGGCATGAAGAGTCCACTGCTCAGTTAAAACAAGCGACAAGCAAGTCATGCATGACCTCACTTAGTTGCACTCAATGGACTGAATAGGTAGATTTTGTAACTGAATCTTTTTGAAGAACCGTTAAAGATGGGGATGGACATTTGAGCAATGAACTAAGCTCAAATGTCGTTTCAAGTCTTATGTAAAGTCATCGTGTGGCACAGTCTGTCGATAGGATTCAGGGTGCCCCTTCAGAATAAGTTTCACGGAGCAAGTTCCATGATTCAACAGAAATTTAACATGGCATTTGATGTCGAGCCTGAGCCACCTGCTGCCGCTTCTGACACTTCTTTTGCCTGTGAACCTATCGATACGACTGGAGCAGAACTGGCTCCAGCAGCGCCTCGCCTAGTTTATCTAGATCTAGAAGAGCTAAGCTGCTTTGAAGTCGTTGATCATCAATTTGAATCATGGGGCGTTGTGTTTAAGAATGCGATCGCCCTAAAGCCCTCAAACCCAGCCTTTCCTCCCAAATCTGGGAGCACGGTTATGATGGGGTCTCCTCGCTCCGGCATGTTAGAAGCATCTTTTATTCATCCGACGAGATTCGTCAGCGCTTTTCTGACCAGCTCTCACCGCGTCGTCATGACGGCCTTTGATCAGAACAATAAGCCTGTTGCAGAAGCTGAGATTCCTGGAGCAAACTTAGCCGATGGGCGTTCAGCCTACGAGCCAAATTTGCAACTCAGCATCCAAGCTGCAGACATTTATCGTATCTGTGTTCGTAGCCTTGGTGGGCAATTCACAATAGACGATTTCTCCTTTGGCTTTTAGTTGAATCTAGTGTGTTCCTTGTTTGTATCAGCTTAAAAGCCAAAAGTTAGAACCCCTAGACTTTCAAAGTCTGGGGGTTCTAGCGCGAAGGTTGTTGCAAATTACTGTCAGGGCATTTCGCGATACCGTTACTGTGCGCTTGCACTCAGACCTACAGGACAGCTGACGCCTGTACCCCCTAGACCGCAATAGCCCCCAGGATTTTTCGCGAGATACTGCTGATGGTAATCTTCTGCGTAGTAAAACTCAGGCGCATCCAAGATTTCAGTAGTGATTTCACCGTAGCCAGACTGTTTGAGCTGTTGCTGATAGGCATCCCGAGATGCTTCCGCCGCTTCTCGTTGCTCGTCAGAATAGGTGTAAATTCCGGAACGGTATTGAGTACCCGTATCATTCCCCTGGCGCATGCCTTGGGTGGGATTGTGACTCTCCCAAAACGCTTTTAGCAATTGCTCATAGCTAACAATTTTTGGGTCAAAAACAACCCGCACAACTTCATTGTGTCCGGTCATACCAGAGCAAACTTCTCGGTACGTAGGGTTTGGCGTATACCCTGCTGCATATCCAACAGAAGTTGAGTAAACTCCCTCTTGCTTCCAAAAACACCGCTCAGCACCCCAGAAGCATCCTAGACCAAACAGCGCCATTTCCATTCCTTCAGGGAAGGGCGGCTTGAGAGGATTGCCATTGACGAAATGCTTGTCTGGAACGGACATTGTTTCTGAACGGCCGGGGAGAGCCTCGTCTGCGTTTGGCATGGCCGCTTTTTTGCCGAATCCGAATAGAACCATAGGATACGTCCTGCGTCTTTTTTAATACGTGCTTACATCAGTACTTTGAGGTCATCGCTACGCGCATTGCGTTATCTCTGCATGACCCATCAGTCTTTTGTTTATTGTAATCAAGGTAAAGATACTTTGCGGATGGCAGACTTCGACGTTTCCACACTTGACATCAAGCAGCGGTCATCTGAGGTACGTCGAAATTGATGAGGATCGTCAGGAAGAAGAGCATGGTCGAGACGAATACGGGTCGTGCATGTTTCTTGTAGATCTGCATCCTGAAGATCGGCATAGCTCAAGTTTGACCGGAGCAGGCTGGCTCCGCGCAAATCAGCTTCCAGCATCCGAGCTTCAGAAAAATCGACCTTGACCAAACGTGACCATCGCAAGTCAGCTCGCTGCAGATCCGCGTTGCTGAAGTCTGTCTCGCAGACGTAAGCCCCAGTGAAGGAGACGCTACGGAGACTTGCGTTGTTAAACTTGACCCGGAAAAAATGGTTGCCGCTGAAATTGGCTTCGTGCATTGTGACACGAACGAACTGCGTCTCTATTAGCGTGACATCGAAGGCGATCGCCTGAATCAAATTTGCGCGTTCAAGATTTGCTCGGCTCAGATCAGTCTCCCTGAGAATGGCTCGAAAAAGGTTGGTGCCGACCAGATTGGCATGACTCAAATCAGTGCTAACCAACTGAGCACCTCGCAGATCAGCTCCAATCCAGTTGGTTTGCTGCATGTTGGCGTAACTTAAATTGATCTGAGAAGCCTTCGCAACTGTGCATTTTGCCTGAATGCCGCTTGCTCCGATCAGAGAGGCTCCATTGAGGATTGCATTGCTGAGGGTCGCGTTGTCTAGAACCGCGTTGTCTAAAATCGCGTGAGACAAATCTGCACCTTCGAGATGGGTACTTCGCAGATTGATCCCTCTCAGATCCATGTTGCTCAGATCCGCGCGCCTCAGATCAGGATTGGTATCTGGTTCACGCAGTCGCCAGTCGTTCCATTTTGATGTTCCCCACAGAAGTAAGGCAAGATGTTCTGCATTTGCCATAACCTTAGATTTCCTGACCCCATTGCTGCATCTGTCTCTATCCTAGGATGCTCCTTGTCTTGTGGCTGAAGTCAATTATGTCGAGGCGATCGCTTGTGCATTATTTTGGGATTGATTTTTATCGTCTGACGGTTGTGACATTGAGGCGATCGCCTCAATGTCAGAATAGTTATTCAAAGCGGGAGAATAAGTCCTTGCGTCCCGGAATATTTTCGATCGCAGTCAGGGCTGCATGGGAAGCTGCGATAATGTCTCGCTCTTCTCCACCGAGATATAGACGTCCAAAGCTTCCCACAGCCGAAATTCGTAAAATGTTAATCAGCGCGGCTTTTTCTGCTTCATTGGCGGCTAAAGCTGCATAAGAAGCGGGCTCTACTTCAAGCACATAGAGCGTTTGCCCCGCCAAAATCATATTGCCTCGTCTGGCTCGGTTGATGAGCTGGGTGTGGTGAGCATCGATATTGCGAATGATCTGACTCGATGCAATTCGGGGTTTTAGACAATCCCTTGGCGTTGCACCAATGACATCTAAGATGGCGCTGGCTGCTGCTTTCGTGTCGCTTTGCTTTTTGGAGTGTACTTCTAGTAGCCCGTATAACCGTTCGATCATCAGGACTCCAGGGCGCACGGCGGCAGCTTTTAACGCTACGTCCATCAATCGATTGACCTCAATGCCTGGAATCACCTCAATCCATATAGAAGAGTCTCCAGGTAAGGGCAAAAACCCCTGGGCTTCTGTGCCAAGATATGCGGCGTGCTGAGGCTGCAAATTATCGATATAAACGTAACTGCGCAGTTCGATACCCAAGAGATTTCTGAATAATGAGGAGGAACATGTGTGTTGAGCACCGCCAGCAAAGTAAGAAAGACTCAATCGGCTGACTCTCACCCTCAAAACTATATCAGTTGACGCTCTTGATTCATGCTTTCCTTTGCCTCCGCCTCTCCGCAATTGTGCTATTGCGGCGGAAATGGATCGGGTGCGAAGTGATAGCTCGCATGGACTCCGCTTGGATAGAGAAACGTACAAATGACTGATACTTCAGGGTTGTAGCGTATCAGCATGTCTTGCAGACCGACGTGTTTCCAGTCGCTCAGCATGTTCTCAACTTGACTCATGGGTCGAAACTTGATCTGCCAATCTTCTAAAGTCGTGGTGTTGCTGTCGAGTTGGCGCAGGATGACCACGGTTCCCTTCTCGCCCATCTGCATATAGCCGTTGTAGGCGATCGCACCGATACGGTCAGCGTTTGCTTCGATGACAGCAAACTGCTCATCCTTTGATTCAAGTGGTGCACTCATAGTCTATTTAGATGCTAACAAGGTTTCGTCAAACATCTTATCTTGATGCAACCCTTGCAAATGGGAGCGAACGAAGGATTGGGGATCTAATTCTGCTGTGGTGAGTTCGTCGAGTGCAACATCCAGCTCGCTCAGATCGCTGGGTTCAACTGGGTGGCAAGGAGTGCATCGGTCAGGATTTTGGGCACACAAGTCAGCTAGCACATGCTCATGGGCAACTTGAATTGCAGATAGCTCATCGACTATGTAAAAGCGCCCACGACAAACCGCTCGAAGTAGCCGATCAATGGCTTCTCGTTCCTCTTCCTGGAGCGAATCGCTCAAAATAGCTGCCATGAGTCCATATCGGTCAGCCAATGTGATTTGACGAGTCTGAGCGACTTGTGCGGTCAAGTCGGCGATCGCAGAGGGCAAAAGAGCTGGTACTAAGTCGGACTGAACTGACATTTCGGTGTGAGCGAGTGAGAGCATCGGAAATTACCAAGTGAGCGGCAAAGTAATAGAAAACAACCCCGTGTATGACACTATGACTGTTTTCTGGCAACTAGGTCGTGACAATTCGCTGTATAAACCTGTGATTGTGAACATCGTTGATAAGTGACGAAAATCACATACAAAGACGATAGTGTTACAGGCTGGCAAATTGCCTCTGAGTAGACAACGGAAACAAAAACAAAGTGAGTGATTGCAGCAGTAGTGAAATATGAGCTTAGAAAACCAGGAAGACAGGTGCCAACTTGCTAAATTGGCTTGCTGTTTTTGAGCTATGAAGCCGTGTGTCTGGCTCTAGATAGCTATCTATATGCCGAGTCTTAAACTCTAGACATTAGAGACACCGAAACTACGAGGAAAAGCCGTGAGTCGCCATTCTCAAAAACCATACGGATCACTTTCACGATCAGTGAATACAGATAAGGAGAACACAGACAAAGAAACGGCGTCTCTGAGTTTAGCGATTAATATTCGAACAACACTCAGTAACGAGGGAATCTAAAGCTCTATAAAAAGTTGAACAGCTTGGGAAAGACAAACCACAAATCATCACTGCAGTAAAAATTAGAGGTGAACTCTAAGTCTGCACCCACTAGCCTTCCTTCAGAAAATGAAGATCATGCATAGGTCTGTGACAATTTTAGTTAGCGACTGCACTAATTGTTTCGCTAATGCCTTGTTTTAGCTCCACCATTGAAATTATATGAAATTATAATTTAACGGTAGAAATAAGAGGCAGC
>JGI12048J13642_10235879_pt1 | contig 18900 bp, 18 predicted proteins | sample ElkSlonscriptome_16_FD_13642 | JGI IMG/M metagenome (IMG submission 13642)
TCCCCCTGCAAACTTCTTTGCATGTCTTCGAAAGCGATCCAGCCATCGCTTGGCAATTGTGAAATTCTTGCGCACTCCGATTTCAGTCGATGAGCAGTCGCTTCACACCTGCTGCCAAGCAAAACAGCGAAGCCCCGTTTTTGAAAGAAATCGCAACTCCTGCATACATAACAACTTGGGAACTGATTTGCAGAATGGCAGGCATGCCAGCCATGTTTGGTACTCAACGTGCAAATAGGAAACGATCAGTCGTGTTCGTGCTGGCTGCAAATCGTCAGGTAGCCGCGAATACCCGCAACCACCTTTTTGGGAGAATTTCAGTGAACAGTCAGTTTTCAATCGGCTTTGTCATCGCGCTAGTGATCGGGCTTGCTGCCGGTGCTTTGTGGCCAAGAATGAGTGAGACACGATGGAGCGGTTCATCTTCACCGTCAGACAATGCTCAACAAATCGGTTTCTCCGATTCCGGAAGAGGGCACCGAGGACAGGGGGCCGGCCTGGGGAGGGGCAGGTTCCAAGCAAGCATGGCTGTCCAACGTACCGAAAACCCAAGTGCGAAATCAAGGCACGGAAACGGTGGATGTAGCGGTGGCTGCGAAGCGTCTCAAAGCAGTGCCGGTTCACGAGGAAATGGGCAAGGTCGCGGCAAGGGTCGAGCCCAAGGGGGATGGAACAGAAACCGGAATGTTGCCCTCGTCTCAAAACAGAATGGTCACGGAAAACAGAGGCACCAAGGGGGAAACGCAGAGGTAGGAGGTTGCCAGGAAGCTAACGGGCAGTGCTCTTCAAAATCGGGTGGCAATTCGCACTCGGGTTGTTCAAAGAGCAATCAATCGTCTTCTTCCCAGGGCAACTCGTCGGGCCAGCACGAAAGCTGCAGTGATTCGGGTGAGGCTCATCGATCGTCCCGGTCGACAGGAGATGAACGTCAAGGCTTCGGCTCCGGCTTCGGCTCCGGCCCAGGTATGGGCATGGGACGCGGTTGGGGAAGGGGGCTTTACGATTTCACCGAAGACTCCCCAGAGGAATCCAGTGAGCAAGAGGGAGCTGATGAAGCTCAAACGACGAACTGAGTCGATTCAAACCCATTAATCCGTTAAGGAATAAAACCATGACATCAGCCAATTTCGTAAATCCCGATCCGAGCGTCCCCAACCGAAAACGGCTTGCTCGTGCAGAAAACGCCAAGAATAAAGTTCGTGCCACGGTCGAACGCCCATTTAGCCTCCGAGGCTTTATTTCCATTCTGCTGGTGTTCTGCATGCTCATGATGCTGATTTCTGGATTTCTTCTCTACATTGCACCGCGAGGACGGGTTGCCAATTGGACATCATGGACCGCCCTCGCGCTTCGCCGCGACCAATGGGTCGCGTTACACATTAATTCAAGCTTAATATTCATCACTGCGATCCTTTTTCATTTAATCAAGAACTGGTCGCGTATGGTTGGCTACCTGAAACAGAGATCCAGCATGCGTATCAATATGAAACGGGAACTCACCGCAGCGTTCGTATTGACCAGTCTGGTATTCGCCGCAACGATCTTCGAGCTACCGCCGATTAGCATACCGGTTGAGCTCAAGTACAAGCTGCGAGATAGCTGGGAACAAACGAGCGACCAACCCACCTCACCCAAAGAAATCACCAGGTCCAATCGGATACCAAGTCCAATCGAGCGTGAGAAAAGCTTACTACTTCCATTGCCAAACGTCGGCTGCCTTCAGCCTGCAATCGATCGTGGGCTGCTTGGATTGCAACCACTGACGACTCGATGGATCTTCACGCAAATAGGCGTCCCAGAATGCTAGACTGATCTTCTGGATTGCCGGGTGATGGTTGGGATCACGACCATGAGTGCGAATACCTTTCGAGTCCCCGAAGGCGAAGTGATGTCCGCCGTCAAAGACCAACTCATACTTGTCGCCGTCGGGCAGAGCCTTATAAACTTCCCGCCGTAGCTGAGGCGTGACACGATCGTTGATCGGACTGTCATCCTTGGTTCCAGTCATACACAACATCGGTGCGTTGATGTGGGCAAGGGCACGCTCGGCAGACAATCCTTCGCCAGGTTGAGGGCTCATGGCAAAGAATGCGTCAATCCGCTCCTCAGCGAAACTCCTACCGAACAAAGACTTCCGGCCAGCGACAGCGAGCGTCGTCACCGCCCCAAAACTGTGCCCGCTCATGCCAATCTGCTTTAGGTCCAGTTTGCCACACAGTGGATGATCGGCTTCTTGATTCCACTTTTCCAACTGATCGATCACGAACGAGACATCTCGAACTCGATCGACCGCACTTTTTGCGTTGGCCGCCTGCTGGAGGGCACTCATGCGATCGCGAAGACGAGCGGACTGCCACACTTCCTGATCGCTTCCGGCGTGTTGCATGAAGACGCAAACATATCCGGCCGCCGCCCAATGCTTGCCCAGATAAGCGTTGTTGGTTCGCGAGCCGCCGAGGCCATGGGAAAACAGGACGACGGGAACAGCCGCATCTTGTTCGCTAAGGTACACCCGAACGGGGACGGTACGGTCCCGTTTCGCGTCGAGCGGTTCGAAGTCGAGAAGTTTGACAGTGGCTGTGTCGGCTGCGGCTGCGTCGGCTGCGAACGTTGGCCCAATCCAGCTTAGCAGTACGGCGGTAACCGCCAACGTCATCCAAAGCAAAGACTTTGGGTCCACTCGACTTCTCATGATGGTCTTCAATTTTTCAAATGGCTAGAATGTCTCATGCTAACGAAAGACGAATCGCAACGAGCGGCTCTTTGCTCATCTTACTCTATGAACTGCCTTCGGTGGGGCGCTCGGTTTCTTGGCATCCATCTGAATGTTTGACGAGTATTTTGCCGTTTTGGAAGTCGACCGTCACCCACGTCGCGTGAGCCTCTGCGATTGAAAGCTAGCCATTGAGCGAGACTTCGAAGCCAGCAATTGTGTACCTGGCGGCAAATCGGCGGCACCGTAAACCCGTTGGGTGTAATCTTCCACAAGGACCGGTCCCCCATCGTTGACTTCTTAATGTTCGTCGGTCAAGACGCCGGTGCGAACGCTGTCAATGTCCGTCCGATCGACATCGTCTTTGTCCCGCCGACCGGCATCGTGCGAAAAACCTTCGTGTTTAATTTGAACGTTTAGGATACTCATCGGTTAGCTCATCTCGTATTGCAAGGATGGCGGTGTGGATTGCTCGGTCGAAATCGACGCAGGAGTTAGGACAACGTTGACGCACTCGTCTTCTTTATCCTGAAAGATCTGATACATCTCGGGGCCGTTTTCCAATTGGCATCGATGCGTAATCAGATAGGTGGGGTCAATCTCGCCGTTTTCGACGTAGCCGAGCAACTTGTGTAGATAGCGATGCACGTGCGTTTGGCCCATCCGCAGTTGCAACGCCTTACCAAAGGCTGCTCCGATCGGGGACATTCTCGACGCGGACGTCTTGCTTGCCTTGCCAAGTTAAAGCTCTCATGAATTTACTCCTCAGGTCGTTGCTGCGGTTGCGACTTCGCCGGTTTCCATCTGTTGCTTGAACCGCCGTAGATCTTCGGTGAGCTCTTGCTGCAGGCCCTGGCCGAAGATGGACGCCAATTTGGCGACGACGCAGCCGCCGGGTGGATCGTAGCGAATGGCCACAGAAACTTCCGTGCCGATCCCGTCGACGGAGGGTCGAAAGTGAACCGAGCCCGCATTGTCGACTTCGGCACCGGGCAGCGATTGCCAAGCAATCAGTTCACCGGGATCGTCATTGATGATTTCGGCGTCCCATTGCAACCGATGCCCAAATGGTCCTTCGGCGACCGAGTGTGATCGGTTTTCATCCAGGGTGGTTACTGATTGCAAGTGCTTCATCACTTGCGGCAGGTTTGTAAGGTTTCGCCACAGGTCATACAGGTCACGTGGATCACGGTTGATATGCACCGACGCTTTGACCAATTGGCCAGCACGATGTTGAACGCCCGGCTTCTCCTCGTCTTGGGCGGTATCAACACCGAGACGCTGATAGAGTTCGCAGTACCCGCTCATGTAATTCGCGAAACTCAGCAGAGCACGCTCGTCCGAGACAACAACGATTCAATACTTTCGTTTTTGATTCGCAGAGAGTGTCGTCTTGTAGAATTGACCAAGTTTCCTGTCTTGCTCTCGACGCTCATGAATCGACTGAGCGTTTCGCGCTTGCTCCGCTTTCAATTTCTGGTAGTTCCGGAGTCGTCGCGAATCGAGTTCACCACTCTCGATCGCTGCAGCGATTGCGCAACCTGGTTCGCCTTGATGGCTGCAGTCGCGAAATTGACACTTCTCAGCTAAAGAAACAATCTCATCAAAGACCTCTGCGACTCCTTCTTCGCAGTCTGCCAATTGGAGTTCACGCATGCCCGGGGTGTCAATCAAGACGCCCCCAGCGCTGAGGCAATGAATGGAACGGACCGTGGTGGTGTGTCGGCCTTTCGAGTCATCTTCTCGGATGCCTTGCGTAGAAATTGCTCCCGCCCCCATCGACATCGCCAACGTCGATTTACCGGCCCCCGAGGACCCCACCAACGCCACGGTTTGGCCGCTGCGACACCAACACGCTAGCGGTTCCATGTCGCGTGGGTCTCTAGCGTCGACCGTTTCCACGATCAAGCCACTCAGCAATTGCGATGCTTGCTGACGAAACGAATCACGATCTTCACACAGATCGGCTTTGGTGAGTACGACGATGGGAGTTACTTGTGACTTGGAAGCCAAGGCCAGGTACCGTTCGAGTCGAGACAGATTGAAGTCGTGATTGCAGGAGCAAACGATGAACAGCGAGTCGACGTTGGCGGCAATCAACTGCGTGTGGGATTTCACTCCTGCGGCCTTTCTCGATATCAGCGACTCTCGCGGCAGCCTGCTCACCCCACGCATGGAATCATTGTCCAAGAGCAACCAATCGCCGACTGCCACCTCTCCGCAATCATCCAGTTGCGAGATGGGCAACGCAATCTCCTCGCTACCGGTCAGGCAAAGGATTCGGCTGCCGAAATGGGCACCCACGCGTACAGGAAAGGCGTTATGCTCTTCTTCTTCCGTCAACTGCGCCGAAAAATAGGTCTTCCAACCGAGTTTGCCAAGCTGTCGATCATCCATCGTTTATCCTATCCGACTATTTCTACTACCCCAATCAAACGACACCGGTAACTTCAAATGGGTTCACAAGAATTGTTCTTCATCCCATTTTTTCCTCGGTAGCTGTCATTTTGCGGGCGGCCTGGAAACGCTTGATGGCAGATCGCCATTGAACGACACCCCCCGTTCCCTCTTTTCCCCTGAAAATCATAATCTCGCGTGTTCATGCTCTTCATAGAGGCTCCTTGTTTGAAGACCGCAAACATCAGGAACCAACCATGTCCAAACGTGTCTCTCATAGCCTGCTCGATCCGCTGATCGGTCCTCCGCTGGCAAATCTATACCCGCATTTACACATTCCTCGTGGGTTTCCACCTGAAGGGATCGTGTTGATCGGTCACCTGTCAGCCATCGCCGGAGCGATTGGACTCGCATTCTCGACAACGAACTGGTGGGGCGGATGGTTGGCAGTCGCCGGGATCGCCTGCAACCACTTGGCGGACTGCGTCGATGGCCGACATGCGCGTTCGACCGGTCAGTGCCGCAATGGCGGAGAACTGCTCGATCACTTCACCGATCCTCTCTCGTTTACCTACTGGTTGGTCGGATTGGCCGTCGCCTGCGACCGTCTTGAGATTGGACTGGTCGCCGTCATTGTTCTGATGGCGATGGCGGTACTGACCAATTTGCGAGCCAAATTAACAGGCGAGTTCTCGCTCGCCACATTTGGGCCGACGGAGTTCAAAACCTTACTGATCGTTTTTGGTCTCGCTCTTGCTGCTTTGTCCGTGTTCGCTCCTGACGCAGCACCGACGACCTGCTTAGTCGGGTTGGCAACGCTCACAACGATCGGGCTAGTTCTATTGCCGATTCAACTATTCCAGTCGGTTCGCGACGTCAATCGCAGTGGTAAACAGCCCGACACGAGTGAATGGGAAACGACACGTCGCTAACAAGGTGGTACGTCCTGAGTGCGTTTGGCGTCTTGGCTATGCTTCAGGGATTGCTGGTATCGGTGGATGTCTATCTTGCGGCCAGCGCCACCACGTTGGAACCGGAGCCTTCGCTAGCGAGCGAAGAGGAGGAGGCGGCGCATCCACCCCATAGCGGCTTATACAGAGGTGCGAGACCGTTTAGCGGAACGAAATGGTCGCTTCGTCGGGTTATGTCGGTTGTCAGAATAAGTCGAACTGCTCCACGCCAATTGCACCGGTGTGATTTTGGATGACGATAAGCCAATGGAGCGTTCACACAAACCATCTAGATTCCATTATGTGCCTCAAGCGTATTTCATTGCTGATCTTCGCAACATGCCTCATCACTCATCCTGGGGCGTTTTGCCAGCGAGTTCTTGGCGAAGAGCTTGAGACGGACCGCGACTCATTCACACCAGCGACGACAACGGTCGAGGATGGACGATGGATCCTCGAAGGAGCCTATTCGTTTATCGACAACCGTTCCGTGCGCGAGACGCATAGCTATCCCGAGTTGTTGCTTCGACGAGGAGTGGGCGATTGGCTCGAGTTGCGATGGGGATGGAATTACGAAGTCGGCGGCGCGGGCAGTCCTGTTTCGGGCAATGTTCCGAGCGAGTTCGGCGAAGAAGCGGAACTCGAGCGTGAGTCCCGTATCTCCTATGGTGCCAAGGCCCTACTTTTGGAGCAATGCGATTATCGCCCCGAAATGGCGGTCCTGCTTCAAGGCTACACGCCGACCAGTGGCGAGCTTTCGGACACCCTCATGTCCGCGACGTACATCTTCGGTTGGGTGACCGACGAAGCAATCGTTTGGGATTCGGCCATTCGCTATAGCACGGGCAGCTTGGAAGAAGATCGATTCAATGTGTGGGCTCCTTCAACCGTTGTGAAAGCTCCCGTCGGAGAACGATGGAAGGTACACGCGGAGTATTTTGGTATTTTCTCCGATGGTCGCGAAGAAGAGACAGCACAGCATTTCTTTTCTCCGGGCGCGCACTATCTCATTACGCCCGACACCGAAATCGGCTTCCGCGTTGGCTGGGGCCTCAATGATCAATCGCCCAACTTTTTCTCCAACGTCGGCTTCGGTTGGCGGTATTAGCGGCACCGCTGCATGGAACGGGCTGCTTCTAAGGATGTGTCATCCAGACGATCAAGCACGGTTTATAAAGCAAAATGCTCTTCCAAAACCGAGCGTCGATTCTTGATGATTGTCCTTGACCGGTGACCAAGGTTGCTTAGCAGCTAGTCTTTTGATAGTTCCGTCATCCATCAACCCCCGGAAAAATCATGCAGACAACGCTTCGTGTACTCTGTTTAGTGTTGGTCGTTATGGGGATCCGCGATGAACTCGTGTGTCTCGATCCGGCGACGGAGGTGAAGCGTTGGCAAATCAATCTCTCCGAGCGATTCGGATCCCGATTCGGATCCCAGCGTCCTAGCTTTGGTGCCGTTTGTTCGCCAATCATCCAAGACGACGCGGTGTATGTTCAGGGTGGAGGAGCGTTGGAATCAGAAGATCCAGGCCTACATGTCATCGCCCGTTGTGTTTAAAGGTACGATTTATCTGCACTCAAAGAACGAACGCTTCACTGCGATGGATACTCAAACGGGTGACATTCTGTGGACGGTGAGACCCAGGGGCAAATACCAAAGCCTCATCCGCAATAATGCCTCGTCCACAATAAAGCCTCGTCCGCAATGAAGAAGTGATGCTGGTGTTGGACGAGTCGGGAGAGTTATTGTCTGTCAATTTGCATCGCGAGGAACTAGAAATCTGGGATCGTCGCCGCGTGGCCGACGATGCTTGGGCATATCTCGCGCCCATTCAGAATGGGCTCATTGTTCGCGACTTGAACGCTTTGAAGGTGTTTCGCTGGAAACTTGATTGTGATTGAGATCCCCAATCGCTTACTCGGCGGATTCGTCCGGTAGCGTTGCAGTGAATTCTTGCCGCAGTTGATCGAGGGCGGATTCCAATCGCGAGTAAAGTGTTTTCGCTCCGTGCCCTCTGTGGCAAGAACCAACAAGCCAAGGGACTGCTCAAAACTCGGGGCTCTCGGCGACCAACGGCCAACCTTCCTTGGACCAAGTCAGGTCTTGAATCGACAACATGGATCGGCCACGCTCGGTTCCGTCGTAGTAATGGCAACTCAACCGAAAACGATCGCCTTCGCGCAAAATGTTTGCATGCCCCGGTCCGATGAAAGGGCCTTCGCTACCGAGCAACAGCGTACCGCCGCCCTTTGCCAAATCGACTCCGTCTTTGTCCAGGTACGGGCCCGTGATCGTGCGACTTCGCCCGACGCGAATGTTGTAAGTGCTGTCGACGCCGCTACAACATTTACCCCAATTCACGAACAAGTAAAACCATCCATCATACTGATACAGATGGGGCGCTTCGATCTGGCGGTAACTGGCAATGGAATGAATCGGTTCGCCGTCCGCGATCCGCTTGCCCGATTTTGGATCGAGCTGAATGAGTTTGATACCGCTCCAAAAAGAACCCAGCGACATCCACAGTTCCCCCGAGTCGGTACGAATGACAGCAGGATCAATTGCATTGAAGTCATCGTTGCTGTCCGACTCGATCACGATACCATGATCGGTCCAACCGAACGCCGGATCGTCAGGATCGAGCGTCGGGGAAGAGGCAAGCGCGATGGCCGACGTGTTCTTTCCAAAGCTGGACACCGAATAGTAAATCCGATAGCGATCATCGCTGCGGATAACATCGGGCGCCCAAAAATGGCCACGCTGTCCAGGCACGACATCCGTTACCCAATTCGGCATCTCTGGAAAGACCCGTGGTCCAGGTCGCCACGTGCGAAGATCTTTCGAACGCCATGACGAAACCCCGTGTCCGGTCGCGAAGAACCAGTACTCACCATCGCACTTGACGATCGATGACGGGTCGTGAACGCCGATACTGCGTTTGCCTCGAAGTTGAAGTATTGCGGTAGCCTCCGCATCGGAAAGCCGCGGCTGAACGTTGGGGATCGGGCGTTTCAACGCTTCCGTTGCGCCGCTTGGCAGATCCAGCTTGGCGGTGCCGATGTCGGTCAGTTCGATGGTGGTCTCCCGCCAAACCTCGCGTACTCGATCATCGTCGATCAGCTTACCCTCAACTCGCACCACGACTCTGGACAATAAGCCCTCGCTGATAGAGAAGCGGACGGTGCCCTTCGCATCGCGGACCGCGTCGGCGCCACGACGCGTGGCCAAGCGATCCTTTGCAACGTCGGCTGGTAACGCACCGACAAGCTCACCACCAATTTCATCAAGCGATATCAATGCGGGGACTAACTCTTTCACCTCTTCAACGGGTGTCTGAATACCACGGGCGATCGACGCGGAAAAGCCCGCCGAGGAATAGCCTTGATCTGAAAGCCAAACTGTTTCCCAGCGCCCATCGCGATTGGTCACTGCCGCTTTTTCGCCGTCGATGACGACCTGTGTTGAACGCGGCCCGAACGAGATTGAGACGTGAGTTTTGCCGGCCCGCACCGTCGTGCCTCGCGTCGGCCCAGCGTTGAAACGCGTCTCCTCAGACACTTCATCCTCGGAGGTCCAAAGGTAGCTAGGTTGCTGTTCGAGCCGCTCCATTGCGGTCGTCAGTCTTTTGAGGCTTGCCTCTTCGGCCATAGCCTTCGTCTCGAGCGTTTCAATGGGCGGATTCAAGACGCAACAGCAAGTGAGCAAGAACGGCAGGGCCGATCGAATTTTTGTCATTACGGGAATCTCCTTGGACGCACGGTTGTACTTAAGGGCTCTCTTGACCTATCATAGTGCGTATACGCACTAATTAAAAGAGGAGCTGTTTCTTGAATCCGACGGAAGAAATCCCATTAGCTTTGCGCGCCGCCTACTTGATGCTTCACCGCCAATCCGATGCAGCTTTCGCGCCTTACGGGGTCACGGCGGACCAATTCGTTTTGATGGCGAGGTTGTCCGAGGGGGCGTCTCTGTCGCAAAAGGAACTGGCGTTGCGTATGACGTCCGACCCGAGCACGGTTCGCGCTATGTTGGTCCTACTGGAACAGCAGGGGCTGGTTCGCCGTCAACCTCATCCCACTGACGGCAGGGCTCGGACCGTGGCACTCACTCCAGCCGGGCGGCGAAAATTCCGCCAATTATGGAGGGCTGGCGATTCGATCCGAACCCGGGCGGTCAGCGAGATGAGTTCCGATGAAGCCATCACTTTGGTGAGACTTCTCAGACAGTTTGCTGAAACACTTGATCCAAATTCGATTGTCATCGATTCCGTTACCGAAAGCTGAAGGTCTCAACCATGAAAATGCATCCGATCGTCGCGTTCCTTGTTGGGGCCGCGTTGTTTGGCGTTTGCCGGTCGTCGCAAGCTCAATCCGAAACCGAATTGCCGCAGGCAGTCTATCTCTATGAGGGCGACGCCCCGGGATCGGAAGATATGTCGGGCATATCGAAACAGGTTCGGCCAGGCGACGACCGCGTGGTGACGCAGGTACATCGTCCGTTGCTCTATCCCTACTTGCCTGCCGAGGGAACGGAAACGGGGATGGCGGTGATCGTCGCTCCCGGTGGCGGGCACAATTCGCTGTGGTCAACTCACGAAGGTCACATACCAGCAAAGTACTTTGCCGATCGAGGCATCGCCGCATTTGTTTTAGAGTATCGACTCGCCGAGGAAGAGAACTCGAAATACACCGTCGACGAACATGCCTTGGGGGATTTGTTTCGCGCAATCCGTTTAATACGATCTCGAGCGAATGACTGGAACATTGATCCGAGTCGCGTCGGCGTGATGGGGTTCTCCGCAGGCGGCGAATTGGCGGCGCTATCAGGGATGCGTTTCGACGCTGGCGATCAGAACGCCGAGGATCCGATAGCCAAGCAGTCGTCGCGGCCAGATTTCGTCGCGCTGATCTATCCAGGCCGATCGCACCGCTACGAACCTCTGCGCGATACGCCGCCAACATTCATTGCGGCCGGTGCGGAGGATCGACGAGACATCTCCGAAGGAATGGCAGAAGTCTATTTGAAGTACAAACGCGCCGGCGTACCGACCGAACTGCACATCTATTCCAACGCGGGGCACGGGTTCGGACTGCGCGAGGGCAAATCGGGATCGGTCATGAAGTGGGCTGACCGTTTCATCGACTGGGCCCGCGACCGGAAGTTCATAGGGCAGCAAACGAAGCCTGAGGCGGTCACGGTTGCGGCACGCCAACCGAAGCAAGAAACCGCAGCGAGCGAGATCAAGGTGACTCGGGACATCGCGTATCGTGACGGCGACAGTCAAGCTTGGCGGTTGGATTTGGCGATGCCAGCGGAGCAAACCGAAGCATTGCGACCGGCGCTCGTGATCGTTCATGGTGGCGGTTGGCGTGGCGGTTCCAAGTCGGTCGATGTCTATCAGAAAATGATGACCGACTACGCCCGCAAAGGTTATGTGACGATTAACGTCGAATACCGCTTGACCGGCGAGGCTCCCTTTCCGGCATGCATCGAAGATGTCAAGTGCGCGGTGCGTTGGTTGCGTGCTCATGCCAAAGAGTATCACGTTGATCCCGACCGAATTGGCGCCTATGGACACTCCGCCGGAGCACACCTTGCCTTGATGTTAGCAATGGCCCCAAAGTCAGCCGGTTTGGAGGGAGACGGGGGCTGGGACCAATACTCCAGCATCGTGAACACTGCCGCCGCCGGTTCACCGCCAACCGAGTTGGGACGCGACTCGCCGATGGCAAAGACTCCGTGGTGGCCGATCGGCTATATCGCTGCGGACCATCCGCCGTTGTTTTTGATCCAAGGTAGCGACGATCCCATTGTTCGTGCCGCGCTGACCGATGACTTTGTCGAAAAGATGAAGGCTGCCGGTGCAGACGTCGAATACTTGCGAGTCGATGGCGCGCAGCATGGACTGGCCTACAACGAGAGATTGGATCTGACCGATCCGGCGATCGAAGCATTCTTTGCCAAGCATCTCCAACCCGAACGAGCAGACAACGGAGCATCATCCGAATCATCGGGACCCGCTGAAGTCATGATTGAAGACGGTGGGACTGGCCCCTATTCGTCAATCGCCACCGAGGATGAGTCACTCGCTGGCATGACGATCTTTCGTCCGCGAGACTTGTCGCCGTTTGTCGAGGCGCAGAAGTTACCGATCGTGTTGTGGGGCAATGGTGCCTGCGCCAACACGACCGAAGAGCACAAAAACTTCCTCAGTGAGATCGCTTCACATGGCTACGTTGTGTTAGCCATTGGCCTTCTCGACCAAATCGAAAATCGCGATGAGACGTCTCGTCAAAAGACCCAAGCAAGCCAATTGTTGTCAGCGCTCGATTGGATGATCGCCGAAAACGACCGCACCGATTGCCTCTTTTCGGGCAAAGTCGACACGGCTCACGTGGCCGCGATGGGCATGTCGTGTGGCGGATTGCAAGCGATTGAGATTTCTCCCGACCCCAGGATTTCTACGACCGTGGTGTGCAACAGTGGCGTGTTACCCAATCCGTCTCCACTTGCGGGCATGCCTGCCCTCCAGAAGGACATTTTAACAAAGTTGCATGCCCCGGTGCTTTACATCATGGGGGGCCCATCGGACATCGCCTACAACAATGCGATGGACGACTTTTCGCGAATTGGCCACGTGCCCGTGGTGATGACAAACTTTGACGTAGGCCACGCCGGCACCTACGCTCGGCCACACGGTGGCGAATTCACGCCCGTCGCGCTCGCATGGCTTGATTGGCAACTCAAAGGGAAACGCGAGAAATCCAATGTGTTCCTCGGACCGAATAGCAAGCTCGCCAAGGATGTCAATTGGACTGTTGAGGCGAAGAACTTTAGGTCGCACGAGGCAAAGGCTTCGGACGATGACACCGCAGTCGAAAATCGTCCTCGTGCCGATCCATCCGCTGCCCCCGATAAATGGTCGGACGGCTATCTCTATGCAAACGGGGTGCGACTGCATTACTACCATGCCACGGGTGCCGCCGACAAACCACCGCTGGTGATGGTCCATGGCATCACTGACAACGGACTCTGCTGGTCGACGCTCGCTCTGAAACTGCAAGACAATTACGACATCTACATGCTCGATGCGCGTGGGCATGGCCTCTCGGATCCCTTCACCGCTGCCGATGATGCCGACACGCTTATCCAAGATGTTGCTGCCGCAGTCGAAGCGTTGAAACTGCAACAGCCAATCGTGATGGGACACTCGATGGGGGCTAATACGGTGATGCGGTTGGCAGCGGAGGTCCCGAATTTGGCCAAAGCGGTGATTATGCTCGACCCGTTGTTGCCGGGAGCAGGGAATCGCGGAGGTCGACGAAGTTCAGGTGGCAATGAGCGTCGAAGTCGAGGTGGTGAAGACAACGGCCAAGAAGCCAAGGAGCAACCCCGTCAGTCCACGGCACCACAAAATCAAGACGGACGAGTCGAACGACCAAGGCCCAAAAATCTGTCGGTCAGCATGTCGGGTTCTCCGCAAGAGCTCGTTGCCCAAAACAATTATTCCTTTGACGATCTGGTTGCCAAGTGTCGTCGGGACAGTCCCAAATGGAGCTTGTTGGATTGCCAATACTGGGCATTGTCAAAGAAGCAATATCACGGTGCTTATTCGCCTGAGTCATTCGCGGTAATGACCGCAGCGATGCAGATCGGCGACTCGTTGGAGAAGATCTCCGTTCCCGCGTTGATCTTGAAAGCGGACGCGTCGGACAAGGATCGCAAAGCTCACCAGCAAGCAGCGAGTCGGATGCAGAAGGCCAAACTCGTGCATATCGACGACGCAGGACACAACCTTCACCATGACCAACTCAATCGTACCTATGAAGTACTATCACAGTTCCTATCGACACTCAGCGAATGATCGCAAACCTCGACCCAACGACTACTTTGGAGCATACGATGAACCTCATGAAACCAACGACAACCACTTTCCACGCAAGAGCCATTTTGGTTTTCGGCTTGCTTGCCACGCTTTGCTGCGATACGGCGTATTCCCAATCGCACAAGATCAAGAACGACACCTTTTGGGACACCATCGACGGAGAACCTATCTACAGCCAAGGAGGCGGTATCTTCAAGTTCAAGGACCCCAACACAGACGAGGAAAAATACTACTGGTACGGAGTCCGCTATGAGCAGGCAGAAAGTTACCGGCAAGATCCTTCGGTGACATACAATCGAAGAAACAACTTCCACTCCGTAACCTGTTACAGTTCGACCGACTGCGTCAATTGGAAGTCGGAGGGCGAGGCGTTGACCCGAGCGGAGACCCGACGAAGCGATGGGCCTCGTGGCTGGCCCTGGATGGGACGCCTTGGCGTGGCCTATATCGAAGACGCCGAAAAGTATGTGCTGATCATCCAGTATGGTGCCGGAGTTCTGTTCGCTGTGGCGGATCAGCCATCCGGACCGTTCGAATGGCATCATCGCCGGGACATGACCGAAATGATCGGCACGCCTAACACCGGCGACCAAACCGTGTTCACCGATGAAGACACGGGGAAGTCTTATCTTGTCTACAGCTACGGCAGAGGACGCAACAAGATTTACATCTCCGCGATTGGCCTCAAGGACGACAAGATCGATCTGCTCGATTGCACGCAAGTCTATCGGGGCGACGGACGCGAAGGGAATTGCATGTTCAAGTACCAAGGTAAATACTACTTGGCCGCCTCGCTTCTGTACGGCTGGGATTCTTCCTATGCCTATTACTTGGTTGCCGACGATATCCGCGGACCTTACCTCCCCGAAAACAATATGAAGCGATTGCAGGGTGCGGAGGACGATTACGCTCACATTACCCAAACCGGATTCTTCTTTACCATCAAGGGAACGAAGCAGGATACCGTCGTTTACTGTGGTGATCGCTGGGCTGATTTTGCCGGCAATGGCCTGGGCTACAACCAATGGTGTCCCCTGTCATTCGATGGCGAGGAACCGTACTTCAACTCCTTGAATTCCTGGAACCTCAATGCGGAGACCGGAGAGTGGTCGGTGGCGGATGATAACAACTGGGTGAAGAACGCCAGCTTCGAGGCCGACCGCAAGACAATGCCGAGTGCCAATAAGCCCAAACAAGTGAGGCTGCTGGGATGGAAAACGACCGTGATCAAGGGAACCGAAGTCTCTCTCGAACGTGGTTCCCCCGTGCTGAACCACGAAAACAGCAGCCAGGACCGCAAGCAGGTGATCGGAGAAAGATGTTTAAATATCAGCGATCGCGTCGATTTTACCCGGCGCGTGTCTCAGCAGATTGAATCATCGCCTTATGTGGAATTCAAAGATGGTCTCTATACAATGACCGCCAAGGTGACCAATAGCGATGGCTTCAACCATTTAGAAATATTTGCCGAATCGGCTGGCGAGGAGTTCTCCACTCAAATCAGCGACGAAAACTCCACCTGGAAAACCATCCGCATTGATCAGATCCAGGTTACGAACAACCAGGTCGAGATTGGCTTTCGGGCGGATGGCAACGCTGACGCATTCTGCAGATTTGATGATGTCATGTTGGTCCTCGCCGACTAACCTCCGTGAAAATCCGTAGTTCAGCCTGCTAGTGCCTCATCGCAAGCTAGGGCCAGAAACCTTTCGTTCCGTCCGGTTGAAGTAAGCGGCTTTGCCTCTAGCTTTAACCTCCCGGCCAAGCCAGCTCGTTATACCCCACTTCTTTTACTGAAGGTCTTGCTCCTTTTTTCGGCCCAAAGGGCCATCCGTTTGCCTAGCCCAGGCCAATAGCCTGGTTAACGCGGCACTCTATCAGCATCCAAGGGCACTGGAATCAGTCACGACACGATGCGGTGGAGTTCATGCTTGAGGATGCACCCATCCGAAACATACATATCATGAATCTTACGCTCCCCAAGAATCGGCCGATACGCTGCGGTCCAGCACACGCTGCTAGCGCGGTGACGTTTCTCAATTTGGTTATGGATGGCAAGCTAATCAAGGACGCATCCAAGTCGAAATCGAAGGTAAGAAATCGTTATTGGATTTGACGTTTACATGTAGCTCTGCAAAAACGGACCCCCGGATTGACGGCACGTTGTTGCTGACGATGCTGTTCGCGAGAGCACACTCAACGGGCTGCAAAACATTTGCGAATCGGCAAAGTAGTCAGGGGGACAACTTGGCAACGACTCCTGAGAAATATTCTGGACGGCCCCAATGTACACCTTGACGTGCAGGCGCTAGCCTATGCCCCTAGGTGTAGATAAAGAGACTGCCGCTATTTGCCGGCTTAGACGTCGCCACTCTCGCCCACAGCCTGAGCCAGTTCCCAACCCGTTCCCTTCACGCTCTTGACGGACGTGACTACTGGAAAACCCAATCATGAAACGCCTTTGGATCGGCTTTACAGCCGTAATGATTCTTTCCTTCCTAGTCCTTGGCTGGATCGGGACTCGTATCTACCAGGAGATGCCCAGGAGATGCCGCCGATCCCTGACAAGTTCGTGACCACCGATGGCGTGACGTTGATCGACAGTGGTGTAATCGGCGAAGGCCGAACGTGTGGCAATCACTCGGCGGGATGCAAGTTGGCTCGATCTGGATGCACCAGCATGTTCACAAAGAGAACAACGTGTTGTTTGTGAATGCGCTTGAATTGGAGTAGGAAAATTTGAGACAGCATCGCCCAAGGCGGTCACATCTCGATCACAAATCCGTTATTCTTTAACTTCCCGGCAAGGTTGCAGCATGAACAATTGATGTACTGCGTGGCACCCCGAGTGAACATCCCGTAGTTGCTGATGCCTTTCTCGTCGTGAAAATGACCGAAGGCATGAATCTTTGGCTCGATCCGTTCTTCAATGTGTCGACGAAGTGCAGCACATCCGACCTGAACGAGTTCGTTGGACTCGATGTCGTGCGTGATATCCAAGACACCTTTGGGAGGACCATGCGTAACCAGCAGGTCCACATCGTCGGGAATGGATTGCCAAACCAGATCAAGTTGGCCTCGCTTCTTCATATACGCCCAATCTTGAAAGCGAGGCGTGTAGGGTGAGCCGAACAGTTTCAGCCCGTTCCACTGCATCGACTCATGGATCAGAAACCGAACATCGGGATACTCTTCGGGGCGGATCAGCCCTCGCTCGACTGCTGTCGAATGATTCCCCGGCACGAAAACTTTCGTTTCGATATCCAACGCCGAGTACCAATCAAAGAAACGCCTCGCCTCCGGTTCATTCAACCAAGCGTTGCCATGCGTCGATTCATCGCCGCAGTGGATCACTAAATCCACTTCGGGAACCTGTAAACCCAGGTGCTCGTTGTGAGTGTCCGATATGAACCAAATCTTCATATTGTCATCTGCCTATGCTCGTATTCTCGTCAAAAGGCTCCCGCCGTACCGCTAGTAAAAGCCAACCGCTTGGTGGCAAGTCGGCTCGGGTGCAAAGCGAGCAAACGAACGAGCAGGCCGACGAAGGTCCTATGCCCCAGATTGATAAGCCGAATCGGTTGTTGAGCGATTCCGGGTTAAGGCGTTGGGTGATCAACACCTTTGACTGACATTTTCAGCCCAAACAATTTGTCACTGGCAGTGATAAATAGTGTTTGACGTTCCTTGCCGCCAAAGCAAACGTTCGCAGTCCAGCGGGCGTCAACGTCGATTTTGGCGATTCTCTCACCCTGCCGATTGAAGACCGTGACGCCTCGACCGGTCAGGTAGACGTTGCCTTGATCGTCGATGGTCATGCCGTCCGAGCCAAGCGAGCAAAACAACTGCTTATCCTCAAGCGATCCGTCCTCTTGAATCGTGTAGCGGTAAGTCTTGTTCGCTTTGATGTCGGCGATATACAATATTTTGCCATCGGGAGTACCGATTAAACCGTTCGGTTGTTCCAAGTCGTCCACCACGCGGATGACTTGCTTGTGATCTGGCGTCAGATAGTAAACCGCCTGCGCATCTTGCTCACTCGGCCCACGATTCCAATAGCTCCGTTTGTAATACGGATCGGAGAAATAGATGCCACGATCGGGCCGGATCCAAAGATCGTTTGGGGCGTTAAGCAATTTTCCGTCATACTCTTTGACGATGACTTGTGGCTCTTTATCAAGAGAGATGCGCCACAGTTCGTTCTTTTCGTCAGCACATGCCCACAGGTTTCCCTTGTCGTCAAAGTGTAAACCACACAGTTCGTTCTTTTCGTCAGCACATGCCCACAGGTTTCCCTTGTCGTCAAAGTGTAAACCATTTGACCGGCCGCACGGTTGCATGTAGGTAGTCAATTCGCCATCGGTTGACCATTTCATAATGCGATCGTTCGGCTGATCGGTAAAGTAGACATTCCCATCCGCATCACAGGCCGGGCCTTCGGTGAACTTAAAACCATCGGCCAAGACTTCAACCTTCGCCCCCTCGGCGACAATCTCTGCCATGGTCGAATCAGCGACTTGTGCGGTGACAGCAGTCGACACCAGCCCGCTAAGAATCACAAACAGGACCGTTGGAGCTGCGAAAAAACGAAAACATTTCATTGATAGTTCTCTGCTTGAAGTAAGAATTTGTGTTTCAAACCAGACTCAAACTTTACCAGATTCGTTTGCCGCCGGGGTCAGGAACGATGAAGGTCTCCGCATAGTGCATCACGGACGCTGACGAGACCCGGGCGCAGTTGGGATACATTCTCTGTCTATTCGATGAATGCAGCGAGTATTGGCCAACACAGCTGAAATAACCCAAACCAATTGACAAGGCCATCCATCGGGGTCAGGCCTTGTGTTGGGTGAGGCTATCCATCGGGGTCAGGCCTTGTGTGGGCCATCCATCGGGGTCAGGCCTTGGGCCATCCATCGGGGTCAGGCCTTGTGTTGGGTGTTCAGGGGGGT
>JGI12048J13642_10116454_pt1 | contig 18897 bp, 13 predicted proteins | sample ElkSlonscriptome_16_FD_13642 | JGI IMG/M metagenome (IMG submission 13642)
CGCAGATATTGAACATAATCTGTCAGTTGAGCAAGCTTTTGTAAAGCCATGCGTCGTCGCAGTCGCCGCACAAAGGTGGTTTGCTTGTATTGTGTAAAATCGACTCCCATTTGCCTTTGCAAGAGTTGATACACCGTTCGCAGCTCATCGTCCTGAGATAGGGGTGTGTCGGGCTGGTCTTGCAGAGGTAAGGGCTCGCACAGATAGGTCTGCTGGCTGATTTTGATTAGCTCTTCTGCCATCTGAGCTGGGGGCAAGACAAAATCAACCTGTCCAGTGGCAACGGCTGCATTGGGCAATTCTGCAAATTCGGCGGTTGAGCGATCTTGAGCAAAGGTAATGCCCCCTGCGGCTCGGATCTCTTGAATGCCGATCGCCCCGTCGTTGTTGCTGCCTGACAAGACGATGGCGATCGCTCTATTTTTCTGGTCTTCTGCCAGGGACTGAAAAAACAAGTCGATAGTTTTAGCTCCCGGAGTGCGATCGCGAGAGGAAAGGTGAAGCACTCCCTGGGCGATCGTCATTTGAGTCCCTGGTGGGATCACGTAGACGTGATCGGCCTCTACCTCCATGCCGTCTTTTGCAGTGCTGACAATCATAGGGGTTGTGTTGTCGAGCAGTTCGCCCAGCATACTTTCTTGCTCAGGGTCGAGATGCTGCACCAACACAAAGGCCATGCCTGGGTTCGCAGGGAGCTGCCTTAGCAATTCTGAAAAAGCAGCCAATCCACCCGCAGATGCACCGATTCCAACGATGAGCAGCGCCTTGTCATTATCCGGCGATAGCGAAGTTGTCATGTTAGGCGATCGCCCCTCGGTTTCGTTTTTCTAAAATGCTTCTAATCACCTCTCTTTCTCTCTCTCCTTTCTCTCCTCTCTCTCCATACTTTGGAGAGCAGCAATACCAGGCCACAACGTTGGGCTGACGGCAGCAGGCACACCTCCAGATAGCATCGTTTTATAGCTACCTGTTTTATAGCTACCTATTCACACACAACCCTATCATCATCATCTGTTGTGTTCATCATCTGTTCTGTATAGACAACCTTCGCCCTAAATTGCGACTACCCTCCTTCTCGCTGCACCAAAAAAGAGACTCCAACTGCGCCCACAAATCGACTCAGATCGAGAGACCCTTCTGGCGTATCCGCGACTTCCCCCTGACCCTCAAACAAGCGCGTCATCCGAAAGCGATGATAGTTCCAGACCAGTTGAGGCAAAGTGACATATTGGCGATAGCTGCGATCGTAGAGTTCGGCGTCGAGCTGAGGCAGCAGATACCAGGGACAGCGCACCACCCGATGGTGGGCATTGTGATAGCCAAAGTTGAGAAAAATCAGGTTTAGCAAGGGATGACGCTGGGACAGAATGTTGGAGAAAGTATTGACTTCCTCATGGTGCAAATCGTAGTTGGGCAGCGGCTCATCCCAACGAAACACCGTGTAGGTATGCTGAAAGCAATCTAAAAACCTGAGAATGTTGATAAAGCTGACATAGGCTATAAAGTAGAGCACCAAGGCTTTGGGTGAGACTAGCCCCAGCAGTATAAATAGCGATCCCCGCACAAACAGCAACAATCCATTTTTCACGCGCTCATCTTTCCGAGTGTTGCTAAAAAACGGCGAGAGCGTGGCTGTCCATCGCTGGATAAAATTTACCGCTGGTAGATAGAGCCATTCCAGCACCATGATCAGCTTCAAAACTGGTTTAGGGAGCGATCGCAAAAATTCAGGCAAGGAAAAAGGCGCAAAATCAGCTCGATTTTTGTGATGAGCCAAGTGAACTTTTGCCAAGGTCTTGTAGCGGCAATAGCACGACCCCGTGAGAAACAAGAGCGCTTGCCCCAACACCTCATTCCATCGCAGCTTGTGAAACACTGTGCCGTGGATGCAGTCGTGCACAAAATAGGCTGCCCACACGAGGGTATGAGTCAGCAGCACCACGCCCAGACCATTCAGAATCCATGAAGGAGACAGCAGTAGGGCGATCGCCACTCCATAGCCACCAAAGGTATAGATCAGCGCAGCCGAGTTAATAAAAAGGTTGCGATCGGTAGTGTAGTTTTTATGATCGGCAAAGGTTGTCGTGGTGGTCATAACAAGGGTGTGGTGTCTAATGCGTTCCTAGTCTATTGGTTTTTTAATTTAGCGGATCTGATGGAGCGAATCCGTCAAGTGGAAAACGGTATGCAGCCAGAATCAGCAATTTTCAAAATCGCTAGCTGGGAGCCATCCTGAGAATTGCGGCCAGAGACCGTGACGGCTATTCCGTCATGAGATATCATTGTAAGCTGTGCCGTCTCGTGTCAAAAAACGGAGCCTAACTATGTCTCGCAAATGTGCTCTAACTGGGAAAAAGGCAAACAATGCTTATGCCGTATCCCACTCCCATCGTCGAACCAAAAAGCTTCAAGAAGTCAACTTGCAGTCAAAGCGCATATGGTGGCCTCAAGGTAACCGTTGGGTCAGACTCAATCTTTCCACCAAAGCTATTAAAGCTCTCAAGACCAGAGGTATTGAAGCTATGGCAAAAGAAGCTGGCATCAACCTCAATAAGTGCTAGACCGAGAATAAGGGTTTGAATACAACCGTAATGGCCGTGATGGCTTTGCCACGATTTAATTCTAAGAGCACGGTGGCGCGCTTGAATTGTCTCGCTCTCGTTGGCCCCTTGTGCAAGAGGGCTTTCAGATAACACTGGTCACGTTGAGTCAACGTAAACGGTTCTTTTGGCATCGCTCATTTGAAGGTGACTTATGCCAGATATACGCCGTGAGCTTGAATCGCGAATGCCTTTTAACTTAATTTACAAAGTACTCAGCCACAAAGTTAGAAAAAACGACAGTATGTAGACAAGGCTGTATATTGTCGTTTTTGATGTGTCTCGTACAAAATCGCCTTCAAAACCATCTGCGCGCGATCGCATCATGCAAGCTGCATCCACTTTGTTTTATCAAGAAGGTATAGCAATGCGCAGATTGGTTAGAGATACTAACACCTCACCAATCCGCTATACCTATGATTAGTCTAGAAGATCTTTGTCTTTAAGGCTTATCCCGAACTCAGGTTATGCTATTGCCCCCAGAGCTTCTGAAACTGTTTTTGCTCGTTTTCCAGGAAATATAGAAATTCATCTGACTCAGGGGAGCTGTCAGGAAAAATCGTCAAGAACTCGAAGAATGCAGGGGTTTGGCGAGGTTTCTTTTTACCTGTTTCAGGATCTTTCTTGACGTTCACGTCAGGGTACATGCGGTGCCAAATTTGTCCAACATTACCAACTGATCCCGTGAGAGAAGACTGATAAATTGAGCCTTCTGGGATTCGAGCCTCACGAAAGGCAGTTTGACATCTCGCAGGAGCGATCGCCTGCCTGACCATTGCCAGTGGCAGCCGATTAGGGGCTTATAGCCTCGATCGCAATGTTTAGGGAAAAAAAGACGATGATCGGCGCGACGCCAAGACTTACCAAAACCTCCAAATATCATGCTAAAGCGCGTCAAGGCTTCGATGAGTTTTGATAGGGCTTCTCCATCAACTATTGGTTTTATATCAGCGCGTAGCACTATAGTACTCACAGTGCCAGCCAGCTAAAAATTTGTTTGGCGGTCAGTGTCACGTCGATTTCTGAAAAAACAGGTAATCTCGTATCACCTTCAAGAATTCGGACTCGCTGCTCTGGCAAAACAATCACAACGCTTTCTGTGTCAGGATCAAGCAGCCACCCCAGTTCGGTGCCTTGCTCAGAGCAAAACAGCAAGTTGTTTAAGACTTTAGTTTGACTTTGCCCCGGAGAAAGAATCTCTATTGCCCAATCGGGATGAACAAAAAAACGATTGGCAATTCGCCCTGAATCTGTGACGGGAATGCGAGACCAGCGAAATACCGAAATATCTGGAACTAGAGACGCGCCGCCAAACGTACACCGTAGTTCTGGAAAAGCGTATGCAAGTTTTGAGGCTTCAGTAATCTCGTTGATGGCAGCACAAAGCTTGAACTGCAATCGACTATGTTCTCCTTGTGGCATCGGTTTTTGCATGACTGTGTTGTGGATGAACTCTGAAGCAGGTTTTGTCTCAGGTTGTTCCAGAAATGCTTCTAGCGTTAAAGGGGCGATCGCGCGACTCATGGTTGGCCTCAAGTCTCAAGGTTTCCTTTAGTGTAGTCAGCAGCAGACGAAGAATAGAACGAAAATCTCTACGTTGGCTTCTTTCCCCATGTGAGCGTTAAAGATAGCGCTCGAACCCACCCTCAAACCCATCCGCTCCGTATGAGACCGTTCGCGATATCTCAACGACTTTTTGTTCGCGTGATCTTCATTTGCTTCAGCGCATCGTGAATAGCGCTCGGCCTCACCCCAAACTGCGCGGCATAGTCGGATAGTTTGGCCTCCGGATTGGCCTCAACCGCTTGCCGCAGGGCCACCCAGTCGAGCTTTCGCTGGCGACGTTTGACTGGGGTGGGGCGAAGGTCGTCTCGATTGAGCCATTTGTAGATTGTGGCTCGTCCTACTTTGAATAACCGGGTGGCGTTGGTGACGCCCCCCCGGATTCGACAAACTCAATGACTCGCTTTCTGAGATCTAGACGATAGGCCATCGTCCAAATCTGGTTGTTGCTCTAAAGTGACACCATTACTCTAAACGAAAACGTTTATTATTTATCTGAAATGACTATATATCAGCGCGTAGCACTATAGAATGTCGTTTCATACCGTTGAAGGTTGGACAGGAAAGCGCTGCTTCTCAGTTGAGAAGAGCTTCATCTAGCGCCAATTTGGTCAACTGATTTCTCTCATTTGGCGGGCGCGTCGAGGACGGCAGGGTGACCCATGGCAGACTTGTCCAGCTGGCATATCGCTGATTACACAGCTGCGAGCACCGATCACTGCATTTGCGCCGATGTGAACCCCTGAGGCAACAAAGCAGTCTGTCGCGACCCAAGCTCCGTTACCAATAGCGATAGGAGCGACTTGCAATTTAAACTGCGGGTCGTGGATGTCGTGACTGCCCGTGCACAGATAGCATTCTTGAGACACAATGCAGTGACACCCTAAGGAAATAGGCGCAAGGCTGTAGAACACAACATCGTCCCCAATCCAGCTATAGTCTCCGATCGCCACCTTCCAAGGGTAGGTGAACCGAGCCGTCGGGCGAATGACGACTCCCTTACCAACAGTGGCTCCGAATAGTCGCAACAGTCCAGTTCGAACAGAGTTCATGTTGTGTAGGCTGAGGGGAAAAACAATAGCCTGCACGAGCCACCACAGGATGACCATCCATCCTGGTTGGCCTCGATCAAAGTCGGATTGGTCGTAACGTCTCAAGTCAACCCAAGGCTGATCGTCGAGAGAAGGGCGATCGCCTTTTTGCTCCAACTCTGAAGCCTGGCCTACGGGATCTCTGGATTCGTCACCTCTGGGATCAATAGTGAAATCCTGAGTAGGCGAGTCAGTCAGTGATTTGGAGAAGGGCGAATCAGTCATAGGGCAGTTGATAAACTCGGACTTATGATGTTTTACAACGGCTGAACGGAAGGCACAGAGGTGGGTTCTGTTGAGAGTGGCGATCGCTCAACCTCTTGTCTTTTCAGAGTCAACACCGTTAGCTCAGGAGGACAGAAGCATCGACCGGGAAAGTATGTTCCCAGTCCCCGATTGACATAGAGCTGAGTCCCTTCAACATTGTGTAGTCCTTGAGCCCACTCCCAATGCTTGACAACCTTAGAGCAATCTTCGCGCATGTAAGGAAACCATCGACGAAGTGACGACGGTACGTAGCGCCGCACTTTTTGATACCAAGCCGGAAATGGCCCCAGTCCTGGGATCACAATTTGTCCACCGTGAGTGTGCCCAGAAATTTGTAGATCGACACGCCAAGGATGGAGGTATATGGCGCTATCGGGGTTGTGGGCAAGAACAATGCATGGAAGGTTAGATGGAACGGAGTCCATGACTGGAGCAGGATCAAATTCTCGTGACCACAAATCAGCCAAGCCAACAAGTGCCAAGCAGTCACCCCAAGGGTAGGCAACTTGATTCCATAACACATGGATGCCAACTGAGGTGAGCGCTTCTGTAATCACGGTTCGGGCATGGCGGGGCACGATGTCGTGATTTCCGAGAATGGCATAGACGCCAACGTTGCTTTGCAGATGCTGTAATCGCTGCGCAAGCTGGGTAATGGGTGTCGGATCATCAGTGACATGATCCCCCGTTAACACGACAAGATCCGGTTCAACTGCATTGCTGGCGGCGATCGCCTGGTCAAGCAACTGATTCGAAAGGCGTTTCCCGTCATAGTGAAGATCAGAAAGCTGAGTAATCTTAAGTCCTGCTAGGTGGATCGGCAAATCCGAAATCGGAATCGTCAACTGGTCAATGCTGAGTGAACCGGACAGAAGTTTATGCATGAGACTGTTAGCTCCACCACGAATCTATAGCCTATCAAGCCTCTTCTTAAACCAACGTGATGACGAGAACCTACAAAACCATCCGTCGCTTTTCAAGTTCGCTATGATGGATAGCCATATGAGGCTATGTGAAATGGCGTCAGTTTTTACGTCACCACTGCGGCCAATCTAGCATTCGATACTTAGCTCTAAGTTGGAGCAAAAGGGAGCCTCAGCTCGTCTAGATTCAAACGTCTGGCTTTATAGCTGGGCATCTACTGCCGTTATATACTGCAAGGGGTAACAAGCATGAAACGGTTTCGGTCAGACTGGCATCGAACGCTTGTTCATCCCATTTCCAAAATTTTTGTGAGCGCAGTCGGCGAACTGAGCGGTCGAGGAAGACGACGGCGAGCGCAGGTCAGAGAGGGAAACCTTTCATCAGTTGTCGCAGAGCGCGATCGCCTTTATAAAGATATGCAAGACTTGGTGCAATACACGGATGCTGAAATCGAGCAGCTTAAGCAGACGATTGAGAATCTTCGCTACGAACGAGATGCTTTACAAATGCAAGTTTGGTATCTAGAGGAGCAACTCGAACAAGCCGTTTTGGTTAAAGAGAGTGCAGAATCTGAGCGATCGCCACTTGAGTCGGATGCAGCTTCCTCAGCTCCAACGCCAAGTCTAGATACGTCTGCTGCTGCTGAAGCTACCCCAGATCCTTCTGTTCAAGAGATTCAAATTTTAGTCGTACAAGACGAATCGAGCAGCGAAGAGGAGGAGGACACCCCCCTAATTTCGATCCCAACTCTCGATCTATCAGGGCTGCGGCTGGCGCTGATTGGAGGCCATCCGTCTACTCGCCGAGGCGTAATTCAAGAACTCCAGCTCAACTATGGTTTGCGGCATGTGGTCGAGATTCCTCGGATGACTGAATCGAATACGAATCGCTCAAAAGTTAAGTCTAAAATTGGGCGCTGTACCCTAGTTGTGCTGATCACGGGATACATGAGTCACCGCCTCACTGAAATCGTTTACAGTCTCAAAGATGCAGGATCGCTCGCAGGTGACGTGCTCCAGCTCAATTGTCGAGGCAAAAGTGGTGTTGTCCGCGAAATCTTGAACCATGTTGCTCAAGCAGGAGGATAGAGGCGATCGCCCTCCAGCATCATCCCTCACAAAAAATTCCCTGAACTCCTCCAGGCGGAGATATCCGCTATCAATGAAGAATCAAGACATTGAACGTCAGGATTGTATACAGACCAGACGTGTTCCCCAAATTTCCTGTTTTATGCGCTTTCTCAAGACGGGGAATTACGTTACATTCCTTAATAGGTAAACATGGCAGTGCAGGGTCAGATGTGGATCGTGCCATAGTGACACCCAGACCACGAACGCTAGCAATACGGTCATCACACCCACCGACGTAAGGAGATGAAAAGATTGGACAGGCTGCCAGAACAGCGGATTTCGATTTCGATTTCGACTCTTCTGCTGATCCCTGCTGTGATTATGGCAGTGATCGTTTTGTGGCAACTGCGAGGATTAGTAGTGCTGGTGATGATCTCACTGGTCTTGGCGGCGGCGATCGCTCCCGTCATCGATGCAGCCGAACGCTGGCGCATTCCTCGCTGGCTCTCTGTCATTTTGGTCTATCTCACCTTGATTGCAGGGCTAACCGGAGCTGGACTACTCATCGGGCCGACAGTATTCGAGCAGATTCAACGATTAATTCGACAGGTTCCAATTTCCCTCACCAACTTTATCTCGACTCTCGAAACCTGGGCCATCAGTCAAAGCGACACTCGGCCTGAGTTGGTGAATGACTTGTTCAGTCAAGTTATCAACGTGCAGGGTATTACAAGCTGGGCAGTGCGATCGAGTCAAAAGCTGCTGGTGCGTTCTGTTGGTCTAACGACGGAAATTGCAGGAGGGGTCTTTAGCTTAGTGCTGTCGCTGTTCCTTTCGGGCTATATGTTGACAGACAACGAAAAGCTAACGCGCAGCCTAACTCGCCTACTGCCAAAGCCGTGGGACGCTCGGCTAGCGGCTCAATTTGCACCCATCGGCAAGCGAATCGGCACCTATATCCGAGGCCGGATTCTCGTATCGGCTATCTTGGGTATTGCGATTACAACGGCTTTAAGTTTTATCGGGCTTTCTGATTTTGCCTTGGGTTTAGGGGCGATCGCCGCTGTCACAAACCTGATTCCATTTATCGGCCCGGTACTAGGGTCAATTCCGGCGCTGGTCGTGGCTGTGTCTCAGGGCTGGTGGGTGTTTCTGTGGGTATTTATTCTCTTCATCATCGTCCAGAATGTGGAGACATACGTGCTTGACCCATTGTTGGTAGGTTCATCGGTCGGTATTCACCCGATGTATCAGCTTCTAGCCGTGATTGGAGGAACCCAGGTTTTAGGAATCCTTGGCGCGGTGATTGTGCCGCCGTGGGTTGCAGGTGCAGCGGTACTGGTTGAAAATCTGTATTTGCAGCCGAAGCTGATTGCTGAACGAAAAGCCTCAAGCAAAGGAAAAACGTCTGATCTTTCAATGTCGAAAAGTTCAGAGAACCCTGAGTCTTTAACAGTGAGTTGATTGGCATCGTCACTCAAAGGAACCCAATTTCTGCTTAATCAAGCCTGTCTGGATACTCTCTGTCTGGACACTCTATTGGTTTGAGTCAGCTGCCAGTATTCTATAGGCTACGCGCTGATATAAAAACAATAGTTGATGGAGAAGCCGCACGGTGCGCGGCTTCTCCATCAATTCTGTCCTAACCTATCTGCGCATTGCTATACAGCAGCGCTGACCTCAGCAAAGACTGTTCACTCACGAATCCAAACTAGCTCGCATCTGGAGTTTTTAATTGTCGTCTGTGTTAGGGACAATCACAGTGAGCGATCGCGGATAACAACGCACCGTTACAGGAGTTTCCCCCGCAGGTTCGCCATCGACGTAGACTCGCTGAGGCGGGTCGGTCGTCACCGTCATCTGTGAAGCTTTGTGAGAATGCACCGTTTCATCATTGACCGACCGCTGTTGTAGTCCAGAAAGAAACAGGTTTGCTGCGGATGTGAGTGCGTCCCATCGATGATCAGGAGTCACCACAGTAATGCTCAAATGCCCATCATCAGGCTGAATATCAGCAGGCCCTTGGGCAAGCACCATCCCCATCGTGGCGGTGTTCGCAATCGTGACGGCAGTAGCCGGCTCTTGCCAGCGCCCGTCTGGATTATCGGCCTCTGGATCTTCCAAAGTTGTGTCGAACTGTTCTACGTTCTTCAACTGCTTGAGCCCATTTGTCACGATCGCCAATCGACCTAACCGACTCTTTTCTTCCCTATTCATGTCGGTCAGAAGATTGGCCTCGAAACCAATACAAGTCGCTAGCAGCATTAGATGACCATTGGAACGTGCAGTGTCAACTCGCTTACCGCAGCCTGTTCTGATAATTTCACAGGCATTTGCGATGCTTCCAGTAATGCCAACGGCGGCTGCAAAGCTGTTGGCAGTCCCTGTTGGAATGATCCCTAACGGGACGTCGGTGTCCACCAAAGCTGCCGCCACTCCAGATACGGTTCCATCGCCACCTGCCACAATCAAAACGTCTGCACCTGCTTGCAAAGCTTTCTGGGCTAGCGAATGGGCTCCCACATCTTTCTGGGTGTGATGCACGGTTACGTTCTTCAACTCTTCAAGTCCAGACTCAATGTCCGGGAGCTTTTCTCCAGGTTCACCTGGGCCAGCGATCGGATTAAAGATGAGATGGAAAGATGGGTTGGGCTTGTCGGAATATTGATGAGTCGCCATAGACTTTTTTTGGGAAGTATTCGCTAGCCAGCGTTGTTGAGCAAAAGTTGTAGAAGGTTGGGGTCAATGATTGGCGATCGCCTCACAAACAGGAGGTATCCCACATTTATGAGTCGAACTCCACCTCTATCCATTCAGACCCAAATCATAGGCAATTTCGATCACTCCAGGAACTTCTTTGATGCTTTGGACAATTTCTTGAGCAGTTTGACGGTCTGAAACGCTACCTGAAATTCGAACTGCTCCGTTAGAAACACTCAGTTTCAAATCATCAGACACATTCTGTCGGATTCGGCTTGTGATTTCTTTGTCGCTCAATACGTTTCCCTTCGATCCCGCATGCTCAAAGCCCTGATACTGTGACATTTGAGGAGAGGTATCGGCTGCCCCAGCCACAGATCTTTCACTTTCTGAAACCACCTCTGCCCCGTTTGAGGCTAAAACAGGTAGAGCGATACTATTCGCCATCACGATTAGAAATACTACTAACAGTGACCCTACTTTTAATTGGCGAGGCAACAGAAATAAAGAAAGCCCTATTGCTGTGAATCCTGCTACAAAGACCAAAAACATGAAATAGCTAACCATAAAAGATTGTCCAAAATTAATAGGCTCAATAAATGAAGCGATCGAGCATTTATTGATACCTACTAAGAATAAAAGCTCGTCATTCTACAAACATCTCTCACCAGATATAAAATCTGTTTGAGGCACCTCGGGAAAATAAGTGCTGGTCTCAAAGTAAGACCTGCGAGATTGCAAAGAACTCAACTTCTATGAGGCAAAAGGCGGATAGATTGTCGCCTCAGTATGCTGGAAGATGCGAACACGAGTTGCAGATGCTTTTGGGGATGGGTGATGACAATGGAAGGCAAGGCTCTGCGCTCCATTGTTCTGGTGCAAGCCAAAACCTATTTCGGGCTCACCAACTTGGTCTACAACCTGAGGCGAGTTGTCTTTTGGCAGACAAGACCTTTTCAAGCATCCTCTGAGAAAAAGCTCAAAACCTAGTTCACCTATCATTGTTTATGTATCTATATCTGGGAAGAGAGTCATTCTCTTATACTTTTAATCAATCCTATTTGTAGAGTACAGGCGATCGCTCGTTCATTCTTTAGGCGGTTGTTTGCCCCGTGTTTCCTGCTTTTGAATAAGGAATGCACCCCTATTCATCCGTATCATGATTGTGAACTTACAAGCCGATGGTTGGGAGATTGTTTACCATCGTACCCATGCTCTGCTCGCGGCTCAAATTGCCGGATACTGGGATTTTGGCGATCGCACTCATCGCCTCTATGAAACTATTGCAGCCATTTCTCACCACGACGATTTAGAAAAAGAATGGCAGGGCGACCAGCTAACAGACGCAGGTGCTCCACTCGACTTTACTTTAGAGCGTGAAACATCAGTTGAACAGCTTCACCGTCAGGCCGACGAGGCTCTTTACAAAGGTCGATGGGTGGCGCTGTTAATTTCGATGCACCAATGCTTTCTCAATCAGGGCAGTGATAATCCAGAGATTGCAGATTTTGTCAAAGAACAGCGCGATCGCCAAGATGATTGGATCAAAGAGCTTGACATGACTGCTGACGATGCTGAATATGCTTATACGTTTATGCGTTGGTGCGATCGGTTGTCTTTAATTCTTTGTCAGAGACAAGTGCCGATGGGCGGACGCTATATCGAAGTGACGAACGGGCCTGATGATAAGGTCTATTCGATCTATCGACTCGATGATGGAGATTTTTGTGTATCGCCGTGGCCTTTTGATGTCTCCTCTTTTGAAGTGTCAATAGACGCGTGTTATTTAAGACAGCTTGAGTTTGAGTCGAATAAAGACCTGACCGCCGCACTTAAAACAGCTCCTATGAAAACGGTGAAGTGGAAATTGGCTCGGTCATCAGACGATTGATATTCGCTGATGCTGTTCTCGTGAGGGTCGAAGTTGCTGATGATCTCTGAATGAAAGCGGATCAGTTGCATGCACAAGAATTGCCCTCATGAGAACCCCAGAATTCCAATTATGTGCAACATCCTTCAGGCATATTTTGTTGACTGAAGGAGTTTTAGTTCCTCTTGAATTTTTGTTAAGAATGGTTCCAAGCAAGGCTTAAGTTGGACGCTGTTGAATGCTCGCGGTTACACTATCCGTTGGTTTCGTGCAGTACAGCGTATCAGATCGCAAGGCATGAAACGCTAGAGAATTTCTGGGGATCTCACTATGTCAACGGTCATCACACAGTCACAGCCTACGCCTCACCGCTCATATCACAACCGATCGCACGCTGATATATATTCTGCTATCCCATTCGTCGATAATGAGGCAGGCTTTGACCAGGGTATGGGGAGCGATCGCCTTGTTCCCACTGGTGTTGAGTCTTCTCTCGTCGTGATTGATGCGCGAGTGGACAAGGCCGATTGGTTGGCTGCACGGGTGATGCCAGGAATGCAGGTGTTGCAACTGCGATCGCAATCTAATGGTTCTGATCCCACGCAGATAGGATCGATAAAAGGTTCAATTGCACAGATTACCCAGCGATTGCGGGAAAATCCCAACATTCGACATCTGGTGCTGGTGGCTCATGGCATGTCAGGTTCTTTAACTTTGGCAGGAACGCTGTTTGACCGAGAGTCGCTGCTCTGCTGTGATGCGGATGGGTCAGTTGACTGGCAGCTTTGGCAGCGTCGTCTTAGTACCCTATCTCTCTATAGCTGCGGAGTAGCGGCAGGAACTCTCGGTCACGACTTCGTGCAGACGCTGCACCGCAAGTCGGGTGTGGCGATCGCTGCGGCAACAGGCTATGTCGGTCATGCCAGCCGTGGCGGAACTTGGGAATTGGATGTGTGGATGGGCGATCGCTCAAAGGTCGAATCTCTGCCTCAGCCCTTTCGTCCTGAGGTTCAGCAAAACTATCCAGGGCTGTTGGCAACTCTGGTGGTAAATAGTGCGGCGGATACCTCGGTAGCCGGGGATGGGCTGGTGACGCTGCGGGAGGCGATCGCCGCAGCCAATGGCGACACCACTACCGATTTGGGCAATATCGGAGCAGGCCCCGACACGATCGTATTTGATCCGGCTCTGGAAGGCAGTACCATCAGCCTGACCCAAGGTGAGTTGGCGATCGGCAGCAACGTGACGATCGACGCGTCAGCCGCTCCCAATCTCGTGATTAGCGGCAACAATACCAGTCGAGTCTTCAACATTACCAGCGGCACGACTAGCCTAATTGCGCTCACGGTGGCAAATGGCAGTGCTGCTAACGGCGCGGGTATTCGGGTGGATGGGGCAACGCTCAATTTGGAGCGTAGTCTGGTGACTGCCAATACTGACTCAGCATCGGGCGGTGGCATCTATGGAACAAATGCAAACCTGTCCCTCTTAAACTCCACGATTTCAGAGAACTCTTCGGCTCAGTTTGGCGCTGGTATGACGCTGGACAATAGCTCTAGCGCCACAGTGAGTTTCTCGACGATCGCCAACAATCAAGGGAGTGGCATTGATCTGGTCAATGGCTCAACGCTTTCCATCGGCCATACCTTACTAGCGGATAATACGCGAGGCAACATTCCCCTCAGCTTTGCGAACACCACCTCTCTGGGTTACAACATCACCGATGACATCACAGTCGGGCTGAACCAAACAACGGATCGGCGATCGCGCTCGGATGCCGAGATCAATCTCGCTCCCTTGGGCGACTATGGTGGCCCTACCGAAACCCACGCGCTGCTACCCGGAAGCATCGCCATTGATGCAGGTAATCCAGCTAGTGTTTTGGATCAAGACCAGCGAGGTGTGCTGCGTCCGGTACGGGAGCGGGTGGCAAATCGAGTCGATGTGGGAGCATTTGAAGCGGCACGCCCCATCCTCACGGTTGATCCCCTGATTACGGACGACAACACGCCGGAGCTAACCGGAACGGTACTGCTGCCAGGAAATATCGTCGATCCTGATTTGGGTGTCACCGTCACGATTGATGGGATAGGCTATACAGCTATCAACAATGGCGATGGCACTTGGACGGTAGATGATGGGGCGATCGCCCCTCTTGCGGATGGCACGTACAATGTTATCGCTTCGGCAACGAACATTAGCGGTACTCGAACGGATACTACCGTCAACGAACTGGTCGTCGATGCAACAGCTCCCATCGTGACTGTCGATACTCTCTTCACGAATGATCCAACACCAGAGCTGACTGGAACCGTAGACGACGACAATGCTGTTATTACTGTTACTGTCGATGGCGTCGCTTATACAGCTACGAACAACGAGAATGGTACTTGGATTTTAGAAGATGGCAGTATAACTGCTGCTCTTGCTGATGGTAACTATGATATACAGGTATCTGCTACGGATGCGATCGGCAATGTTGGCACAGACGCGACCAGTGACGAACTGACGATTGACTCGCTTGCCCCGACCGTCACAGTCGATTCTCAGATCACAAATGACGACACGCCTAGTCTAGTGGGAGAAGTGGACGATCCCGATGCAACCGTGCAGGTGTTGGTGAATGGGGTTCTCTACACTGCGACGAACAATGGCGATGGCACATGGGAGTTGGCAGACGGTACTATCACTCAGCCGATTCCTGACGGAACTTACGATGTGCAAGTTGCCGCTATCGACCTTGCAGGAAATGTAGGCGCAGACAACACAATCGACGAGCTGGTGATTGATACGACGCCGCCTGAAATTACCATCGATCCCCTCACCACAAGCGATGCCACTCCTGAACTCACCGGGACAGTCAACGAGATTGATGCCACGATTGAAGTCACCGTCAATAGCACGCTCTACACCGCGACGAACAACGGCGATGGTACTTGGACTTTGGCGGATGATGCGATCGCTCCAGCCTTAACTGATGCCACCTATGACGTAGTTGCCACCGCCACAGATGCGGTCGGCAATGTCGGCATGGACATGAGTGTGGATGAGCTGGTGATCGACACGACACCGCCAGTGGTGACTGTGGATCCTCTGTTCACAACCGATTCCACGCCGGAGTTGACGGGAACCGTTGATGATAGTGAGGCGATTGTTACGGTTGTCGTTGATGGTGAAACCTACGATGCGACGAACAATGGCGATGGCACCTGGACTTTAGCCGATGACAGCATCACGACTCTTCTCGCAGACGGTATTTATGATGTGCAAGTCACGGCGACGGATCTCTTAGGTAATGTCGGAACGGACGCAACCGATGCTGAACTAACCATCGATACTATTGCACCCACTGTGACGATTGAGTCTCAGGTCACTATTGACAGCACTCCAGCATTATCCGGTACTGTCGATGATCCGGATGCGATCGTGCAAGTGCTGGTGAACGGAGTAACCTATGACGCGACCAACAATGGTGATGGCACCTGGACGTTGGCCGACGATGTGATTGCTGATGCGATTCCAGACGGAACCTATGATGTTGCAGTTACCGCAACTGATTTAGCAGGAAATGTTGGTACAGACGATACCGCTGACGAACTGACCATCGACTCTACTGCTCCGATCATTACTGTCGATGCCACGATTACCAGCGACACGACTCCCGAGATTATGGGAGCCGTTAGCGAAAACGACGCGACGATTCAGGTTCTGATCAACGGCATTACCTACGACGCCACGAACAATGGTGATGGTTCTTGGACACTGGCCGATGACACGATTGCTCCCGCCTTAGCTGATGGCACCTATGATATTGCGGCAACGGCCACTGATAGTGCAGGGAATGTCGGCACTGATGACACGACTGATGAACTGGTGATTGATGCGATCGCCCCCGTTGTCACTATTGATGATTTCAGCACGAATGATCAGGCTCCAGCTTTGACCGGAACGGTGGACGATCCGACTGCCGTGATTCAGGTGACGGTTGACCGAGATAGCTATATTGCTACCAACAATGGCGATGGGACCTGGAGCTTGGATGCAGGCACCTTTACACTCGGTGACGATAGCTATGAGGTAGAAGTTGCTGCGATCGATGCAGCCGGAAATGTTGGACGTGACACCGCGATTCTGCTCATCGATTCTATTGCACCCATCGTGACTGTTGATGCTGTTGCCACCAATGATGCAACACCCGAGCTAACTGGAACCGTTGATGATCCCACTGCGACCATTACAGTCACCGTAGACGGCAATGACTATACTGCCACCAACAATGAAGATGGCACCTGGACTCTAGCTGATGACCGTATCACTCCGGCTCTCAATGACGGCACGTTTGACATTAGCGTTACGGCTGAGGATGCCGCAGGTAATTCATCTACGGACGACACGACTGATGAGCTACTCGTCGATACCGTGGTGCCTGTGGTGTCGGTAGATGCGCTCACCACCAACGACACGACTCCAGAACTGACCGGGTTGGTGGATGATCCGAATGCGATCGTCGAAGTCACGATCCGCAATACCTATACCGCCACCAACAACGGCGACGGCACTTGGACTCTGGCGGACGACGTGATTGCTCCGGAACTCGATGATGGCTTTTATGATGTCGTCGCTGTAGCTGTCGATGAGGTTGGCAACATTGGTCAAGATGCAACAAACAATGAGCTGTTGATTGACGCGACGGCTCCAGTGGTAACGGTCGATCCTCAGTTGACTACCGATACAACGCCCACTCTCACGGGAACCGTGGATGATACGGGAGCCGATATCGAAGTCACGCTCAATGGCATTGCCTATACAGCCACAAATAACGCTGATGGCACCTGGAGCCTAGACGGTAACGTGATTATACCGCCGTTGGTGGATGGTGTTTACGATGTAGAAGTTAGCGCCACCGATGCGGTGGGAAATGTTGGCACGGATGATACCGCCAGTGAGCTTACCATCGATACGATCGCCCCTGTCGTAACGATTAATCTCCTCGGCACCAACGACAGCACTCCAACTCTAACTGGAACCATTGATGATGCGATCGCCACTCTTGCTGTCACCGTTAGTGGTACTGAGTATGAGGCGACCAACAATGGTGATGGCACCTGGCAGCTCACGGTTCCTGATCCTCTGGCAGACGGCCTCTATGATGTATCCGTTACAGCAACGGATTTAGTGGGTAACGCCAGCACCGACGGCAGCACCGACGAGCTGTTTATCGACACTGTTGCCCCCGTCATCACCGTCAATTCCCTTTTGACCAATGATCCTCGACCTGCGCTGACGGGCACAATCAATGACCCGAATGCGGCGGTGCAAGTTCGAGTCGGAGGCAGCAATTACAATGCGACCAACAACGGCAATGGCACCTGGACACTAGCTGACAACGCAATTAATCCGGCACTGGGCGAAAACACGTTCAATGTTTTGGCGATCGCCACCGACGCAGTCGGCAATGTGGGAGTTGACCAAACCACCAACGAATTACAGATTGACCTGACGCCTCCCTTGGCGGATATCGTCAACGTCACCCCAGACCCCCGTGGCCCTGTTGACACCGTTGCCATTCGCTTTAACAGCGTCGTGTTTGGGTTTGACGTAGCAGATTTGGTACTAGAGCGAGATGGGAATCCGGTCTCTTTAGCAGGAGCTAACCTTGAAACGAGCGATCGCGTCAACTGGACGCTGGAAAACCTGACTGGCGAGACCACCCTGACCGGACTCTATACCCTGAGATTGAATGCAGCAGGCTCCAATATCATCGATAGGGTTGGCAATCTCCTTGCAAACAGTCCTTTCGATACCTGGCAGGTGAATAATTTTACCGTTAGTGGCCTCCCTGCTCCTCGCAGCATTGGTGGACGAACGGGGGTGCCCTTTCCTCCTATCGATTTCAGCGGCGGACGGCGAGGCATTCGCGAAGTGGGAACCAATCGCCGTGATGTCATTCGGGGTACCGGACGCCGCGATCGGCTTTCTGGACGCCGGGGTGGCGATCGTTTACTTGGTCGCGGTGGCAATGATCGCCTGTTTGGAGAAGGCGGCACGGATACGCTACTGGGCGGCGCAGGAAATGACCGACTGCAAGGAGGCGGACGCCGCGATCGCTTAGAGGGGCAGCGTGGGCGCGATCGCCTCGAAGGAGGGCGTGGTGTTGACACTCTATTGGGTGGCGGCGGCAACGATGAACTGATTGGCGGCGGCGGCAATGATACCCTCACAGGCGGCAGAGGCAATGACGTGTTTGTCTTCGACAGTCTCACCAGCGGCGTAGACACCATCACCGATTTCAGACCTGTTGACGATCAGATTGACCTGCGCGGTATTCTCAGTGCGTCTCAATTTGCGGCGGCGAGTTCATTTGCCAAACTCAGTCAGTTCGTCCGGCTCCAGCAAGTCGGCAGCAGCACCGTAGTCAGCATTGATGCCGATGGCAATGGCAGCGGTGAGGTGTTGCAACCGATCATTCTGTTAGAAAACATCGATGCGAATCTAGTGGTATCCACGAATTTCGTAGTTTAGTTTTGGCGTTGCGAAATTGACGAATGATATAGAACCTACCAACCCACCAATTACCCGCTGTACGGGCATGGCAATGCCATGCCCCTCCGGAAATCATTCGCCAAATTTCCAAACCAAAGATTCCGCATAGAGAAGGGCATTACCTGATTGCCTGACACATCTTCTGAAATGACCAAAACTCGTAGGTTGTGGTTGACGTGAGGAAACCCAACAATGCCGTTAAAGTCTGACTGTGTTGGGTTTCGCAAGCTCAACCATAACCTACGTCATCAAAAGCTCTGGACTACAAA
>JGI12048J13642_10072456_pt1 | contig 18887 bp, 14 predicted proteins | sample ElkSlonscriptome_16_FD_13642 | JGI IMG/M metagenome (IMG submission 13642)
TTCTCATAATATGCATCAAAGCATCAAAATTTGTTGCTGTCAATCGGTCAAATTTATGGTGTTTCAAAAAAAAGGCACCTTTCCCGGCGGGAAAGGTGCCTTGTTGAAATATTCGGAACGTCTCTGCTCTAGACGGCCTGCTCGGTCGCCTCTTCCTCTGTCTCCGCTACTGGCTCCAAGCCGAGCGTGTCGATCTTGAGGTGACGGTAGGCTGGTAGACCGGAACCTGCGGGAATGAGATTCCCCATGATAACGTTCTCCTTGAAGCCTTTGAGGTCGTCGGACTTCCCAAGGGTCGCAGCGTCGGTGAGGACGCGGGTCGTCTCTTGGAAGGAGGCGGCAGAGATGAAGCTCTCCGTCTCGATCGATGCCTTGGTGATCCCGAGAAGGACCGGCTCAGCTTCCGCTGGTTTACCACCCGCTTCTTCCAAGCGATCATTCTCCTCCATGAACGTGAAGCGGTCGATTTGCTCGCCCCAGAAGAACTCCGAGTCGCCCGGATCGGTGATCCGAACCTTGCGGAGCATCTGCGAGAGGATCACTTCGATGTGCTTATCGTTGATGGTCACCCCTTGCAGGCGATAGACCTTCTGAATCTCGGTGAGGAGGTATTCCTGGACCGCGTTCGGTCCCAAGATTTCGAGCATTTCGTGAGGATCGGCTGCACCCTCTGTGAGGTGCTGACCCTTGGTCACGTAATCCCCAGGCTGCACGATGAGGTGCTTGCCGTGTGGAATGAGGTGCTCCTCGGTCTCGTCGTCATCCTTGGTGATGCCTTCGCTGGCCACTTCTTCGGGATCCTTACTGGTCACGAAGAGGCGACGCTTACCGCGGACAGTTCCTGAGATTGTTACGCGACCGTCGATCTTGGCCATGTCGGTGGCTTCCTTCGGGCGACGGGCTTCGAAAAGCTCGGCGACACGGGGAAGACCCCCGGTGATATCCTGCGTTTTGGATGCCTGACGCGGAGTCTTGGCGAGCCAACCCCCACGATCCACATCATCCCCTTCTTCGACGACGATCTGCGCACCGACCGGAATCGCGTAGGTTGCGATTTCCTTGTCGTTCTCGTCAAGGATGAGAACTTGAGGATTCAAGTCTTCCTTGTGCTCGATAACGACGTTGGTGATCCCTTGAGACTCTGGATCTTGCTCGCGCTTGATCGTTACGCCCGGGATCATATCGCGGAAACCAATCTTACCGGCTTTCTCCGACAGAATCGGCACACTGTGCGGATCCCATGCAGCGAGTAGTGTTCCCGGAGCCGCTTCCTCACCATCGGTGACGAAGAGGATGGATCCCACTGGAATCTTGTAGTTCTCAACTTCCTTATCGGCCGAATCGGTAACGATGATCGACCCGGTCTTGTTCAGAACCACGAAGCGTCCATCGGCCGTCTCCACCTTGCGGAGATCTTCCGAGTAGTTGATTTTACCCCCTTTGCGGATCACGATCTTCGGATCGCGAAGAACTTGGCTGGCGATTCCCCCGATGTGGAAGGTCCGCATGGTCAGCTGGGTTCCCGGCTCACCAATTGACTGAGCGGCGATGATCCCGACAGCGGTTCCGATATCGACGGTGCGACTGGATGCAGGATTGATCCCGTATTCCTTGGCCGTCACCCCATCGCGCTGACGCGTCGTCAGAGGCGAGAGAATCTTTACACGCTCAATTCCGAGAGTCTCGATCTTCTTACCAGCGGCTTCGGAGATTTCTTCACCATCCTTGACGAGGAGTTCGGAAGGCTCGATCGGGTTCGGGACATCTTCTGCAGAAGTCCGGCCAACGATCCGCTCGGCAAGGCCGACGATGGTTTCGTCACCATCCATGATCGCCCGTTTCCAGATGCCATTACGATTTCCGTCGTCCTCGCAAGTGGTGATGCAATCCATCGCCACGTCACAAAGCTTACGGGTAAGGTATCCGGCATCCGCGGTCTTCAACGCCGTATCCGCAAGACCCTTACGGGCCCCGTGGGTGGAGATGAAGTATTCGAGGACGGTCAGACCTTCGCGGAACGAGGAGAGAATCGGACGCTCAATAATGTCACCGGAAGGTTTCGCCATCAAACCGCGTTGACCGCAGAGCTGACGAACCTGCTGCTTGTTACCACGGGCTCCTGAGTGCATCATGAGGAACACAGGATTCACCTTCTCGACCGTCGAATCTTCTTCGAGGCCTGTGTAAACCGCTTCCGCAATATCGTCGGTGAGTTTCGACCAGATCGCGATGATCTTGTTGTAGCGCTCGCCCGGAGTTAGTTGCCCTTTCCGGTATTGCTTCTCGACACCATCGATTTGCTTGCGCGCCTCGGTGATCATCTTCGGCTTCGTGGGAGGGATGATCATATCATCAATCCCGATCGAAATCCCAGCGCGGGTAGCGGTCTTGAACCCGACTTCCTTGAGGCGGTCGAGAGTGTTGATGGTCTCTTCCTGCCCTGTCTCGCGATAAGTCGCGAGAATGAGGTCGCCCAATTTACCCTTCGGTGCGAGTTCGTTGTAGAACCCAATCTCGTCCGGCCAAATGGTGTTGAAGATGACGCGGCCCACAGTCGTGCGGAGAATCTTTTTCTCTGGCTTACCAAAGGTGCTCTTCCGCCCGTAATCCGGATTGCGGATGTCAATCCAATCATGCTTGCGCAAAACGTGCTCGGCCTCCGCGACCATGACTTCCTCAACGCTTCCCATGAGAGGGACGTGTGCGCCTTCAGGAGCCGGATTTTTTGGCTCCATGGTGAGGTAGTAAGATCCGAGAACGATGTCCTGTGATGGCGTGAGAATCGGCTTCCCGCTCGAGGGCGAGAAGATGTTATTCGTCGCCATCATGAGCATCTTGGCCTCCATGACCGCTTCGATGGAAAGCGGCACGTGGACCGCCATCTGGTCACCGTCGAAATCAGCGTTGTAAGCCGTGCAGACGAGCGGGTGGACGCGAATCGCATCGCCCTCGATCAGGACTGGCTCAAAGGCTTGAATTGACAAGCGGTGAAGCGTGGGTGCGCGGTTCAAGAGAACCGGATGACCCTTGGTCACTTCCTCAAGGATGTCCCAGACCTCGGGAGAACGCTTCTCAATCATCTTGCGCGCCCCGCGAACGGTGTGGACAAATCCCAGCTCTTTCAAGCGACGGATGATGAACGGCTCGAAGAGGACGAGCGCCATCTTCTTGGGAAGACCACATTGGCTCAACTTCAGCTCAGGCCCGATCACGATCACCGAACGACCGGAGTAGTCAACGCGCTTACCGAGCAAGTTTTGACGGAAACGGCCCTGCTTCCCCTTGAGCATATCGCTCAGAGACTTGAGCGGACGGTTTCCTGCACCCGTAACCGCACGGCCATGACGACCATTGTCGAAGAGAGCGTCTACCGCTTCCTGCAGCATCCGCTTTTCGTTGTGGATGATGACATCCGGGGTCTTCAACTGGAGAAGATTCCGCAAGCGGTTGTTCCGGTTGATGACACGGCGGTAAAGGTCGTTCAGATCGGACGTCGCAAAACGGCCCCCTTCGAGAGGGACGAGAGGACGAAGGTCCGGCGGAATGACCGGCAGAACTTCGAGAACCATCCAATTTGGCTTCGACTGAGACTCGATGAAGCCCTGGATGACCTTGAGGCGCTTCGAGAGCTTTTTCTTAATCTGCTTCGAGCGGGTGGCGTGCATCTGCTCGTGCAGCTCGTCGACCAGCGGATCCAAGTCCATCGTCGAGAGAACTTCGTGCACAGCTTCCGCACCCATTTTGGCGACGAAAGCATCTTCACCATACTCATCCTGCGCTTGGAGGAACTCCTGCTCAGTAAGCAGTTGCTTCAACTCCAGAGGCGTGCGGCCCGGATCGGTCACCATGTAATTTTCATAGTAAACGACGCGCTCAAGGCTGCGGGCTGTCATGTCGAGAAGCAGACCGAGGCGACTCGGCATACTTTTCAAAAACCAGATATGCGTGACAGGCACAGCAAGATCAATGTGGCCCATGCGCTCGCGGCGCACGCGGGACACGGTGACTTCAACTCCGCAACGTTCGCAAACGGTATCCTTGTACTTGATACCCTTATACTTTCCACATCCGCATTCGTAGTCGCGAACGGGTCCGAAGATGCGCTGACAGAAGAGACCACCTGGCTCGGGCTTAAACGTCCGATAGTTGATGGTTTCCGGGTTGCGCACCTCGCCGCTGCTCCACTCACGGATGGACTCGGGCGAAGCGATCGAGATCGAGACGCTGTTGTAAAGCTCTTCGGGTTCGGCGGTAAAACTTCCGCCTCTTTCTTCCATACTCATAACAATTCCTTTCCGTTTTCGGTTACAGCGAGAGAGTGACTTTGCCACGCTTGACGTCGAGGCAGAGACTCTGGATTTCCTTCATCAAAACGTTGAACGACTGGGGAGTTCCGGCCGAGAGACTGCGGTCCCCTTTCACGAGGGACTCGTAAATCTTCGTGCGCCCTTGGACGTCGTCAGACTTCACCGTCAACAACTCCTGCAGAGTGTAGGCGGCACCATAGGCCTCGAGAGCCCAGACCTCCATTTCTCCAAAACGTTGTCCACCATACTGAGCTTTACCCCCGAGCGGTTGCTGGGTGATCAAGCTGTATGGACCAACCGCACGAGCGTGAATTTTCTCCGCGACCAGGTGGTTCAGCTTCAGCATGTAGATGTAGCCAACCACGACCTGCTGGTCGAGTTGCTCGCAGGTCTGACCGTCGAAGAGAACGCTCTTTCCGGTATCCGGCAGCCCAGCATCGCGGAGATACTGGCGAACCTTGTCCTCGGGAATTCCGTCGAAAATCGGCGTAGCGACCTTGATGCCCAGCTTCTTACAAGCCCAGCCCAAGTGCGTTTCGAGAACCTGCCCAACATTCATCCGACTCGGAACCCCGAGAGGATTGAGGCAAATCTCGATCGGCGTGCCGTCGGGGAGGAAAGGCATGTCTTCCTCGGGAACGATGCGGGCAACCACACCTTTGTTCCCGTGGCGACCGGCCATCTTATCACCGACTTGGATCTTCCGCTTCGTCGCGACATAGACCTTAACGCTCTTGATCACGCCTTGCTCGAGGTCATCTCCTTGCTCAACGGCAGTGATGCGGCGGTCGCGGTCAGCTTCGATTTCGTCAAACTTCGTCTGGAAGCTCTTGACGATCTCCATGATCTTAATCCGCACGGGCGAAGGATCGATCTCGATGTGCTTCGAGACTTGAGCCAACTTCCGCAACAAGGTCTTGGTGATCTTGCGGTTCGCGGGGATGATGAGGTCACCCGTCTCGGAGTTCTTCACGTCGAGAGGAATCTTTTCCCCGAGAAGAATGTTCGAGAGTGACTCGGTCAACTCCTCGCGCAGGCGCTCGTATTGAACCTTGTAGTCTTCGTTGATTTTCTTCTTCTGACGATTCCGGTCGGAAGCCGAAAGCTTTTCAGTCTCGCCTTCCACACGGGTGGAAACCTTCACGTCCATGACGATACCAGTCACACCCGAAGGAACGACTAGCGAAGAATCCTTCACGTCGGCCGCTTTCTCACCAAAGATCGCGCGGAGGAGTTTCTCTTCCGGTGCGAGTTCGGTTTCGCTCTTGGGAGTGATCTTCCCGACGAGGATGTCGCCAGGCTTCACTTCCGCGCCGACGCGGATGACACCGTTGTGGTCAAGGTTGCGGAGTGCTTCCTCGCCAACATTGGGAATGTCGTAGGTGATTTCTTCCGGTCCGAGCTTGGTGTCGCGGGCGGTGACTTCGAAATCTTCAATGTGAATCGAGGTGAAGATGTCATCCTTGATCATCTTCTCGCTGAGAAGGATCGCATCCTCAAAGTTGTAACCATTCCACGGCATGAAGGCTACGAGCACGTTGCGCCCAATCGCCAGATCACCGTCGTCGGTCGCTGCTCCGTCTGCGAGCAGGGAACCCGGCTCGACCTTCTGGCCTTTGAGAACCCGCGGTTGCTGGTTGAAGCAGGTTCCAGCGTTTGACCGGAGGAACTTGCGCAGGTGGTAGACATAGATGCCTTTGCCTGGGTCGCTCTTTGGGTTACGAAGGAGCTTCGCGGGGAGTTCACCGTCCTCCGTGATGATGATCTTACGCGCATCGACCGAAGCAATAACTCCGTTCGCCTGGGCGCGGATCACTGTCTTCGAGTCGCTGGCGACACGGGCTTCGATGCCGGTTCCCACAAACGGAGCTTCGGTCTTAAGGAGAGGCACACCTTGGCGTTGCATGTTCGATCCCATGAGCGCGCGATTCGCATCATCGTGCTCAAGGAACGGGATCAACCCAGCTGCCACCGAAACCACCTGCTTCGGAGAAACATCCATGTAGTCGACGCGGTCGCCTTCGCATTCGAGGATTTGGTCGCGGAATCGGCAAGTCACCTTACCGACAAAGTTACCCTGATCGTCGATTTGAGAGTTCGCCTGAGCGATCACGTGCGGCTCTTCCTGGTCGGCGTTGAGATAGACAACCTCGTCGCTCACCTTGCCATCCTTAACGATGCGGAACGGAGTCTCGATGAAACCAAACTCATTCACCTTCGAGTAGGTCGAGAGCGAGTTGATCAGACCGATGTTCGGACCTTCCGGTGTCTCAATCGGGCAAATACGACCGTAGTGACTCGGGTGCACGTCGCGCACCTCAAATCCGGCGCGCTCACGGTTCAAACCTCCTGGCCCGAGAGCCGATAGACGGCGCTTGTGGGTCAACTCCGCGAGCGGGTTGATTTGGTCCATGAACTGCGAGAGCTGGCTCCGGGCAAAGAAATCACGGATCACCGTGCTCAATGCCTTCGGGTTGATCAGCTTCTGTGGCATGATCGAATCGACGCTCTGGTCAAGAAGTGTCATGCGCTCTTTGACCAGACGCTCGGTGCGGGCAAGACCGATGCGGCACTGGTTCGCGAGAAGTTCACCAACCGTCCGCACCCGGCGACTGCCGAGGTGGTCAATGTCGTCCACGTAGCCTTCCCCGCGCTTTAGCTTGATGAGGTAGCGGGTGGATTCGACAATGTCCTCAACGTTGACCACGCGATTTTCGAGATCGGTCGAGAGGTTAAGCTTCTGGTTGATCTTGTACCGACCGACACGACCGAGGTCGTAGCGCTTCGGATCTTGGAGCAGGCGCTTGAGAAGTGCCTTGGCATTCGAAGTTGTGGGCGGCTCGCCGGGGCGGAGGCGCTTGTAAATATCCTTGAGCGCTTCTTCCTCGTTGCGAGTCGGATCCTTTTTCAGGCAGCGGACGACGAGTCCGTCGTCTGATGTCGTATCAATGACCGAGATCTCGGAGATTCCAGCCTTCTCAAAGGAACGGATGGTTGTCTTCGTAAGCGGCTCGAAAGCCCGGGCGAGAACGACACCCTTCTCGGCGTCGACGATGTCCTCGACGAGGATCAGGTTCGAAACGTTCTCCATTTCCAGACCCTCGGAGACTTTCAGCTCACGTAGGTCGTAGAAAAGGTTGAGAATATCAAAGTCGGAGCTGTAGCCCATCGCGCGCAGGAGCGTGGTGATGAGGAACTTGCGGCGACGACGACGGCGGTCGAGATAGACGTAAAGAAGATCGTTCTGGTCAAACTGGGCCTCCAACCATGTGCCGCGGTCCGGGATGATCCGGAAAGAGTGAAGCATCTTGCCGCTCGTGTGCGGTGCCTGCTCGAAGCAGAGGCCGGGTGAGCGGTGAAGCTGGGAAACGATGACGCGCTCCGCGCCATTGATGATAAAACTTCCACGAGTGGTGATCATGGGTAGTTCACCCATGTAGATCTCCTCCTCCTTCATCTGCTCTTCCTCACGGAGAGAGAATTTGACGTAAAGACCTACCGAATAGGTAACGCCGTCACGAAGGCACTCAATTTCTGAGTATTTCGGCTCAGTCAGCTTGTAGCTCGAGAAATCGAGCATGCAACGGGCATCGTAACTCTCTACAGGAAAAACATCCTTGAAGACTGACTGAAGTCCAACGTTCTTGCGTTGACCAGCAGCGATTTCCATCTGCAGGAACTCGGTAAACGAGTCGATCTGGTTTTGGATAAGATTGGGCGGTTCAATGACCTCTTTCAGGCTTCCGAAGTTGATGCGTTCTGACATGATGGGAGTTGGTACGGATAGGTTAGCGTGGATCCGAGGGTCCGACAAAGTTGCCGGAATTTAAAAACAGCACAGCCGCGCGGGAAAAACCCGCGCGGTCTGGCTGGAAATCGTTCTGTGTGAAAGAGCTTTCGATATTATTTAACTTCGACCTTGGCGCCAGCTGCTTCGAGTTTCTTCTTAACCTCTTCTGCGTCGTCCTTCGTCGTTGCTTCCTTAACAGGCTTGGGAGCACCTTCGACCAGTTCCTTGGCTTCTTTGAGCCCGAGACCAGTGATTGCGCGAACTTCCTTAATGACGGCAATCTTGTTGCCACCGAAGTCGGCGAGGATGACGTCGAATTCATCCTTTTCTTCTTCGGCTGGTGCGTCACCAGCAGCAGCTCCGCCAGCCGCTACAGCGACAGGAGCAGCAGCGCTCACGCCCCACTTTTCTTCCAGTTCCTTAACGAGTCCTGCGATGTCGAGGACCGTCTGGGAGCTGAGCCATTCGATTACGTCTTCTTTTGTGATATCTGCCATAATTACCTCCTGAGCGGATAGTGATCGGATTCGATCCGTTTAAGGGAACATCCCCTACCCACTTCACTCTTGGTTGTTGGTTATTGTTTGTCTGTTTTTTCTGTATTTCAAGTCACCCCGCAGAATGCGGAAGCGGCTCGGAAAATTAATTTTGTTCGTTCTTGTCTGCGTATGCCTTCAACACGTTCACGACACTCTGCGGCACCGCGTTGACCACGGTGACAAAGCGCTGAGCAGGAGTATTGAGGAGCGAGAGGAATTTCGCGCGGAGTTCGTCGAGGCCGGGGAGTTCCGCCAACTCGAGGAGACCGGCTGCATCCACAGCTTGATCACCGAGGAGGCCGACTTTCATTTCAACTTTTTCCTTATCCTTGAAAAACTTCTTGAGGACCTTGGCCACACCCGATGGGTTCTCCCCGCCGACGATGATCGCGGTGGGTCCAGCCAGATGATCCTGAAGATCAGGCTTCTCCCGGCGGCGCAAGGCGAGGTTCAAAATGCTGTTTTTAACAACGTGGAACTCTGCGTTCTCCGATGCGAGCGATTCGCGAAGAGCCTCAGTTTCTTCGACGGTGATCCGCTCGTAATTCGTGAGGAATACGTAGTCGGATTTGTCGAGATGCTGGTCGATCTCGGTTACGAGAAATTCTTTTTCCGGTCTCATGGGATGTCTCTGCTAATAGTGGTTCAGTAGTTTCCGTAGATCGACGGAGAGAGCTTGATGCTCGGGCTCATGGTCGAGCTGATGGCGAGCCCACGGATGAAGCGACCTCGGAGGGTTTCAGGACGGGAGCGTCCCAGCACTTCGATGACTGCCATTGCGTTCTCTGCAATCTGCTCGGCGGAGAAGGAGCGCTTTCCGACGACGATGGCGACGTTTGCGGTCTTATCCATCTTGAATTCGACGCGCCCTGCCTTGACCGCCTGGATCGCTCCGGCTAGGTCGTCTGAAACCGTGCCCGCTTTCGGGTTCGGCATTAGGCCGCGCGGTCCGAGGACCCGGGCCACTTTGCGAACTTCCTTCATGGCGGCGGTGGATGCGACAGCGACGTCGAAATCCATCCAGCCTTCTTGAATTTTCTCAATCAGTTCAGCCAAGCCAGCTTCATCCGCACCCGCAGCTTTCGCCTCGTCAGGGTTTTCCGTGAAGGCGATGACCCGGACGGTCTTTCCGCTTCCGTGAGGAAGACTTACAGTCCCACGCACCATCTGGGTGCTCTGCTTGGGATCGACGAAAAGTCGTGCCTGGATTTCTACCGTCTCATCAAAGGCGGCCTTTGGAAGTCCTTCTAAAACCGCTACGGCGTCCTTCAACTCCAGAGCTTCCTGCTCGGGAGCGAGTTCTGCCGCCTTGCGGTAACGTTTACTGCGTGTCGCTGTTGCCATTTTACTTGTTTGGTTTCTCTCGGTCTCCTGCTTCCCAACGGGGGAATCAGTCAACGACCTCGATGCCCATGCTCCGGGCGGTTCCCATGATAATTTTTGCGGCCTGATCCGGGTCGGATGCGTTCAGGTCGTTTTTCTTGATTTCAACAATTTCGTCGATCTGCTTGCGAGTGACTTTGCCGACCTTGTCCCGGTTTGGCACTCCCGACCCTTTGGCGATACCCGCTGCCTTCTTGAGGAGGATGGGTGCCGGGGGGCTCTTGAGGATATAGCTGAACGAGCGGTCAGCATAAACCGTGATGACCACTGGGAGGACGGTCCCCGCCTGCTCTTTCGTGCGGGCGTTAAAGTCCTTACAAAAGGCCATAATATTCACGCCCTGTGCACCCAGTGCCGGACCAACCGGCGGAGCCGGATTGGCCGAGCCCGCAGGCAACTGCAGACGAATTTCTCCAATAACTTTTTTAGACATCGATATTCCTTATTCTTCGACCCTTTCAACCTGCCAATACTCGAGGTCGACGGGGGTAAACCGTCCAAAAATCGAAACCGAGACCTTGAGGCGCCCGCGTTCGGGATCCACCTCGTCGATCTGTCCGGTGAGGTTGGAAAAAGGCCCGTCGTTGATCTTGACCTCTTCTCCGATTTCGTACTCCACCTTCGGGCGCTCTTTGCCTTCGGCGTCGTCGATCTGCTTGAGGATCCGATCAATTTCTTCCTTCTTCAGAGGGACCGGACGCTCACCACCTACAAAATTAATAACGCCCTGCGCATCCTTTACAAAATACCACGCCTCCTGGTCCAGGTTTCCATCGTCATCATACAACCGCATGTTGACGAAGATATACCCGGGATAGAATTTACGGGTCCGCTGTGACTTTTTACCGCTCTTGACCTCCGTAACCGTTTCCGTCGGCATCAGGATCTCAGAGATCCGGTCGCCCATCTCCTCGATTTCCACGAACTTGTCCAAGTATTTTTTGGCTTTCTGCTCTTGGTTCGAAAGGGTCTGGACGGCGAACCATCTGTGGCCGCTGATTGTACTGTTGGAAACCATAATAGGATCTGGATCGTTACCGAAACTGGATCAGTTGAGCGGGCGAACCCACTCGGTGACCAGTTCGATGGAGTTCAGGAGGAAAAAGTCGGAAACGCCAATGAAGGCTCCGAGGATCGCTACCCCAATCAAAACCACAATCGTATACTGCCTGAGTTCCTTCCGGGTAGGCCACGAAGCCTTCCGGAGTTCGAGCATAGTCTCTTTCCAGAAAGTTCGGATGGATCGGAATGGATTTTTCATTGGCTTAATACAAAGGGTGGCGGGAGAAGAGGGACTCGAACCCCCAGCCTACGGTTTTGGAGACCGTTGCTCTACCAGTTGAGCTATTCTCCCTCCGGATAAAATGGGTTTTGTGTTAGGATAGCGAATGCCGGAGACGCATATAGCGTCCCCGGCATCCCTGTTTAAAGGCTGGATGACCTCGGTTCTCCTCAGTCGGCGACTTCAGCGATACGACCGGCACCGATGGTGCGGCCACCTTCGCGAATCGCGAAACGTTGACCGGCTTCCATAGCGATGGGCTTCTGGAGGACGATGTTGATCCCGAGGTTGTCCCCAGGCATGACCATTTCCACACCTTCAGGAAGCTCGACAATCCCGGTAACGTCGGCGGTGCCGAAGAAGAATTGCGGGCGGTAACCCTTGAAGAATGGAGTGTGACGACCACCTTCATCCTTGGTGAGGACGTAAATTTCAGCTTTCGCCTTGGTGTGTGGAGTGATGCTGCCGGGCTTAGCCAATACTTGACCACGCTCGATCGCATCTTTTTCAACCCCACGAAGGAGAAGACCCACGTTATCACCGGCTTGACCGGAGTCGAGTGTCTTGCGGAACATTTCCACCCCGGTGACAACACTCTTGCCTTCTTTCTCAAGACCGACAATCGCGATTTCCTCACCGACTTTCACCTTACCGCGTTCGATACGACCCGTGGCAACCGTTCCGCGACCCGTGATCGAGAACACGTCCTCAACAGACATCAGGAAAGGCTTGTCAACGGCGCGCTCCGGCTCGGGAACATCGGCGTCGATGGCGTCCATCAGGTTTTGGATCGCGTCCTTACCTTCCTGCTTCTCTTCGAGAGCAGCAAGAGCCGAACCGCGAACGATAGTGATGTTGTCACCGTCGAACTCGTATTTCGAGAGAAGGTCGCGGATCTCCATCTCAACAAGCTCGAGGAGCTCTTCGTCGTCGAGGAGGTCAACCTTGTTGAGGAAGACGACAATGTTCGGGACACCGACCTGACGGGCGAGCAGGATGTGCTCACGAGTCTGCGGCATAGGACCGTCTGCAGCGCTAACGACCAGAATGGCTCCGTCCATTTGCGCGGCACCCGTGATCATGTTTTTCACAAAGTCAGCGTGGCCCGGGCAGTCGACGTGGGCATAGTGGCGATTGTCAGACTCATACTCCACGTGGGAGACGGCGATGGTCACGATCTTGGAAGAGTCACGGACCGTACCGCCCTTGGCGATATCGGAGTAGCTCTTAACCTCAGCGAGACCTTTTCCAGCCTGAGTCTGCAGAATCGCTGCAGTGAGTGTAGTTTTACCGTGGTCGACGTGACCGATGGTTCCCACGTTGAGGTGGGGTTTCGTGCGTTCGAATGTTTCCTTAGCCATGAGATGGATTCGTGCTTGTTATTCGTGTGTGATTTGAATTGAAGTGGAGCCCTCGAGCGGATTTGAACCGCCGACCTCGTCCTTACCAAGGACGCGCTCTACCGACTGAGCTACAAGGGCGGCGAGAGTGCCTTTCGGGATTAGATTTTCTAGTTAGTTTGATAGATGTACGTTGAGACGAAAGCGAAGAACAATGAGTTTTCCGATTTACCTCGTCAATCCCTGAATTTTAATTTTTTTCATTTCTTGGAAGACTATGAATGACGCTCCCAAAAAGATCGAAAATATCGGCGAGGAAATCGCTATTCTGTGGCCCGATGGCCGCGAATCCTACCTGACCCACGAATACCTGCGGGAAAAGTCTCCCAGTGCCGAGAATATTGGCGAGGTGGACATCCTCGGTCAACGCCATGGAGGCGATGGACCGCGGATTTTTCCCGGGGTGCGCGTGGTTGGATGGGAAAAGGTCGGGAACTATGCGGTTTGCTTCCATTTCTCGGATGGGCATTCCACTGGCCTCTATACTTGGCCATACCTTCACAAAATTGATTCCGCCCAATCTTAACCCCCATTACATCGGGCTCAGCTGCTAGATCGTAGCATCCTGCCGCCAAAGTGGATGATCGAGTCTAGAAAAACGCTCCCGTTCGAGAATGCGGTCTTTGCAATAATCCAGCCTAGAGAAGTCCGGCATTGGAAAAACTGTAGAATCCCACGCCCTGAGGATCGCTCGCTTTATTCCCGATGACCACGTGATCGAGAAGCGAGAGGTCCAGAGTCTTTGACGCCTCACGCAATTGCCGGGTGACCCGAACATCAGCTGCACTCGGAGCCGGATCGCCGGACGGGTGATTGTGCGCCACAATCGCAGCCGAACCCCCTTCTCGAATTACCTCCCGAAAGACCTCTCGGGGATGAACAAGACTCGCATCGGCAATCCCCCGCGTCACCTCAACGGAACGAATAAGGTGATTCTTCCGGTTGAGCACCAGCACCCAGAAATGCTCGACGTCCATGCCTGCGGAGATGGGCTGGTAAAAATGAAAAACCTTCTCGGGGTCATCAAAGATGACGGGCTTCTCCCTGTCAGTTTGAAGGATCGCCCGACGCGCAATCTCCATGATCCCCGCCAGTTGCAGGGCCTTGACTCGGCCCAAACCTCGAATCCGCTCAAAATCTGAGACCGTCCACCGCACCAATTGGCTGATTGACCCTGCCTCGGACACCAACTCCGAAGCCACTTTCATCACATCATGTCCCGCCGTCCCGCTCCGGATCAGGATTGCCAGCAACTCACCATCCGAAAGAGCCCCAGCCCCAAGTCGTTCCATTCTCTCCTGCGGCCGCTCCGACGAAGCCAAATCCCGAAACCCGCTCGATCCCCTTGGCCTTCCCTCTCCACTCTTTGTCTGCTTCATTCCAATAGAAAAATTCAACCGCCCCACCCTCAGCCTCCAGTCGGAAAAGGCAAGACCCGTTAGCACCAAAGACACCAGAACCTCCGGCCAACCCTCGCGGTGCCGCGGCATGTCAATAATTTTAAGACAGGTTTATTCGACTTTCCCCATGGATCCAAATTCGTGGCCTCGTGCCGCCATTCGTGGCCCCGTGCCGCCAAAAACTTCCTAAGATCATTTGCAACACAGCCGAATCCACAAAAGTCTCTCGGTTATGGAAGATTCGGATAAGAAACGTATTCTTGTAATAGGCGGGGGTTTTGGCGGGCTGGAGTTCTGCCAGCGATTCAAGAGCGACAACACGATTGTCTCATTGGTCGACAAGAAGAATCACCATCTCTTTCAACCTCTCCTCTATCAAGTAGCGACCTGCGGACTTTCCGCCCCGCAAATAGCGGAACCGCTCCGAGGAATACTCGCTAACGAGCCGCACCTGCGAACCTATTTGGACGAAATCGAGGAAATTTCCCTCAGTGAGAAATGCGCAAGGGGAAAGAATCGAGACTACCATTACGACTATCTGGTGTTGGGGATGGGTGCCCGGACAAGCTACTTTGGGAACAACCACTGGGCGCAACACACCCACGGACTTAAAACATTGGAAGACGCCATCGAGATCAGGAGCCACGTCCTCCGGTCTCTCGAAATGGCGGAAATGGAGAAAGATCCGGAAAAACAAAAAGAACTAATGACCTTTCTCGTCGTAGGAGGCGGACCGACAGGCGTCGAGATGGCGGGTGCCTTGGCTGAGCTGAGTCGCAACGTGCTTCGCCGGAATTTCCGGCATATCGATCCTTCAGACGTACGCGTCATCCTCATTGAGGGATCCGATAAGATTCTCGGGAACTACAGCGACCCCCTACCCGCCTCCGCTCAGAGGCAGATTGAGAAAATCGGCGTCGAAGTCCGCTGCGGAAAGATGGTCGAAGACATCCGCGCGGGTGAGCTCGACGTGGGAGGAGAAACGCTTAAGGCCTCCACCATCATCTGGGGAGCCGGGGTCGAAGCGGTTCCAATAACCCGTCAGCTGGGAGTCCCCATCGACCGCGCTGGACGAATCAAGGTCGAACCGGACTGCTCAATTCCCGGCCATCCAGAAGCGTTCGCTGTAGGAGATATTACGAATCTTGTAGACGCAAAAGGAAAGCCGGTCCCCGGGGTCTCTCCGGCAGCTATGCAGATGGCTAAGCACGTGGTCAAAGTTATCTCGTCCGAACTCGATTCCGGTAAGGCTACACCTCCCGACAAACGAAAACCCTTCACTTATCTCGATAAGGGAAACATGGCGACGATTGGCAGATCAAAGGCGATCGCAGAGATCGGTAGACTCAAAATATCCGGCTGGCCCGCGTGGATGGCCTGGTTGCTCGTGCACCTCATTTTCCTCGTCGGGTTCCGCAATCGAGTCGCAGTCATGATCGATTGGTTTTACAGCTACGTCCGTTACCGACGCAGCGCACGGGTGATCTTCAATTAGATCGCCCCCAGAACGAGCTCGCAGGCCGACCGCATTGGCTCGGGATCCACTGGCTGGCCCGTCCAAATTTCCAAAGAGCGCACTCCTTGATGGACAAGCATTGCTAAGCCATTTGCAGTCGGATAGCCCCGTGAAACCCCTTCCCGAAGAAGAGCCGTTTCCGCGGGGTTGTAAATCATGTCGAATATCGAGCAATGCTCCGGTAAATCCTGAACGCTGACCGGCGCGGGATCAGATTTCTTTAATCCAAGAGAGGTTGCGTTGATGACCAGCGTTCCCGCTGGAACTCGGTGGGGAGCATCTCCGATGGGGGCCGCCGCAACAGAAGAATTNCCATCTCCGACGATTTCAGCAATCCGCTCCGCCTTTTCGAGCGAGCGATTCGCGATTACCAAAGATCTCGCTCCCGATTCCACGCACTGAGCCGCAGCCGCGCGACTCGCTCCACCCGCCCCCAGGATCAGAACGTCCCGACCTCGCAGGTCTCGTCCGAAACTTTCCTCCACCGCCTTCTCCAGACCGTACCCATCCGAATTAAATCCGTGGCTTTTGCCGTTGTCGAAAACGACTGTATTGACCGCTCCCATGCGCTCAGCGACGGGATCAATCTCATCGAGCAGAGGCAAAACCTCTATTTTATGTGGAACGGTTAGGTTTACTCCGCGAAATCCTTTCTCATGGAAGCACTCAAAAGCATCCTTCAATTCCTCTGGCCGCAGCTCATAGGCGCGATAGAACCAATTTGAGAATTGAGGATCGCGCTCCGNAAGAACCGCGAGTGCCGCCGCGTGCATCGGCGGACTCAGGGAATGCCGAACTGGCCATCCGACCACCCCTAACTCAATCCCTTTGGCCTGAAATTCTCTCAGCCCCTCAAGAGAGTGGACGTCTGCGCTATTTTGACTCCCTCTCATACGCCTCCTCAAATTCCTGAATATATCCAGCGAACTGGTGTGCTTTCTTCAATTGTCCGCTAATCGTGTATTGATGAACGAGATTCCGGCAGAACCTACAAAGAACTTCCCCGACCGGCGAAGGAAGGAGGTATTCCGCCCCATCTGCCAGCTGCCGCGTAAGCAACATCTGCCGAACTTCCTCCTCCGAGCGAAAACGCCCGCGTTCAAACGGATCAATATAGAACGACTGATGCTCTTCTAAGTTCGCCAACAAAAACCGTCCAGGCGTCCCAATGGGATCCAGAGCAAACCCGCAACGGTCAGCCACCAATAGGTAAATTACGCTGAGCGAAATCGGTATGCCACGGCGCCGAGCAATGACTGAGTGGATGAAATTATTTCGAGGATCATGGAATTGGTCTAAATCTCCCTGAAATCCAAAATCGTGGAAAAGCACCAAATTCAATACCTTGCACTTTTCGTAGACCGTCGATCCTGAAACAATTCGCTGAGAGCACCGACGCGCGACTTGATCCAAGAACCGTGCCACCGCAGACCATTCGAGATCCGGATAAATCGTCCGCCCCAACAGGTAGCATCCAGTCTCAAGTTCATAACGAAAGGACCGGATAAAATTCCGAAAATCCCGATCCGGATCATCCACGCCCAACTCGACCAAAATCTGCCGCGCATGTTTCTCGACCCCCTCACCGCCATCGCGGGCGAGCTCCTGCAAAAAGTCGACCCCGTCTTCGTCCTGGCTCCGGATCTCCTCCAGCACCGCACCCCGAACCACAGGCGTCTCATCATCTAAAAGCTTCAGCAAAGCCATTTTTCGATCATCCATCAACATACCGCCAATACTACAGCCCAATCCCCTCACAACAACAATATTGAGTCCGCTCCGAACGTCCAAAAGCGCAGACAACGATGTCAATTTTATTTAACCAGATTACTTATTCCATCGAATGTTTCCTTCGACAACGGATTGGATTTCTTGCTCCTGCGCGAAGAAAGCTCAGCTTTCGAGTTGTGGTCCGATCTTATTCGCGTTTTTTTCGCCGAATGTTTGAAAGTTTGACAGACCGAATGGGTAAGGCCCTACGCAACTTGCGAGGAGCCGGAAAACTCTCTGAAGAGAATACAGCTGAAGCCTTAAAAGAAGTCCGCTCAGCTCTACTCTCTGCCGACGTTCACTTCAAGGTAGCCAGGGAGTTCGTTGAACGCATCCGCGAAAAAAGCACCGGGGTTGAGGTCACGAAATCAATCACGCCCGGGCAGCAGATTGTCAAAATCATCAACGACGAATTGGTCGATCTTTTAGGCAGCGACACGAAAGAACTCAACTCTGCCCGACCTCTGCGCATCCTGATGGTCGGACTTCACGGATCGGGAAAAACCACCTCATCGGCAAAATTGGCGCGACTCCTGAAGAAACAGGGCCTTAAGCCCGGGTTGGTTGCCTGCGACATCTATCGACCTGCCGCGATTGACCAATTGGAAACGTTAGCATCTGAAGGTGGCGTCGAGGTCTACTCCGACCGAGAACAAAAAAAGGTCCTTAAGATCGCGCAGGCTGGAGAGAAAGAACTGCGCTCAAGAGGCTGCGACGCGATCATTTTTGACACTGCAGGACGCCTACAGGTGGAAGATGACCTCATCCAGGAGGTGAAAGATCTTAAGCGTAAAATTGAACCGGAGGAGGTTTTCCTCGTAGCGGACAGTGCCTTGGGTCAAGAAGCCGTGAACGTTTCAAAAGCCTTCCACGAGGCTACATCGCTCACCGGAATCATTCTTACAAAACTGGACGGTGACGCCCGGGGCGGTGCCGCGCTTTCGATGAAAAGTCTTACCGGAGTCCCGATCCGGTTTGTCGGAACAGGCGAGAAAGCAGAAGCCTTTGAGGTATTTCACCCGGATCGCATGGCGTCACGCATCCTTGGAATGGGTGATGTGGTGTCGCTTGTCGAGAAGGCGCAGGAAACTGTAGATCAAGATGAAGCCGAGCGGATGGCTAAGAAGCTCCGCAAAGCCGATTTCAACCTCGACGATATGTTAAGCCAGATGCGTCAGGTCAAAAAGATGGGGTCACTTGGTTCAATCATGAAAATGCTCCCCGGGATGAGCGGAGTAGAAATCGGTGATGACGAGAACAAGAAAATGGGCCGCACCGAAGCCATTCTCACCTCAATGACGCCCGCGGAAAGGGCCTCTCCGAACCTGATCAATGGCAGACGACGCATGCGAATCGCAAGCGGATCAGGAACTCATGTGAGAGAAGTAAATCAACTCCTCAAACAATTCGGCCAAATGCGAAAGATGATGAGGAAGATGAAAGGCAAGAACCCAGAGAAAATGATGCGTCAAATGGGAGGTGGAGGTCTACCCGGTGGAG
>JGI12048J13642_10109810_pt1 | contig 18873 bp, 18 predicted proteins | sample ElkSlonscriptome_16_FD_13642 | JGI IMG/M metagenome (IMG submission 13642)
GTGATTCTATTGCACCAGTTTATGGACTTCTTGATTAAGTTTAGATCCCCCTAAATCCCCTGCTTCAAAAGGGGGACTTTGAATGCGCTTGCTGCGAATCGCACAGCTACAGTTCTAACCCACAACTTGAGCGTAGACTTCCTGCACGCGCTCAAGTTCAAGCTGATGCAGGTAATCAACCGTCCAGTCGGCTTGACGCTGAAGCATGTGGAAGGGATAGGTATTGGCAACGCCGACAACTTGCATCCCGGCGCGTTTGGCGGCTTCAATACCCGCCGGTGTATCCTCAATGGCAAGACAATCGGAGGATTTGGCATTAAGTTCTGGAAACTGCTGATTGAGGCGTTCCACCGCTAACAGATAGCCATCCGGTTCCGGTTTACTCATCTTAATGTCATCCCCTGCTACAATAACCGGAAAATAGGGCAATAGTTCAGCTCGATCCAAGACTAACTCAACTTCCGATCGCAACGCCCCACTCACCACTCCCATGGGTAATTGAGCCACGCGGATTTTGTAAATTAAATCTTCGACTCCCGGATATATCGGTAATTTAGATAGAGTTTCCAGTTGACGACGGTAGGCGTTGGCTTTTTTGGTGATTAAACGGGTTAATTCCTCCTCACTCAGTACCCGACCTCGTTTCTCCAATAATACTTTTAAGCAAGCGCGATCGCTACGCCCCAAACAATCCTCCCAGTAATCCGCCGCCGAGGGACGCAGATTTTCGCCCAGCAGAATGTCTTCGATGAGTTGCTGGTGAATCGACTCATCGTTGATAATCACGCCGTTGAAATCAAACAGAACTGCCTTTAAACTCATACCACATTCTTCAATATGCTGGAGCTGGAATACCTTCAGAACCGAAGTCGTCGATTGTACGGCGTTGAGTCCGTTGGTACACTTGTTCGTCTACGGGGAGAGGTTTCATTCCCTGGGTAACCTGATTCAGCAACCACACGTCTTGAGTCTGTACCGCTTCAAACCCAGCCGAACCCATCCAAGCGTCTACGCTATCAGTCGCGTAAGCTTTGATATAGGGTTCTTCAAACACCTCCGTTAACCAGTTTACTTGACGCAAGGTTCGCTGATTGCCATCTAGGATCAGAACTTGTCCACCTCCTTTGAGGAGTCGAAAACTTTCCCGCAAAATCGACTTCGCCACGGCTGGGGGGGTTTCGTGGAATAATAAGGAAGCTGTCACTAGGTCAAAAGACGCTTCTGGTAAGCCCGTCTCCTCCGCTTTGCCATGACGCCATTGAATGTCTACCCCGGCGGCTTCAGCTTTGCGTTCTGCCATGACTAACATATAAGGGGATAAATCCAAACCGATTACCTCAGCTTCAGGAAATGCCTTTTTTAACAGTAGAGTCGTTGAACCCGTACCGCAGCCTAAATCCAGAATCCGTCGCGGTGTTCCCTGGATGCGATCGATTAACTCCTGGCGTACCCAGGTTTCGTTGGGCGGTAAAGCGTATTGGGTAATCGGATCATAGCTGGTTGCCGCACCACCATTCAAGTAACCGCCTTCAATACCGTGGAAGTTCTGACTCTTGTAGTAATCAGGGTAAACTAAGTCAGGTGTAGAAAGGCGATCGCACTCTCGTTGCCAGTCAATGCTCTCATAAAGCTGGCGCAATTGCTTCCCGTCGATGAATATGCCAACAATGGGTTGTAAGAATTGCTCCCAAAGCGTGTCTTTGCGATTCACCATACGTTTAAGCTCTAATCCTACTTGCTTAATTTATTGTAATAATTTTGGTGATTCTGAGCAGAACATCCGGATTCAGGGATGTCTTAGACCACCCATTCATTACTGGGTCTTGACAAAAACCACGTTTCATGAATATAAGTATCCCCACTTGAGAAAGAGCGAGTATGACTAATGATGCCTAACTAATAATGGCAGCGCGGCAGTTTTTCTCCGGGAAAAGAATGATTTTCCGCCACCATACTTGTGACGGCAATCACCTTATTAAGTTGATCGATTTCATCAAATTTATATTATGCGGCTCACCCCTAGGGCGGATTAAAATCAAAACTCCGGATGATTTAACTCTCTATAAAGAGTGGAAAAATCCGGTACAGTTATAAGTGGGAATCAAGAAAGCATTTCTCTCTCAACCTTCAGGTTCTCCATCTTTTTAATTCCTCGAAATCAGGACACCAGTCGATAATGATTACCTTTTCCCTCGAACCCAATTCTGTGTCTACATCTAAGCCCTGGAAGCTGCAAATTTGGCTCTCGCCTAAATCTCAGGCGATTTATTACCTGACTGATCCCCAACAAGCACAGTCAATCCTCGAATTTATTCTTGCCAAAAACAATCATCAAACTTCTCAGATTAAAGAACAAGGTGAATTATCCTTTGCTGGCTTAATTCCTCGTTCATTAGCCTCTCACCAGCCTTTACAAGCGAGCGCTTGTGTTTGTTAAAGGCTTTTGAGAAATACCAGTGACCCGCCAACCGTCAACTATCAATCGTCAATCCTAACTAAAATCATCCTTCTTTTCGATAAACTCCTAACTGAACAGCTTGCATCTGCCGAAAATTTGATGGTAAAGCTTCATGGCTACCAACAACAAATACTCCTCCAGGAACCAACCGCTTGACTATTCGTGATAACACCTTTTGTTGTAAATCTGCATCGAAATAAGTTAATACTAGATTCCGACACAATATTAAATGAAATGACTCCGAAGGCATAGTGGTACGAATATCCTGTTGTTTAAACTCAATTGCCTCACGAAACTCAGGACGAATACAGTAAAATTTATCCGATTTAGTGAAAGCCTGTGCCAACCAGTCAGACGGAATTTCTGTTAAACTTCCCCATTGATAATAACCCGTTCTCGCCCTCTCCAACAGATAGGCATTGGCATCAGTTGCAATAATTCGCAGCGAAAGGTGAGAAATTTGAGATAATTTAGCTAAATACCAGATAATAGAAAGGGTATAAGCTTCTTCTCCCGATGCACAGCCAGCACTCCAACAGACTAATTCTGTGTCACCTCGTTCTTGGGCAAGTTGGATGAGTTGGGGTAATAGTTCTTGATGTAAATGCTGGAAAATTTGTTTGTCGCGATAAAATCGGGAAATCGTAATTCGACAGTAGTGATCTAATATTGTCCATTCTTCGGGATGAGTATTCAGATAAGATTGATAGGCATCAATATCGGATAGTCCGAGTTCAACTAGGCGCCGTTGGATTCGTTTACATGCTTGCTTTCGTACCTTACGAAACCCTGCCCAACGTAGGTTTAATTGAGGTAAAGCCCACTGCAAGAAGCGAACGCATTCAGTATCTTTCATCGCTGTTATCCGGAATGTCACATTTGTAGGTTGGGTTGAACGGAGTGAAACCCAACAGAGAAAACCAGGGGAACGATAGAAAGCAGCATCTGCGTTCCCCTTACTGCCATTTTCTGCTTCCAAATTACTTCCACTTTATCGGTGAAGTATCATCTGTGAGCAGAAAGTAGATAGCACCGACAGCCGCAATAAGCCTCAAGATGGGGTATTTTGTCGAAAGTGTTAGAACCAGTACCAGCATTTCCAGAAGGGTTTTGAAGCTGTCAAGGTTGTTCATTCTTATCCTCTGAGACTTTAATATTAGTGCCTAAGACTAAATTTACTATTAAGCGCAGCGGCTAATTATGTCAACGCTGAGGCTAAAATACTATATAATATCCTCAGTAGAGTTGTGGTTCCTTAGAGGAATACGATGACGAGACTGGCTCACGAAAAGCCAGATTGGTAGCTATAGCCCTATCTCATTGAGGAAGAACTATGTCTGTAAAATGGCGATTGAATGTGCTAATGGCTGAGCGATACCTGAAAAATAAAGACTTGACGGAAGCAACGGGAATGCATCCTGTCACCATCTCTAAGTTGAAAAATTCTCAGGAGATGCCAGAACGATTAGAACGTGCAACCCTGGAAAAGCTCTGTGCCGCTCTTAACTGCCAACCCGGAGACTTAATGTTGTGGGAACCTGGCTTGGAAACAGTAGAAACTTCTGACTCGACTCATCAGCAGAGTCAGAACAAACATCAAGGGGTGTCACCGTCAGAGCTACGTCGGGGACTAAGTACAGAAAAGCCTCCCCAAACCTCCACAAGCGAAACAACTGTTGAGTATCAGAAGTAGGAGTAGTAGCAGTTATGCGAGTTCTGGTTTCTTATCATCTTATTCACGAAGTTTTGCTGAATCGTCCGGGATTTGTTGAAGAAGCTGACCAACTATGGGAGTTAATGCGTTCAGGACAAATTCAGGGATACATGACCCAACGGGGTTTAGATATTATTTATCTTGATCTTCTCGATGCAGAAGGTGAAGATAATGCTGAGGAAAAAGTCTCCAAAATCAAAGAATTTGTGGGTATCTGCCCGGTTAATCGAACAATCCGAGAACAAGCACGAGCGACCCGCCTTTCTGACGGAAAAGCTATATCAACATCTTCTGTTAATAGCACAATTAGAGAGCAAGCACGAGTAAGTCACCTGGATTACGAATCTGCAATAGAGTTGGTTTGTGCCATTGCAAATGGATTTGATGCCATTGTTACCCAGCATCCTCAAAATTTTAATGGGGATGATTTTGTGATAACAGTTACGGAGCTATTGGATCAACAAAGTGAATCTACTTTCTTAGCAATCATCCAACAACTGAATGATGCTTATTACAACAATAAACCACTACCACTCGTTCAATTTCACCCGTTGGAAGTAAATCGTTATTTAACCTATCGAATCCGTAGCTCAATTACTACAGCACTTAAAGTATTTGAGACAATAAAAGAAAAAGGAAGCAGCGGAATAGATTCTACAGAGTTGGCCACTCAAGCAGGACTGTCTAAAAAAACAACCAATAGTGTTGTTTTAGATTTGCAAAATTTTCATATAATCTTTCGACAGGACGAAAAAATAGTAGTAAAATCTTCTTTGTTGAATTGGAGCCATGAAAAAATCACTGACTACTTAGCTGAAACCTTCAAATATCACGTAGTTACACAAGAAGTTTACAAACAGTTGAGACCTGGTGAACTCATTACGCGGTGGCGTTTGCAGGAATTGATTGCTGATGTATCTCTCCAGGAAAAGTCGGTAATTCCCAAATCATCAGGGGACTATATCAGTAGAATGCTTCCCTGGTTTTTCTTTACAGGATTACTGGAAGATCGAGAAAATGGAATAATTGCTAGACCAATTGGAGTGGGTAAGCAAAAAGGGAAATTAAAAGAAGACAGTGAAGTACAACAGTTAGAACTTTTTGCAGAAGATTGGAACTCTGACCCAGATTTAGTAGAAGCTAATGCGGCAGGAGTATCTGTAACGTCACAAAAAACCTCATCCCACCACCGTTCTGCTATAGACTTGCTAGATGAATTGCCTGGTCAAAGACTATTTAAAACACCAGAAGCAGTTGATCAGTATCTCCAGGAGGAACGTGATTCGTGGGACAACTGATACTGCCAGAATCGAGCCTTGTTTACGTAGATACTCAAATTATTATCTACAGTGTAGAAAAACATGAGCCTTACTGGTCAATCCTACGACCGATGTGGCAACGTTCTGCAACGGCTGAAATTCAAATCATTAGCAGTGAACTGGCATTATTAGAAACTTTAGTGGCTCCTTTGAAAAATGCTGACTTTGTGCTTATTAATGCTTATGAGACGCTGCTTCTGTCTACAGAAATGCAACTGATGCCGATTACAAGAGCAATTTTGAGAGAGGCGGCACGAATGCGTGGTCAGACAAACTTAAAAACGCCAGATGCCATTCATGCAGCAACAGCAATAGCTCATAGCTGTAGTATTTTTTTAACCAATGATTATGGTTTCCGCCGTATTCCAAATCTACCCCTAACTGTCCTGAATGACATTGTAGCTCCTTAAATCAATTGAGCAATCCTTACTATCGCCTGTCACTCTCTCTATTTTCCTGATAATATCTAGGAAAATGACGAACTGAGTCTTCCTTGAGTCCAGTCATTAACTCACTTCGCAGGAGAGAAGCATGAGAATTCACCGCCTTGAACTGATAAATTTCCGAAATTTTGAACATACTATATTTGATTTTCCAGAACGCTTTACAGTACTAGTAGGAGATAATGGTACAGGTAAAACTGCTATTCTTGATGCCATATCAATAAGTGTAAGTTGCCTATTTTGCAAGTTTAATAACTTCAAATATCTCGAACGTAAGTTCAGCGATGATGATGTACGTAAAGTGAGATATAAAAAAGGACAAACACCAACTATTGAACCCCAATATCCGGTTGTATTTGTTTGTACGGCTGTGGTTGATGGAGCGGAAATTATTTGGGAACGGAAGTCACAGCTCGTCGATCGAGTCGATAGCGGTGAGAATAATCCCCAGTTAGAAAAAACCGTCTCTCCTTATCTAGTCAAATTCAGGAAGTTCCTGTCCTACTGAAGCGACAGGTATCCCTAAACTATTTCGTGACTATAAAGATGCATGGGAATATTGAATTATAATGAAACAGCCCTAAATGAACTTCAAACACCTACTCCCTCAAACTCAAACTATGACAACAGTTTTGTTTGTCCACGGTACCGGAGTCCGGAATCCTGTATATGAAGAAACGTTCAAACTTATCGAGAAAGCCCTTCATCTTGACCGCCCTGACTTGAAGGTTGAGCGTTGTCTATGGGGTGATGAGTTAGGGACAAAGCTGAATGCTCAAGGCGCTTCTATCCCTTTATATGATGCTACGCTAGCACTGGACGATGAAGAGGAAGAGGATTATTCCATTGTCCTTTGGGAACAACTCTACAGTGACCCGTTATATGAATTGCAAGTATTATCACTCAAACCAGGGGATGAGAGTGGGGGTAATCCTTTTGGGGAACAAGCTGGTGATGAATTACATTCTCGCGTAGAAAGTCTAAATCCGTCTCCTGAACTCCAAGCCAAACTGGATGCGGCGGGAATCCCCGAGGTGTTTGAATCGGCGCGAGATACCGTTATCCAGAGTGACGCTTACAATGAAGCATTGCAGAATGCCTCAGAGGAATTGGGGGAGTATCGTGACGCCATAGCCAGAGCAATTGTAGCTCAGGCGATGTTTGACTGTGAGCAACAGGACAAGTATCCTCCCATACTCACCGATGCTCAATTAAGGGATGAGGTAGTGAAACTCCTGAGTCTAGCGTTGGGAGAAGCGGAGTTGGGAATCGGGGATTGGGTGGTTAAGCCTCTATCTCAATTAGCACAACCCATTGGTACATTTTATGTTAAGCGTCGGCGGGGAATCATTACTCGTTCAGTTTCACCCACGCCTTGTGATATTTTGCTCTATCAAGGTCGAGGCGATCGCATTCGTGATTTCATCCGAGCTAAAATCGAGCAGGCTGAACCTCCTGTCGTCTTATTGGCGCATAGTTTAGGTGGGATTGCTTGTGTGGATTTGTTGGTTCAACACCCTCTCCCACAAGTGGAATTACTGATTACGGCGGGTTCTCAAGCCCCGTTCCTCTATGAAATTAATGCCCTCTACAGTTTAGAATACGGGGAACCGCTACCCGATTATTTTCCCAGTTGGGTGAATATCTATGACCTGCGGGACTTCCTTAGTTATATTGGAGCTAATGTTTTCCCCGATAAGGTGCAAGATGTATTGGTGGATAGCAAACAACCCTTCCCGCGATCGCATGGAGCATATTGGACGAATCAGGCGATGTGGAAGGCAATTATCCCCCGGTTGCCATGATTGAGTTGAGCGCCAAGCCTGAACACACCTATGCATTAGTCGTTGGTATAGAGAAATACCAAGAAAGTCGCTGGAATGTCGGTGGTCAAGCAGATGATGCGATTAAGTTTGCTCAGTGGCTTGGCTCTCGCGGAGTCCCAAAAGATAACATTCGGCTATGCTTATCACCCTTAGAAGACATTGAGCATTCTGAATTGACGATAGAGGAAGCAACTGAATATAAGATTGCTGACCTAATTACAGGCTGGTTGTCTGAGAAAAAAGGAGATTTGCTTTATCTGTTTTGGGCAGGACATGGTTTAATCACTTCAACCCGAAACCGTCGCCTACTTTGTGCTGATGCAACCAAACGAAATTGGCAGAATCTGGATTTGGATTCATTACTGATGTATTTAAGTTCAGATAGTTGTAAAATTCAGCATCATGTTTGTATTATTGATGCCTGTGCGAATTATATTTTAGAGTCGCAGGGACGACCTACTAATTTAGGCTCCAAGACATTTCCCAGTGGTAAGCCAAAAACCGAAAGTCAGCAGTTTGTTCTATTGGCGACGCGAGAAGGAGAACAAGCCAAAGTTAACGCTAGCGAGAAAACGGGATACTTTTCCCAAGCCGTGATGGAAGCCTTAGCCGAAGAATCTAATGGCAACTTCCCTCCCAATATGGAGGCAATTGCTGAAAAAGTTAAACAGCGATTTAGTACATTAAATAAAAAACAAACGCCAATCTATTTGCATCGTCAAGGGTGGCATGGGGACAAAGAGGATTATCATTTCAACCAACTCTCACCTCAGAGTCCTCACAATATAAGACGTAGTGGTGTGATTGAATTTGTGGGACGCGCGGACGTTCTAGAACAATTACATCAACAATTACAGCAAACTGAGCGCATCGCGATTTGTGCGGTAGCGGGGATGGGAGGCGTAGGTAAAACTGAATTAGCTCTACAGTATGCCCTACATCATCGCGAACAGGGAACTTACCCCGGTGGCTTGTGCTGGATACAGGCAGGGGAATCTGTTGTCGGAACTCAGATTATTAGTTTTGCTAGAACTCAATTAGATTTACAGTTACCCGATGGATTAGACCTAAAAGAACAGGTGGCTTACTGCTGGCGGCGTTGGCGTTTAGGGGATGTTCTATTCATCTTTGATGATGTGCGAAATTATCGACAGATTAAACCCTATCTTCCTCCTGCTGAATCGCGGTTTAAGGTATTAATTACGACTAGGCGGCAAAGGTTGGGGGCATCTTTTCAAATGAAACCTTTGGATGTACTGACTGAAGCAGCTGCAATTGAATTGTTAGTGTCATTGATTGGACAAGAACGGATTGAGGCGGAACCGGAACAGGTAAAACGTCTATGTCAAGACTTAGGCTATTTACCGTTGGGATTGGAATTGGTGGGGCGGTATTTACAGCGTAAGCCTGATTTGTCATTAGATAAAATGTGCCAGCGTTTGGGGTTAAAGCATCGTTCCCTAAACAATCCTGACCCAGACATGACTGCACAATTGGGGGTTGAGGCGGCGTTTGAGTTAAGTTGGCAAGAGCTAAATAAAGATGCTCAGACGTTAGCCTGTTTCTTGAGTTTATTTGGTCTAGCTCCCATTCCTTGGAAATGGGTGGAACAATGTTGGTCAGACGAAGATGAAGAAGCGTTAGAGGATACTAGAGATGATGAATTGGTGAATTGGAGCTTATTGAAACGGGTAGATAAAGAGAGTTATCAACTGCATCAATTGATTCGGAAATTCTTGAACGAGAAGTTAGAGGAATTAACTGAAGTATCAGAACTTAAACAACGGTTTTGTCAGGGGATGGTTACGGCGGCACAGCAGATTCCTGAGGCGCCAACTAAAGAGGATATTCTCACCGCCACCCCGATGATTCCGCACCTAGCCGAAGCCGCAACGACTCAGCAGGATTGGTTAAGGGATCAGGATTTAATCAGACCCTTTGGTGGCTTAGGTCGATTTTATCAAGGTCAAGGACTCTACAAACAGGCATTACCCTGGTATCAACAGTGTTTATTAGCAGCGAGAGAGCGTTTAGGTGATGACCATCCCGATGTGGCAACCAGTCTCAACAATCTGGCATATCTCTACTCATCACAGGGAAGGTATGGGGAAGCCGAACCTTTGTATCTGCAAGCCTTAGAGTTGAGTAAACGCCTGCTGGGTGATGACCATCCCGATGTGGCTACCAGTCTGAACAATCTGGCATATCTCTACTCATCACATGGAAGGTATGGTGAAGCTGAACCTTTGTATCAAAAAGCTTTAGAGTTATACAAACGCCTGCTGGGTAATAACCATCTTTATGTGGCAATGAGTCTGAATAATCTGGCATATCTCTACTCATCACAGGGAAGGTATGGTGAAGCTGAACCTTTGTATCAAAAAGCCTTAGAGTTATATAAACGCCTGCTGGGTAATAACCATCTCTATGTGGCAATGAGTCTGAATAATCTGGCTGGACTCTACAAATCACAGGGAAGGTATGAAAAAGCTGAACCTTTGTTTCTACAAGCCTTAGAGTTGAGACAACGCCTGCTGGGTGATGAACATCCCGATGTGGCAATGAGTCTCAACAATCTGGCAGCACTCTACGAATCACGGGGAAAGAATGGTGAAGCTGAACCTTTGTATCAAAAAGCCTTAGAGTTGAGACAACGCCTGCTGGGTGATGACCATCCTGATGTGGCAGAAAGTCTCAACAATCTGGCTCTACTCTACGAATCACAGGGAAGGTATGGTGAAGCTGAACCTTTGTTTCTACAAGCCTTAGAGTTGAGACAACGCCTGCTGGGTGATGACCATCCCGATGGGGCAATGAGTCTGAATAATCTGGCTGGACTCTACAAATCACAGGGAAGGTATGGTAAAGCTGAACCTTTGTGTCGGAAAGCCTTAGAGTTGAGACAACGCCTGCTGGGTGATAACCATCCCGATGTGGCAGAAAGTCTCAACAATCTGGCATATCTCTACTCAATACAGGGAAGGTATAGTGAAGCTGAACCTTTGTATCAAAAAGTTTTAGAGTTATACAAACGCCTGCTAGGTAATAACCATCCCGATGTGGCTACCAGTCTGAACAATCTGGCTATGCTCTACTCATCACAAGGAAGATATGGTGAAGCTGAACCTTTGTATCAAAAAGTCTTAGAGTTATATAAACGCCTGCTGGGGGATGACCATCCTGCTGTGGCAATGAGTCTGAACAATCTGGCTATGCTTTACTCATCACAGGGAAGGTATGGTGAAGCTGAACCTTTGTATCAAAAAGCCTTAGAATTATACAAACGCCTGCTGGGTGATGACCATCCCGATGTGGCTACCAGTCTCAACAATCTAGCATCTCTCTACTCATCACAAGGAAGGTATGGTGAAGCTGAACCTTTGTATCAAAAAGCCTTAGAGTTATACAAACGTCTGCTGGGTGATGACCATCCTGCTGTGGCAAGCAGTCTGAACAATCTGGCATATCTCTACTCATCACAGGGAAGGTATGGGGAAGCGGAACCTTTGTTTCAACAAGCTTTAGAACTGTGTAAACGCCTGCTGGGGGATGACCATCCCCATACAATCACCGTCCGTGAGAATTTGCAAATAATGCGCGAAGAATGGCATCAATAGGTTTCCTTTATTTCCGAAGTTTAGACTAGATGTGTGCTTCTCAAACAGGTGATAATCGCGGATGTCTGTCCTTGCCTACATTAATTTTCAACCTCCGTGAATAGGTCAGTGAAAAAAGTAGCAGATACTCCGAACAAAGCAATCCGCCAGTTTGGGACTAAGGCTTCAATCAAATGCGATTGAGTTGGTCAGGATAGATTGGTTGTGCGGGTGGTAGACCGTATTATTTTTCAGTAAAAGAATCTACGCTATCCCAGATTACAAACCATCCTTTAGAGGTTTGGCAAGAATTGCGAAATCCTTGTAGTGCGTTAAGCGAAGCCATGCCGCAGGCTTTGCATCTTGCTCGCTAAGGCACCATTGTAGAGACGCGCCATGGCGCGTCTGGAACATAAATGATGTGTCCTAACCGCTATGGCGGTTGCTATATATATAATCGACATTCCCATTCCGCAGATATTCAAGCCCAAATTGTCCACTTCAAAATGTAGTACAAAAGGGAACAAGACCTTCCAGCCATGAAAGACCGACGCTGGCTTAATCGCCAAAAAGCTTGGGATATTGCTGAACGGTCATTGAATAATCTGAAAAAGAACGATACATCGTTCATGCGAGAACAGATTGTAGAAACGGCTAAGACAAGAGGATTTTGGTCAGTGTGGATGACCGTATTCGTCGAAGATACTGATATGTTAAAGCGGTTTATTCATGCTTTTCCGGGAACTTGTAAAACCTGTTTTAATGACCAGTTTCAACCAATTCCTCGCCCAGGTGGGGCGCTGTGAATCGTGCAGGTTGTAGGTTGGGTTGACGACAGGAAACCCAACAATATAGAGCTAAGGTTCCCTTACTACTGGCATGGCACAGCTTACAATGCTGGAGGACACACTACTGATGGTAAAAGTGCGTTACGCTTCGCTCTCCCCACGATAGCGACGTGGCACTACTGAAATACCCACCCCTTTTTCCCAACTTCATCAAATCTTAAAAAAAAAGCAGATTCTTGTAAAAATAATGTAAAGTTATTACTTTATCCTTTCAGCCACCAAAAAACCTGTTATGCTTATGTTTAACAGCCAAAACAACCAAAAACTCAGAGGCAAACAAAATGCATAATTTAGGAAAAGTATTAGGCACAGCGGCAACAGTGTTAACCTTCAATCTCATTTGTTCTAATTTTGCTCAAGCGTCAACAATCGCAGTAGATCCTAATGGGGGGGGGATACCTGTAGCTAGTTCAGATGCAACTTTAGGTTGGAGTTTTACCGTCAATAATACTGTTGCTCTAGATGAACTCTTACTTTTTGATCTAAATAGTGATGGTTTCAGGGGAAATCATGATGTGGGAGTCTGGGATACTAATTCGACTACCCCGCTCTTACAAACAACTTTTTCAGCAGGTACAAGCGACCCCACTCTTGCTAGTGCAGATAGTCGAGGAATATGGCGCGTTATTAATGTGCCTAATCTGCAACTGAATCCCAACACAACTTATGTAATTGGTTACTACAATCCCGCAGATGGATTTGATGCTACTGTTGCTAGTTCCTCTGTTTTTGGTTCTTTGAATCTCACGACCAGTCCTGATATTGTATTTGGTGAAGCTCGTCAAGCGTCAAGTGTTGCCAGTCTAACTCGACCGGATGATGTTTCCACCTCAAGAAACCCGGGTTGGTTTGGTCCGAGTTTTACCACAACTCCAGTAGAGGCTGAACCCGTTCCTGAACCCGCAACTATTCTGGGTTTGGGTTCAGTGGCTGCGCTGGGAATGGGTAGATTACTCAAGAAAAAATCAGCGAGAAAGAGCCAGAAAGACACGACCAAGTCATAGAAACAATAACCTTTCACGCTTTCTAGTGATAAACTATGAATGGGTTGGATTCACCAAATTACGGTTATCCAATCCATTATTTTTTATGAACATGAGATTTGTTCTAGGGGATTGACACAGCTAGAATAGTGGAAGCACACACTACTGATGATAAAGGTGCGTTACACTTCGCTAACACACCCTACAAGTGGCAGATTATAACGCACATAAGCTAAATTAGGTTGCTGATGCTGAACCTGATCAGGCTGGCATCGAGTAAGCTGTCGGTGTAAACTATTACGATTTGGGAACGTATAATTATGTCACTCGCGGAGGTACTTCATGCTGCACGGCGACTCACCCCAACGGAAAAGCTCAAACTGATCCGAATTTTGGCAGAAGATTTGGAGACGGCTGAGGATATTTCACCGTTGGAACCCTTTAAAACTTATGACTTGCCAACCCCATACAATTGCTTTGGGGCAGGCGCAGCTTTAATGGAAACTCTCAAACGCTCAGATGCAAGTCAGCAGTGATATATGCGGTTTAAATATTCAACCACTAGCCCAACTCAAAATGAGTTTGACAGCCTGCCCAGACTTCCGCTACTGCTACATCGGGAAGACCAAACCGTTGAAGCAATTGGGCTAGTGGATAGCGGTGCTACAGTTAATGTCTTACCTTTTGAACTCGGTCTTCAATTAGGGGAAATTTGGGACGATCGCAAAGCTATTATTCAGTTAGCGGGTAATCTCAGCAATCAGCCAGCGATGCCGTTTTCTGCGATCGCCCAAATCGCAGACTGTCCGCCAACCGAATTGCTGTTTGCATGGGTGCAGCGTCCAAACACACCATTGATTTTGGGTCAGACCAACTTTTTTCTGGAATTCGATGTTTGCTTCTACCGTTCTAAATTGGAATTTGAAGTCAAGCCGAAATCTCCTTAGCCAGACCCCCATTACCCGATACAATTATCCCTGTGCCATTTGTACAAGGGTTCCATGTCTACTCTATCCTCTGCCCCCTTTTCCCCTGAAGAAATCACCGCTGAAGGACTCAAGCCGGACGAATACGCGGAAATTGTTAAACGCCTAGGACGTCACCCCAATAAAGCTGAACTGGGGATGTTCGGCGTCATGTGGTCAGAACATTGTTGCTACAAGAACTCCCGCCCCCTCCTCAAACAATTCCCCACCACCGGGAAACGTATCCTTGTTGGTCCGGGGGAAAATGCGGGTGTGGTAGATTTGGGCGACGGACTCCAACTCGCGTTTAAAATTGAATCCCATAACCACCCCTCAGCAGTAGAACCCTATCAAGGTGCCGCCACAGGTGTTGGTGGAATACTACGGGATATTTTTACGATGGGGGCGCGTCCCATTGCCGTTCTGAATTCTTTGCGCTTCGGTTCCCTCGATAATCCCCGCACCCGACGCTTATTTTCTGGGGTTGTGGCGGGTATTTCTGGGTATGGTAACTCCGTCGGTGTCCCTACGGTTGGCGGTGAGGTGTACTTTGACCCTGCCTATACTGGGAATCCCCTGGTCAATGTGATGGCGTTGGGATTGATGGAAACGCCAGAAATTGTCAAGTCTGGGGCTTCAGGGATTGGCAATCCGGTGCTGTATGTGGGGTCTACAACGGGGCGCGATGGCATGGGGGGTGCCAGTTTTGCCAGTGCAGAACTGACTGATAAATCCATGGATGACCGCCCAGCGGTACAAGTGGGCGACCCCTTCTTAGAAAAATGCCTGATTGAAGCCTGTCTAGAAGCCTTTAAAACTGGGGCGGTTGTCGCCGCACAGGATATGGGAGCGGCGGGGATTACTTGTTCCACCTCGGAAATGGCGGCAAAGGGGGGTGTGGGGATTGAATTAGATTTGGATTTAATCCCTATCCGCGAAACGGGGATGGTTCCCTATGAATATTTACTCTCGGAATCCCAGGAACGGATGCTGTTTGTGGCACACAAGGGACGAGAACAGGAGTTAATTGATATTTTCCACCGTTGGGAACTTCATGCGGTTGTCGCGGGTACGGTGATTGCAGAACCAATTGTGCGGATTCTGTTTCAAGGGGGAGTGGCGGCGGAAATCCCAGCTACGGCGTTATCGGATAATACGCCGATTTATTATCGGGATGTGTTGACTGAAGCGCCAGATTATGCAAAAGAGGCTTGGCAATGGGCGGTTGAGTCATTACCGAGTTGTACCAGTACGGGGATAGAAGTTTCGGGTGAGGCTAAATCCTGGAGTGATATTCTCCTACAACTCCTGGATACACCCACGATTGCCTCAAAATGCTGGGTCTATCGTCAGTATGACCATCAGGTACAAAATAACACCGTGATGCTTCCCGGTGGTGCAGATGCGGCAATCATCCGCTTACGTCCCCCGGAATCAGGCAGAAATGCCCAATCCGGTGTTGCGGCTACGGTAGATTGTAATTCTCGCTATGTCTATCTTGACCCATACCAAGGGGCAAAGTTTGTGGTAGCCGAAGCCGCCCGCAATTTAAGCTGTGTGGGGGCAGAACCTGTCGCCGTAACCGATAATCTGAATTTTGGGTCACCGGAAAAGCCGATAGGATACTGGCAACTGGCATCGGCTTGTCAGGGTATCGCTGAGGCTTGTGCAGAATTGGCGACGCCTGTGACGGGGGGAAATGTCTCGCTGTATAACGAAACCGTGGATAGTCAGGGAAATCCGCAACCGATTTATCCGACTCCGGTGATTGGGATGGTGGGGGCGATTCCTGATTTGAGTCAGATTTGTTCTCAAGGATGGCAGGGTGAAGGCGATTTAATTTATTTATTGGGATTATCGCTAACTGTAACTACACCTCATCTAACCTTAGGGGGTTCAGAATATTTAGCCGCGATTCATGGGGTTGTGGCGGGGAAACCCCCAATTGTGGATTTTGAGTTAGAACGTCGGGTGCAAGCTGCTTGTCGCGAGGGAATTCGACGCAGTTTCCTGAATTCAGCCCATGATTGTGCCGAGGGCGGATTGGCGGTGGCGCTGGCAGAATGTTGTATTTCTGGCGGATTGGGGGCTGAGATTGAATTAGGACTAGCTGAGGCGTCTCTAGAACGGCGTTGGGATGAAATTTTATTTGGCGAAAGCGCCAGTCGGATTCTGGTGTCGGTGCAGCCGGAAGCCCAAGGGGATTGGGAGGCTTACCTGAGGGAGTATCTAGGGGAATCTGCCCAGGATTGGCAACGGTTGGGGAGGGTTAAATCTCTCTCGGAAGGATTAAAAATTTCAATGAATGATCATCCTCCCTTAATCAACGCTACGATCGCAGATATGAGCGATCGCTTCTTTAACGCCTTAGAACGTCGCTTGTAGCCCAAGGACAAATGACAAATGACAAATGACAGATTAATGATATTGTTAAGGAATCGTTAATTAAACTTAACGATTCCCGATTGATCTGCGTTAATACAAGTCGAACTGACTGCCACTATCAGGAGTAAGCTAATACCCATGATTCTCCAGCCACCCCACTCCTCTACCCCCAATCCTGCTGCATCTGACGAGATTGTCAGCCAACGCCCCGACAAACCTGAAGAAGCTTGCGGGGTTTTTGGTATCTATGCACCAGACGAAGATGTCGCCAAGCTAACTTATTTTGGTTTGTTTGCCCTGCAACATCGGGGTCAAGAATCAGCGGGGATTGCCACCTTTGAGGGAGAACAGGTGCGTCTCTATAAGAATATGGGACTTGTCTCCCAAGTCTTTAACGAAGATATTTTGAACCAAATGCCCGGAACAATCGCGGTGGGTCATACCCGTTACTCGACAACTGGGTCAAGTCGGGTTGTCAATGCCCAACCTGCTGTTGTGAATACCCGCTTAGGGTCTTTGGCTTTGGCACACAATGGTAATTTAGTCAATGCTCCGGAATTGCGAACCCATTTAGAGAACCGCAACTATAATGAATTTTTGACCACAACGGATTCTGAGATGATTGCGATCGCGATCGGTGCGGAAGTGGATCAAGGGAAGGATTGGCTAGAGGCGGCGATTAGTGCGTTTAACCTCTGCCAAGGTGCCTATAGTTTAGTGATTGGCACGCCGGAAGGAGTGATGGGAGTGCGTGATCCCCATGGAGTGCGTCCTTTGGTGATTGGTACATTAGGCACGAATCCGATGCGTTATGTCCTCGCTTCAGAAACCTGTGGATTAGATATTATTGGGGCAGAATACTTGCGGGATGTTGAACCCGGAGAATTGGTTTGGATTACCGAAGCCGGGATGGCGTCATTCCACTGGAGTCAAAAACCCCAACGGAAGCTGTGTATATTTGAAATGATTTATTTTGCCCGCCCGGATAGCGTGATGCAGGATGAAAGCATCTACAGCTATCGGCTACGGTTGGGGCGTCAATTGGCAAAAGAAGCGGCGACTGACGCCGATATTGTAATTGCGGTACCGGATTCCGGTGTACCCGCCGCGATCGGCTTTTCCCAAGAGTCGGGAATTCCCTACGCGGAAGGGTTGATTAAAAATCGCTATGTGGGGCGCACGTTTATTCAACCGACGCAAAGTATGCGAGAGTCGGGGATTCGGATGAAACTGAATCCGTTGAAAGATGTTCTCATGGGTAAGCGAGTGATTATTGTAGACGATTCGATTGTTCGGGGAACCACGAGTCGGAAGATTGTTAAAGCGTTACGGGATGCAGGGGCGGCTGAGGTTCACATGCGGGTTTCTGCACCCCCTGTGACTCATCCCTGTTTCTATGGGATTGATACTGATTCTCAAGACCATCTTATTGCTGCAACTAATTCGGTTGAGGAAATTACTGAACAAATTGGGGTGGATTCTCTGGCGTATGTGAGTTGGGAAGGGATGATGCTGGCGACTCAAGATAATGCGAATACGTTCTGTTCGGCGTGTTTTACTGGAGATTATCCGATTCCCGTTCCCGAACGACTAAAACGGTCTAAGTTGATGCTAGAAGAAGCGAAGGTTTAAGCTGAACATTCCTTGGCTTCTGCGATAAATCGGGCGCACGTCAGTCATTGGTGTCAACCTTAATGGTGGTGGGTTTCGACTTCGCTCAACCCACCCGACGACATATCAAAGGTTTTGGCGATATCACAATGCTTATTTCGGCACCATTGTAGAGACCGTCCATGTTTGGTCTCTACATAAATGATGTGTCCTAACCGCTATGGCGGTTGCTATAACTTAAAAGGATGCTTCGCTTTTTTTTGCACGGAAGGGGGAGCATCAAAGCCCCTCCAAATAAAAAAAGATATTCCGCTTCCCTCTCCTTGTAGGAGAGGGCTAGGGAGAGGTTCGGGGAGGGGTTTGGGGAGGGGTCAGACCCCTCAGTTAATGACCAGCAGTATCAAGGGGGACGGGAGGGGCATCAGACCGTGATACTGTTGACTTCAGAAGAGGGGATCTCTGGAGTTTGTTTAGCTTGATTAATCACTCGATTCCGCTCTTCGATGAATTGGTTCATGACTAAAGCTAATTTACGGTTATCTTCAATCAACTCTTCAGCTGATTTTTCATTGATAAAAATTATTTTTACGTCAAAACCAACCCTGTTTTTCCACTTTACCTCGATACTTTCGTTTCCAATAAGCGGCTAAATTAAAACGACCAAACCCTTTTTTCTTTGTATAATTAACTCCCGAATGAAATAACTTCATCCCTGGAGTTAAACC
>JGI12048J13642_10029744_pt1 | contig 18821 bp, 16 predicted proteins | sample ElkSlonscriptome_16_FD_13642 | JGI IMG/M metagenome (IMG submission 13642)
ATCGCTTTTACCCCAGCGATTTCGCGAGGCTGCTCGAGATCATCACCAGCCGCCCGCGGCACAAATCTGTCGATGCCCTACATGGCATCGATCTGCGTATCGAACACGGCGAGGTGCTCGGCATCGTTGGTCGGAATGGCGCAGGAAAGAGCACGCTGCTGAAGATCGTTGCCGGCCTGCTGAAGCACAGTGACGGCGAACTCATCGTCAATGGCCGAGTTTCAGCGATTCTGGAACTCGGAGCCGCCTTCCACCCTGATATGAGCGGGCGCGAGAATGCCTACTTGCATGCCGCAATTGCCGGCCTCGCTCAGACGGAGATCGATGCCCTGTTTCCGGGGATCGCGACCTTCGCCGATATTGGCGATGCCATCGAGCACCCGGTAAAGACATATTCAACCGGCATGTCGGCCCGGCTCGCGTTCGCCGTCGCTACGGCCGTCGACCCAGACATCCTGATCATCGACGAGGCCCTGTCGGTTGGCGATGGCGCTTTCGCGCGCAAGTCCTTTGACCGCATCATGCATTTCCGCGATGCGGGCAAAACCATTCTCTTCTGCTCGCACTCGTTCTACCATGTTCAATCGATCTGCCACTCCGTGCTTTGGCTCGATGCGGGCCGAGTGCGGCTTTACGGGGAGTCCGAGGCGGTACTGTCCGCCTATCGGGCAGAAATCGAGGCGGCCTCTTCGGAAACGCGCACGCCTCGCGCCCCCCCCGCGGCGCGCAAGCCCCGGCCGCCGCGATGCCCGGACAGTTGTTGTCGGTGCACCTGGAAGCAAACGGCGTTCGCGGCATCCCCGTTAGTTTGCGCAGCGGTGAATCGACCTTAGCGATCAATGTCCGTTTCCGTGTCGAGCCGACGCTGCCGGAGACGAGTCTTGGTGTAGCCATCACCACGGACGACAATCGCCCGGTCTTCGGAGCCGCCTCGCTTCACGACGGTGTGGTCCTGGGGCGCGACGCCGATGGCGTAGGTGAAGCGACCCTTGAGTTTCCGCACGTTGCCTTGCTCGCTGGAATCTATTCGATACAGGTCTTCCTGTCTTGTGAGCAAGCGCTGCATATCTACGACCAAGCGATCCTTGAGTGCGCAGTTGAAGTCAGTCAGGCGGATTTTGGCCGCGGCATCGGCGTGGTCTCGATGCCGCGATCCTGGCGTATACCTTAGATCTTCCGATAGATTCGCTCACCAGTGCCTTGCACAAAATCGGCGCCCTGTCGCGTCCTGTGCGTTCCTTACGTCCCTAAACCACATGGCTCTACACGTCTGGATCACGACCAACCGCATGCAGTCCGATGCGCCGGAATATCGCCTGGCCGAGCGGATGTTGCGTGGCGAACTTGGTTGCGACGGCCGGTTGCACAGGATCGAAATCGACACCGAGACGCCAGAAAACGCGTTGCACCTGGCCCTGTGCGCTTGGCTGGACGAATCGCCGAGCATTCCGGACGACGTCTTGATCATTCGGGATACCTGGTTGGTCATCGCCAAAGGCAGCATCGCCGCACTCAGGGATCGCTTGGCTGAGACGCCGGATAGCGACTGCATGGTCCCGATGCAGCCGGGCCTGCTGCCAACGCAATGGATCCCCGACTACCATACCCGCTCTGGCTTCGCGCGTTTCCATCGCGCCCTACTGAGTGCCAAGGTAGTCGATGCGCCGCTACCCGACCATTTCAGGCCGCACCTTTTCCTGGTACGAGGCCAGATTCTGCATTCGCAGTTGCAACGCGAGCGCCTGTTCGACATACCCGCGACCCTCGGCGAACGATGCGGAATCACATCCAGGGCCTATGTTCATCCATTGCCCGACTACTTTGCCAGCGCGAGAGCAGACATCTTGCCCTTGATCCCCTGCACGACCCAATCGTTACTGGACATCGGCTGCGGCACCGGGGCCCTCGGTAAGAACGCTGCTCGGTTGCTAGGCTGCCGTGTGGTCGGCATCGAACAGAACGCGGCGGTGGCGCGTCTCGCCGAAAGCGTGTTGGATCGCGTCCTGGTTGGCGACGTGATGCAACTCGATCCCGGCGAGCGGTTCAATTGCGTGACCTGCCTGGATTTGCTTGAGCACCTGGCCGAGCCGCGGCAATTGTTGGCTCGCATCGCCGACAACTATCTGGCGCCAGGCGGTTGCTTGATCCTGAGCGTGCCCAACGTCGGGCATTGGTCGCTGGTTGTCGACCTGCTTGCTGGCCGATGGGACTATGTGCCGGCCGGGCTCCTGTGCAAGACCCACCTGCGCTTCTTTACGCTGCATTCGCTGACCGAACTGTTGGCGGACTGCGGGCTAGCGATCACCCGTTTAGACTGCATCCCAGCGCCACCGCCCTCGGAACTACGCCAGCAGCTATCTCTATTGGCCAAAGGTGGATTGGAGGTCGACGTGGAATCTCTGAACACGATCGCTTTCCATATCGTCGGCCACCTTGGCGCATAATCAATGAGCGTCGGCGCGATCATCGTCAATTACCATACCGGCCATCTACTGCCGGCCTTGCTCGATGCACCGGCTGACCAGTCGCTGGTCGACCAAGTGGTGATTGTCAATAACAGTCCAGAGGAATCGCTCGAAGTTGTCCTGAACAACCAAGCGTGTGTGCGTGCCATCACGCCCGACCGCAACCTAGGCTTCGGTGCCGCGGTCAATCTAGGTGCTGCCGCATTGAGGCAGCCCTGGTGGCTTGTCATCAACCCGGATGCCAGGCCCCTGCCCGGCTGCATCGCCGCCTTCGTGGCCGCGGCCGAGGGCACGGACGCGCTCGTTGCCGGTCCACGCGCCTACTGGGATGACAAATGCCAGTGGCGGCTTCCACCGGCTACCGGCGATAGCTGGTGGTTGCGCGCCGGCGACGGTGCGGCCGCCTGGTTCTCAAACAGCAAAGCATACTCTGCGCGCCTGCTGCAGGCGTGGTGCACTATTGGGATCAATCGCCGCGCGGCGACAAGCCGCGATACATGCGAGACGCGTCGACTGCCTACTTTCAAAAGGGTTACGGAGCCGATTCACCGACTGACCTGCACTTCATCGCCAAGACCGCAGCGCGCGAGATCGAAGATCTAGATCGACTCTCGGCGCCGCCGATACTTGCCCAGGCAACTGGCTCCGCAAAGACGCGGCTGTGTTGGGAATTCGGATTGAACCCGCGCTTCGTTTCCTTTGCCCAAGGCGACTTCGAACCGTCGACGCCACTTTTTTCGCCTCCGCATTGGCAGCGCCTCACGCCTAAGCCCTATTTCGTCCGGCTGCGGCACAAGGACGAGCCCTACGCCATGCGGCGATGGCGCTGGATCAAGTCATGACACTGTGCCAATGACCGATGTCGCGTGCCAACAGGAAACCAGCCTCGCATTCGTCGCTGCCGTCAACAACGTCGGAGTTCTACGGCATCGCCTGTACACTTCCGAGTGCCTGCGAACCGGTCGTTATCCGCTTCGGTTGCACTACAATTGCAAGTCTGCGGCTCAGGCATTCAATCCGGAGTTGCATGGTAGCCTGCATTCCAAATGGCTTGTCTGGGTACATCAAGATGTGATCCTCCCCAAGGGGTGGGATCTGCAATTTCGAAGCCAGTTGCATCTGGCGATGCAATCAATGCCTCATCTGGCCGTTGTCGGCGTCTACGGCGTGTCCGCAGGCGCTCACGTCGGCTGTGTTCTGGACCGCGGTGAATGGCTTTGCCCCCCCGGACATCTGCCTTGCACCGTAGACGCCCTTGATGAGCTCTCGTTTGCCGTGCGCCGTGATAGTAATTTGCTGCTCGATCCAGCGCTGGGATTCGACTTCTACGCCACCGACCTCGTGTTGACGGCACGCGCTCGCGGGTTCGATAGCGCTGTACTCCATGCGCCTTGTGAGCACTGGTCCAGCGTGCCTCCAAACGAGCCACTGCCACTCAACGTCGCTGAGCGAATCCGCATCAGTGCAGAGGTCTTTGAGCGAAAGTGGGCTCACGCACTTCCCATTATTACCCCGTGTGTACGCATCGATCGCGCCGGCGATTCCGCCCGCCACATCGCGCGACTGCAAGGGTTATAGAGGCAGAATAGTAGTCGCGCTCTAATCAGCCGAATGCACTTTGGCAACGTCAACCCCTGGGCGGTTGCATCATCCCAGGCCGTCAATGACATGGCAGTCGCAAAATGACGGTGATCGACAGCGATAATCACCTTCGGTGTTTTCGGGCGATCCCGGGAACTTCAGATTCATATACCCAGAGGTTTGAATGGGAACGCTTTCTCACAAACGGGCGGCTTCAATCCGCTCGATACTTCTGCTCTGCACCCTTGCCTTGTCGTTGCTGGCTCTGGAGCTCGCGGCACGCATCTGGCGGGAGGTGGCATCCCCTGCATTTACCCATGAAAGCCTGCGTACCAACCTGGACTACGGTGACACTTGGCGAAAGGGTGCTCTGGGGGCAGGAGGATATCTGTTGGAAGATTTCGACGCCTTCGTCATCGATGGCTACGGAAAGGCCGTGCACTGGCGGAACAACAGTTATGGTTTCAGGAATGCGTACGCTATCAATCCGCAGCCGGACGAAGGGACCGTGCGCATTCTCTCCTTGGGTGACTCCTTTACGGCTGGTTACCGCCTGGATCAGGTAGAGACTTTTTCATATCTGCTCGAGGACTACCTGAATGAAGTGGAGCCGGGCAAGCACCATCAGGTTCTCATTTCTTGCATTGAGGATCCGGTGACCGGGCTGCTTTACCTGCAGAATCGAGGGTTTGAATTCCATCCTCAGATGCTGCTACTGGGTATTACTTTGGGTAATGATATCGCCCATAGTTACGCTAGCCTTGGGCGCGGAGGGACGCATCGTTTGGATGATGCGACCTTCCGGGTAGAGCCTGCCGACGCTGTCGACAAAGAAGCATTGATGCGACGTTTCGCGGGCATGCTGATACCTGCAAGCCACTTGCGCTCGGAAGAGCGGAGGCCTTTCCCTAAAAACAGAGTGCAGCGAATGTTGCAACACAGCGCGTTGTATTCATCTCTGTTCGTGCCCTATCAAGGAGAGTCGGTGGTGAGCGGCTGGCCCGACGGCAAGAAAAGGCCCAGGCTGTTTTCTTCCACCAATAGCCTGGGCGTGTATATGCGTGATGCGCCCGTGGCCGTAGAGCAGTCCTTTGTTCAGCTATTCCGAGTTCTCATGGGGTATCGACAGTTTGCTGCCGAGCGTGGCATCGAACTGGTCGTCTTACTTTTTCCTCAGCGCTTTCAGGTGCAGCCGCCGGACTGGTGGGCAACAGTCCGTGACTACCGTCTCGATCCCTCCAGGTACGATGTCGAACTGCCGAATCAGCGCATTCTGGAATTTTGTTCAAAACAGGGCATTCGCTGCCTGGATCCAACAGCTTCTATGCGGCACGTATTCATGCAACACAAGAGAAACCTGTACTTGCCGAATGGCGATATGCACTGGAATCCTCGGGGCAGCCGCGCGCTGTTTGCGGCCATCAGGGATGATCTGCATCACGCGCTAACAAATAATGATGACAGCTGCCTATCATCGCCTGAAAGAACCGGTTGTTCCGAACGCTGATTCTGGACTTGATCAAAAGTGAGAGCGAAACGCGACATTCGCCGCGATTGTTAGGCTCTGGGCGTCTGAGTGATTTCGGATGGTCCTTGCCCGCCAGTAGACGTTGAACGGAAAAGGTAGGTCGGGAAACGTCGTTGTTGCTATGGCCTAGACCCGTGATGACGATACGGGTGGGCTCAGAAAAGATCGGCGTCCGCCATCGTGTAATGCAGCGCCGCCGCGGTAGCCGACCATCGCAAAGTTGGATCAAGACGGCGGACACTAGGCACGATCCCCAGCGGCTCCGGCTGCGCGGTGAATCCGCAAGCGATGAGCCGCCGGGCATCGGGTCCCGCCCAGGGCAACCAGGTGCGCAGCCGTTCGACGCCGTCCGACTGCAATACCTCGGCCAGACAACGCAACAGATTCCGAGCCGAACGCTCGCCGGCAGGCAGGACCAGGTCCACGAGCACTGCAGCGGCCGACTCCATCAACACCACCGCATAACCGCGCCAGCCCGGCCCCATCCAGGGGCCATAGCGGAATAGGCGGTAGCGGCGCTCGGGATGGCGCAGAAAGCGCCAGCGGAAGAAGTCGGCGTCTCTGCGCGCCACGAGCCGCTCAGGCGGGCTTGCCGAGGCCAAGGCCGCGAGTCCGTGGAGATCGTCCTCGGCAATGAGGGCGAGCCTTCCCGCGAACGGCCAACCGCTCAATGTAACCAGAGCCTCAGTTTGTGCCTCCAGGCAGCACATGCCACCCGGGAGCGCCTCGTAGCCCAGCAGCCGATGTCCGAGCCGGAAGTGGCGGTCCCCGCCCAAGCCGAATAGCAGCGCCGAACCCCGCGGACCGCCGTAGCGCGCGAAATACGCCAGCGCAGTTTTCACGAAGAGCCCGCCACGTCCACCAGACAGACATCGATGCGCTGGATGTGAGAATGCGTCCATCGATTGAGTGATGCGAACCGCCCGACCTTGCCAGGCTGCATCCAAGGGCACACCGCCGTAGAAAGCGGCAACCTCACCGCCACCATCAAGGCAGAGCAGGATCTGATGACCGAGGGGCGCATCGTGATACTTCCACTGCCATAGCGTCGGGGACAGAGGCTTGCCGAATGCCACCTGCCAGGCACTGAGGACGGCGGGCAGGTCATCGGCCACATAGGGGCGGATGATGTACTCGCCCTGCTTGGTTGCGATACGGGTGTTGGGCTGGTTCATGTTGGACAACGGCTGTCGTAAACACTGACCGCGGTATGCCCGCATTGACGCGATGCACGCTCGGCGGTGCTGATAGGACTCCGCGAAGTCGCTGCCATCGCGCTTCTCAAACGCCAGCACTTCAGGGCCGGACCGTTATGCGTATTCCATACTAGCCAGGAGTTGGCAGGTGTTCCGTGACATCCGGCAGGGCGTTTGGGTTACGCCGAGCGGGAGCGGGCCGAGCCCGTGCTGCGCCCCTGGGTTGCTTGCGCCACTGCTCCCATCTTTATGAGAATGTATATCGTTGAGTTAGTTTACCAGAGTAGCGAGGCGTTCGGCGAAACGCCTAGACAAGGACACAACACGCAGCACCGAACCAGGGCGACCCGGCGAGGTAAAGGGCCGCATAGCGATTGTTCGTACAACCAGTGTGCGGAATAACTTTGGCCATCGCGTATTCGCGGTGATGATCAACACCGGCGACGCGTCGGCGACGGCGCACTTCATATGCACCATTTCGAAGCTGCCCTCTGCCCGTTGCGTAAATCCGCACCACGCGCAGCCGGTGCTTTCTCCGAATCTCTGGAGGTATCGTGGTACGTCCCCTATCTTTGCCTTAATCCAGATGGTCCCAATCCCTGATATTTAACCTGCACCAGACCTCATAAACTTCCAGCCATTTTTCAAAGTTAGTGCTGCTGTCCAGATGGCGATGGAACTCGCCCATCAGCTTGCTATAATTGGAAACGTAATGTCGGCATGTGGCGCAATCCGTATTCGGAATGCAACAGTCGGCATCATCCCATGTCAAATCTGTGCGATATTCACGATGATGCGGCGCGTTAAGAATTGTACAATTCGTTGCAATGCCTGTTTTGGGGTCGAGATTGAACAGGACTTTAGGGTTGTTGATACGTTCGTTATAGTACTGTGAATAAATAACAGTGTTGGGGTGGCGGTCAAGAAGTTCCCTGATTGCGTCTTTTATGATTTGCAAATGTTCACGGCGCAATACGAGGTTGTCATCAGTGTTGCTGAACCGGCCCTTGCCGCGGAATCGTACTTCGTCTGTCAGGTCTGCTCCGGCTGATCCATGCCAGCGCGTTGGGCTATAGTGATTGAAGGATATTTTAGCCCCATGCTGGGCACAAATATCGGCCACTTCCGCCATTTCCGTCAGGTTCTGTCGGTTAATAGTGAAGATAAAAATCGCCCGTGGATCCTGAGCAAAGTTTTTAAGTGCGTTCCTAAATGCATGCTTTCCCCGTAGGCGGGCATCCGTCTTATCTGCTCCCCATAGCGATATATGGAGCATGAAGGGTAAATCCGTCGCAATGGGAATCGTGCCGTTGGTGTAAACAATTCCTCTGCTCCAATGCTTGGCTGCCACGTCAAGCCGCTCGGGTACTTTAGCGGGCTCGGCTCCCGCAAAGTGGGGCATCGTCACTCCGCGCCTGACTTCACTAGCAAAAAAAGCGTCAAATTCATCCAGGGTTCGATCATCTGAAAACGTTGATGATCTATCTCCTTCAAAAAAGTAGCAGCCCTTACATCTCAAGTTACATTTATTTGTAATGTCATAGCCTGAAATCACTAGGCGATTCGCATGTTTCTTGATTTTTTTATAGCGCTGTTCCAGCGAGGGATTATCCGCCAAATAGGCATCAAGTCGGCTTCTTTGCATTTAGGGCAGCCTCAGAAAGAATTATGTTGCTGTAAGTCGTCGCTGGCTGATGATATCGATTAGTTCCCGGCTGGTAAGTGCTTAGCCCCTGCTCTCTTGACGCCTTTTGCGGGTAACCTTCTGATTCTTCTTTGCTGCCGGGGGATGGGCTAAACGCATCATACGTCGCCTGTTTCTTCGCTGATACTAAGCCGTTTCAGGTAGTTTGAAGCTCTTAATGCCAATCGTTTCTACAATGTCTTTAATTTGTTCTCTGTACTTTTCTGCAAAATTTGGCTGGAAGTAGGGTTGCCAAAAATCTGTCTGTAACTCACTGTAATCGTGCTGTATACGATAGGCCATGCGATTCGGCACATCGCTTAGTCGTCGGTGCAAGGTGATCGAATTGTCAAACAACAGCATGTCGCCGTCATTTTTATACCAGTGGTCAAAGACGTAATCATCGACAAAAAGGTGCTTATTGATTTTTGCAAAGATTTCTTCTGATTCCGTTTTGGATACGCCTCGGATCCCAAAAGCGGTGTTCAGTGGGTAGTGTAAACCCTTGATGCCGCCGGGGCTCCTTATTACCATCGGGATCTCAAGATCATCTACGGGGCACATATTGGATCGGCCAAGATTTTCATTGATAGTGGGGTTGATTTTTCCGTGCGTATAACGATGAATCACTATCATCTCATCTAGCTCTGATCTGAAAGACTCACTCACCGACTCGTAGTAATCAGCAGTTTGAATGAAACCCGTCGAAGAACCGACCATGCAATTTGCACCGAGCAAGGCTACGCCAGGCGTAAAAGTCAAAGTACCTGATTCATTTGAATGCCAAAGCAATTCGCCTTTGTCGAACAAGCCCACGCTATTCCCGTCCTTGTCTTTTGACGCGCTCACTCGTACTATACCAGCCCCCTCAGATGTGGGTTGCTGATATCTGATGTAGTCTTGCAGTACATGTTTGTCTGCTTCATCCATTTGGCTGCTTTTGCTCATGCTGAGTCGTATTAGTGCTCCCAAAGAGGAAATTCCGTATTTTTTCATCAAGCTATAGTAGTAGACCTGCCTTGGCTCACCAAACTTCTTGATCCACCCGAGCTGCTTCTCCGGTGATAAGTTGCAGTCGCGAATGATGGTGACCAAATTCTTCATGTGTAGCGTGCCGATTTCTCTCCATTCTTCATCGGTCAGATGGTCAAAGTCTACATTGTCTATGTAGACACCATAGCTACCCAAGCCGTCAATTTTTGAAACCTTCATCGTAACCTCCTCGGGTTGAGTTCTGCGTAATTGTTTGGTCAGGCCTGCAGGAAAGTCGCGGTAACCCTGTGTTGATTGTGGATTGATTGATCTGCTGCGTTGATCCGGACCGAAGCGTAGCGAGTCGAGAGACGATAAGCCATCATAGCGTGGCGATGTATGGTCATGCCGGATATTGTCTCAATATGACTACCGCATTGTGTCCGCCGAATCCAAAGGAATTAGACACCACATATTCCAAATTGGCATGGCGGCCAACCTGTGGCGTGAAATCAAGGTCACACTCAGGATCGGGGTTCTGCAAGTTGATCGTAGGGGGAATAAACCCTGCCAGCATCGCCTTGATACATAAAATGGCTTCGAGGGCACCGGCGGCACCTAGCAAATGCCCGGTGGTCGATTTTGTCGAACTAATCGCGACCTTCTCGGCGGCTTGACCTAAGGCTCTGCGGATGACTTTCGTTTCTGTCTTGTCGTTTGCTTGTGTTGAGGTGCCATGGGCATTGATGTAGCTCACTGCGCTTGGATCGATGCTTGCTTCGGCAAGGGCGTCAGTAATGGCTTTAGCGGCCATCTCTCCACCAGGGGCGGGCGAGGTGATGTGATATCCATCGGCCGTCATCCCAAAGCCCACGACTTCACCCAAGATCGTCCGGCCGAGATTCTTGGCCTGTTCCAGTTCCTCCAGCAACAGTACGCCCGCACCCTCTGATAATACAAAGCCGTCTCGGTCTCGATCGAAGGGTCGGCTTGCCAGGGTGGGGTCATCGTTTCTGGTCGATAATGCCTGCATTCTGTCAAAGCCGGCCATCATCGAGTTTACTATCAGCGCATCTCCTGCCCCAACGACCATGGCGTCTGCTTCACCGTGTTGGATGCCGCGAAACCCCAGTCCAATACTGTGATTGCCCGTTGCACAGGCAGACAGAGGGGAGAAGTTGGGTCCGGTATGGCCGTATCTGACCGCAATTTCACCCGCTGCGATGTTCGCGATCGCCATGGGCACCAGGGTGCTGCTGATATGTCTGTAGTCACCCTGAAGAAACTTTTCGTGATTTTGATCAAGTGACCCTATGCCGCCAGCAGCAGAACCCACATAGACACCGGTGCGCTGGGGTGTTGGAGGCGAGGTGTTCCAGCCCGCTTGAGTAGCTGCCTCTTGGTAGGCAACAAGGATAAATTGCGCGTAGCGGTCAAGCCTTGATCGATCTCTTTTCGTGAAGTATTGCGTGAAATCAAGACCGCGGACTTCACCCGCAATTTTCGATGTAAAGGGCGTTGGGTCGAGCAGCGTTAGAGGGCCGATGCCGCTAATGCCGTTTGCCACCTTGTCCCAAATCTCAGATACGTTATGTCCGTTGGGACCGATTGCCCCTGTTCCGGTAATGACAACTCTGCGTTTCATCAGCTATGGTTTTTCAGCTGGAGTTTCACGGTTTTTGGGGGCCTGTGCGGACTGGTAGGGGGAGTTTTGGCAGGGTTTGCGGAGTTTCGCGCGAACCCCACTGAAAATCCGGAGGCGCCGGCCCCCGCTGCGACTGACCGCGCCAGAACCCGTAAACTTCAGTTTTTCAGGATTTCAGGGCAAAAGTGCGACTTGTTTTAACGCAACCGCTTAGGAGATATCAGTTGTTTGCAGTAGCATTATAACCAATCGATATTAGGTACCCCTCAAGAAACTGTGCAAGTTCGGCGGCTGTCCCCAACCGTTCGATGTTGTCGTCGTCAACTCGTACGCCCAGTTTGTCTTCAATGGCAACCAAGATCTCGGTCATATCTAGGGAGTCCGCACCCAAATCAGCTAATACATTGGTGTCGTCACCGATCGTGTCGAGAGGTTTCTCGAAGCGATCAGCAATTTCTTGTTTAATCAAAGTAATCAGTTCAGTTTTCGTCATTGTCTTATCGGGTAGATTCGTCGGGTTTCTGCGGAATGTTCGGCCTTGATCATCAATCGGCCGAAGACCCGGAGAAGTAGTTGGTGATAGGGCCTAGACAGGTTGGCAGGACCTTCGAATTTTCTTGCCCTCGGAAGTGCAAGCGAACCGAGTGTTGCAAAAGATGCCGGAAGTCCGTGCAGAACTCGACTGTAGCCGAGAAGCTTCGTCTTGGCCAGCCAGTTGGCTGCGCGGGGTCGCTTCGGTCTAGTTGAGACCGAGCGGTAGCCCGCGCAGGTTGGCCTGCCTGGCGGTACGGCCGAGATACGGGGTCTTGCACGTCGTTCAGTTCGCGACCCCCAATCGCCGGTGCCGTCGTGACGGTTGTTGGGGTCGGCCTGCTGCGCGGTCAGCAGCGCCACGCCAACCTAAGCGCCCTCACTGAACTCCAGATTGCAAGCTGGTCCCGTTCGATGCCCTGGATAAGGGCGTTCGCACGCGCATGCTCGCGAAGGCCTTGGTCATAAATCCGCCCAAGACCGAGTGCAGCGCTTGGTCATGAGCATCAAGGAAGTTGGCAGGACCCTCAGATTTTCATACCTTTGGAGGTGCGAACTCACCGAGGGTTGGAGAAGATGTCCGAAGATCCAGCCAAGCATCAATTTAGCCCAGTTGCTCCCGATTTGCCAGCCGGTCCGCGCTGGCGCACCAAGTCCCGCCGTGTACGCCTATGGCAGGCCCGAACCGGCGCGGGCATCGGCGAGGAGCCGGAAGGCACGCCAAGCCTCTCGCCGCTGCTCGGCGCTGTGATCACGCTGGGCTGTGGGGTCCACTTTAGTCCCCCACTTTAGTCCCCAACCCCTACGCCGCTAAACCGGTGAAGAGGTGGAATTGTGGAGATTTGAAACGAGCAAGATTAGAAACATCACCGTCGCCGTCGATGACGAAGTCTGCCACCGCGCTCGGATTGCAGCCTCCGAACGCAGCACCAGCGTCAACGCGCTGGTGAGGGACAAGCTCCGGACACTGACCACCACGGTCATATCTTCCGAAGGCGTCGCTGCTGCCCTTGCGGCGCACCGAAGCCCGCGATGACACGGGGCGACTCGGCGCCAACCGCTGATTCGCTATACTCGACGCAGAGCTTTCGCAAGAGACGTCTCCAAGCCCATGTCCACACAACCGCTCCCTCTCTACAGCTTCGAGGATTACCTCGCCACCGAGCGCGCCGCGGAGGCGGACCCGGCGGGCATCAAGCACGAGTATCTGGCCGGCGAGGTCTTCGCGATGACCGGCGCGAGCGTTGCGCGTAACGTCATCACCGCCAATGTCACCAGCCTCTTGCACGCGCAACTCGCCGACAAACCCTGCCTCGTGGTCTCGGCGGACCTCAAGGTCCGGATCGAGCGGGCCGATGCCTGCATGTACCCGGACGTCATGATCCTCTGCGATCCGCCCGAGCTGCACGACGACCGCAAGGATTGCGTCTCCAACCCCACGGCAGTCGTCGAGGTGCTGTCCCCCTCCACCGAGGCCTATGATCGCGGCGCCAAGTTCGAGTGCTACCGCACGCTCGACTCACTGCAGCACTACCTGCTCATTGCCCAGGACCGCGTCAGCATCGACCTATACAGCCGCGGCAGCGATGGCCGCTGGGTGCTGGAGGCAAGCAATCGCCTCGACGGGAGCGTTGCGCTTGACACCATCGGCTGCGACCTCGCGATCGCCGACATCTATGCCAAGGTTCCCGAACTCTGAAGCCGCCGGAACGAGCAGAGAGCCACGACTGACACAGATGAAACTTGAATTTTCGCAAATGGCTCAGGCTGTTGAGCCGTTCTCGTGCATTCTCGGATATCCACCCGTCCAGTGACACTTGATGACATTGTCATTTTACTGTTTACGCTATCTCTCTGTCGGCTCGCGCTTAGCACTTTTCACGGCTCCCCCGCATCATCGTACCCGGCATCTCGCACCCTATGACGCACCTCCGGCGCGAAGACGACGGCTTGGTGGCTGTTCGTCCCCTGCTGGATCGCGTCGATGATTTCGCGAAACGCATTATGGGTTGTCCGCTTCACCCGACGATGACCTGATGAGGGCGCAGCTGCGGTCCAACGCGCTGCTGCGCGAATGGCTGACACCACCGCTGGCGCGCATCCTGGAGGTCGGGATGGGTTTGTGCACCTTCGCCGCGGAGTTGGCGGACGCGGGCCGCTTCGGCTATGTGGCGTTGAACTTTACGATGCCCTAAGTGCCCGGTTCAGCATCGGTCCGATCCGCCATTGTGTCATGCAACGCCGCGGCTGCATCGCGCCGGGACAGACTCGAATCGAACAGGCTTGCCGTGGGGATGATGCCCAACGACCCGGGCTCGCGGCTGAAGCAGAGCGTTTGCAGTCGCGCAGCATCGGCGCCCCGAAGTTAGAGCAGCTTGACCAGCGCCGTGACCAGGCCAGCTTGCGCCAGCAACAAACCGGCCATCCATTTGATCAGGTCGTTCTTCGCCGACTCGATCTCGGCCCTCAGGTGATCCTTGGTCACCAACTCGCTGCCGGTTGCCTCGGCAAGCGCGGAGGCGATCGCCTCCGCCTGGCCCGGCGTCATACCGGACTCGGTCAGACGCTTCGTGAACTTGAGGGTGTCGAAGGTGATGCTCGCCATCGGTGCGGTATTGATCCCGATTTTGGCAGGTCGAGCGAGCGGATCGGTTCAACACTGTCGGGACAGCCTCCTACCGTGCCGCGGACCGCTTCGGTCACGTGCGGTTGATGGGCACCAGGGCCCGGTCGCCGACCTGGCGACACAGGGTAGACCTCTTCAGAATAGGTCCGAATCCGCCATCGTGTAATGCAGCGCAGCGGATGCGTCGGACCAGGAAACGCCGGACTTGAATAGCCGCACCGTGGGGATGATGCCCAGCGGCTCGGGCTGGCGGGTGAAGCAGAGCGTCTGCAGCCGTTCGGCATCGGCCCCCGCCGCGGGCAGCCAGGTGCGCAGGCGCGCGACCCCATCGGCATGCAGCCGGGCGCCGACGCGCCGCAGCAGGTCGCGCGCGCCCCGGTCATGGTCCGGCAGCACCAGGTCCACGAGCATGGCCTCCGCTAGCTGTATCAGCACCACGGCGTAGCCGCGCCAGGCGCTGCCGGAGCGACCCGCGAAGGGGCCGTAGCGCAGCACCTGGTAACGGCGGGCGGGATGGCGCAGGAAGCGCCAGCGGATGAAATCGGCATCACGCCGCGCCTGCAATCGGCCCCGCGGGAATCTATCCGCGAGCCGGTCCAAGCCGTGCAGTTCTTCGTTCGCGACCTGCGAGAGGCGACCGATGAAAGGATGGCAGCGCAACCGCGCCAGGGCTGCGGTGTCCGCTACGAGGTAGGCGACGCCGCCCGGCAAAGGCCGATACCCGAGGCGGTGGACACCGAGCCGGCTGGCTCGCTCGCCGGGCAGGCCATATAGCAACGCGGACCGATCCGCACGACCGTAGCGGGCGAAGTAGCGCAAAGCGGTGCGGACATAGAGCCCCCCGCGCGCGCCGAGCTGCCGGCGGTGCGCCGGATGCGAGAACACGTCCATCAGCTGAGTGATGCAGAGCCGCCGCCCGCGCCAGTCGGCGGCGAAGGGCACGCCGCCATAGAGCGCGGCGACCTCGCCGGACTCGTGCATACAAAGCAGGATCTGATGACCCAGCGGCGCTTCGTGGTACTTCCAGCGCCACAGCGCCGGGGCGACCGGGTTGCCGAAGGCCGCCTGCCAGCCCGCGAGCACCGCCGGCAGATCGGCGGGCACGTAGGGCCGGATGGTATAGCGGCCGTGATCGGTGGCGATCTCCTCCTCGCACGCCTGCATGGTCAGACCGCGGACGGCCGCGGAATCGAGGCCTCGACGCGCGCCAACCACTTCCCCTCGTCTGCCGCATCGTTCCCTGTCGGCGCGCGCAGGGAGACGAAGAATTCGAGCTCGCCGAAGCGCGTGTCGTCGAAGCCGATCACCTCGAACCGGAACAGCCCGAGCGCCGCGAGCCGGCGCAGGCTGTCGAAGAAGCTCGCCGGGGTGAAGACCCAGCAATGACAGTCAACATAGGCATCCAGAGCCTGTCTGGAAGCAAACAACGCATGCGCGTCATCGTGCATGCGCCGAAAAGATCTGGCAGCCTTGCCGTCGTGCCAGAGCGCGGCGGTGTCGGCATGCACGACATTGGCGTAGTGGTCGAACGCCTGTTGCGGCGTCGGTCGGCGCACGTCGCGCAGATGCGCGTCGATCATGGCCTCGACGGTACTGACGCGGCGCGTCACATCAAAGGTATAGCGCTTGTCCGGCACCACCAAGGCCAAGACTCCGCCCGGTCGCAGCACCGAACGTATGTCTTCCAGCCAGCCGATCAGGTTCGGCGCATGCTCGATGACGTGGCTGGCCGCGACGTGGTGGAACCGGTTGGTGCCGGTCACCTCCGGCAGCGGGCGGTCGTCGATCACGTGGTGGACCTCGACGATGGCGTCTATGTCGACGTTGGGATCATCGCGGTACTTCTCGCGCAGCCCCGCCGTCGACAGGTGATCCGCGTACTCGACGGGGCCGAGCGCCAGCGTCAGCAACGGCGTGGTCAGTGCGCCGATCTCAAGGCCAAGGCCCGCTACCGGGTCGACCCAACGCAGCGCCCGCTGCGTCCGCGGCGGCGCTCCCCATCCATCCGCCGGCAATCCCCGTTTGGCCCTCCGACGAAACGGAGGACCCAGCCAACTGCGAACAAAGGTCATCGCGAAACGCTCATCTTGGTGATCAGGAAACCGCTGCCGAGGTGTCCAGACGCGGCCCGTGGCGACCCTCCAGTGATTGACTCGCCTCCATATCCGGATCAGATGTCCCGAAAACATATGTGCGACGGGTATACACTTCGGTTAGCACACTAGGCACACGGGTGTCTCGGACTGTCGCCCATCGACAGTCCATTCCCCGCAGTCTTCGAACCGCTGAGTCTACAGCAGACGCTTGACCCGATTAGACCATTCCCATGCCCGATCGCACCTCTCGCGACGACTCCGCAAGGCCCTGTCAAACGCAACAACCTGCTGGCGCGCGCGCCAACACCCATGGCGTCGCTGACGTCCCAGCAGACCTTTTCCAGCAGGCCGATGAGAATTGGCACCGATTCCAACTCAGTGTTGAGGCAGTACATAAGCAACTAAACCAGCTGGTCGCCGGGCAATCGACGGTCAGCGCGCCTCGTCCGCGATCTCCGGCATCAGCCCCCCCGCCTGACGCGCATGAGATCGCCTACGGGGCGTTCGCGCTGCTCGAGCGCACCCGCGCGACCATGCGAGAGCTCGACAAGACCTACCGCGCGGTGGCCTCATCGCAGCTGCGTATCCATCAGGAGCACGCGCGCCTGGCGGGGACTGTCGGTGACCTGGAAGCCGAGAACCAACGGCTGCGTTCCGCGCTCGCCGAACTCGCGCAGACGGAGGTCGTCAGTCGACAAGCCGAGGCGGAACGGCTCGCACTGCGCACGGCGGAGCTCCGTCTTGATCGGATGACGCGGTCGCTATCCTGGCGCATCACCGAACCCCTGCGCGTCATCGACGGCCTGCTGCGCGGCGAGCCGGCGCATCGCCGAGCTCTGCTCGACCGGCTGCCGTTACGCCATCTTCAGCGCCTTCGCGGCAACAAAACGGCGCATGCAACAGAAGATCCGGGCGTCAAGACGACGCGGCCGGCGCACCGCATCCGCGAAGAAGGCGTTTCCATCATTGTCTGCGTGCACAATGCCCTNAGCGATGTTCGCCGCTGCCTGTACTCCGTGCTGACGGCGACCTTGCCCCCGTTTGAACTGATCTTGATCGACGATGGCAGCGACGAGGAAACGCGAGCATTCCTTGCGGGTTTCGCCCGCCAGCACGACGCCACACTGATCCGAAACGCCCGAGCACAGGGCTACACACGGGCGGCGAACAAGGGACTGGCAAGCGCCGAGATGCCGTGGATGCTGTTGCTGAACAGCGATACGGTCGTCAGCGACGGCTGGCTTGACGGCATGATCGCCACGGCCGTTCAGCACGAGCGGATCGGCCTTGTCGGCCCTGTCTCCAACACCGCCAGTTGGCAATCGTTGCCGTCCGTCGAAGCGGCGGGAAATTGGGCGGAGAATCCGATTCCGGCGGATATGCAGCTCTCGGAGATGGCCGGCCTGGTTGCCGCCGCAGCGAGCAGGCAGCCCATCGACCTGCCGTTTCTGAATGGATTCTGCCTCATGCTCCGGAGGGCCGTGCTGGATGAGCTCGGACCTTTCGACGAACAGGCATTCGGCGCAGGCTTCGGTGAGGAGAACGACTACTGCATACGAGCGCGAAAGGCCGGCTGGCGGCTGGTCGTTGCCGACGACGTCTACGTCTACCACGCGCAATCGCGCAGCTACTCCCATGAGCGACGGCTTGCCCTCGCCAAACGGGCGGACGAGGCTCTCGCTCGCAAATGGGATTGGCGGGAGATCGGTCCCGCGGTCGATGTCTGCCGTACTCACCTCGCCCTGAGCGCATTGCGACAGCGCGTGGTTTCGTCGCTCGACGCACGCGCGGCGTTGCAAGGACGTCGTGCTCGGCTGGAAGGCAAGCGTCTGGCGTTTGCCTTGCCCTCAGGTGGCGCCGCGGGTGGAACGAACGTCGTGTTGCAGGAGATCGCCGCATTGCAAGAGGCGGGGGTCGATGTCTGGATCGTCAACCTGACAAGCAACCGGATGGGGTTCGAGCAGGCCTATCCCGGGATAGAGACACCCTGCCTCTATGCCAGGGATATCGGTGAGGCGCGTCGCCTGCTCGCGGGCTCGCGGCCTACCTTCGACGCCGTAATCGCAACCTTGTATTCCACCGTAGAATGGTTGCCACGGGCGTCGTCGATACGCTGCGGCTATTACATCCAAGACTTCGAGCCATGGTTCTTCTCCGCCGAGGAGACCGAGTACGAGCGGGCTCGGCTATCCTACGGCCTCCGCTCGGACGCAACACTGCTAACGAAAACGCAGTGGACCTGCTCGAAGGTAGCGGAGCTGGGCGTAAAACCGCCCACCGTCGTCGGGCCAAGTGTTGATACGCGACTGTATCTGCCGCCGAATCGCGCGCCAAGAGGGCGCGAGGCCGTGCTGTCGATTGCCGCGATGGTCAGGGTCGACATGGGCCGCCAACGCAGGGCGCCGGCTTTGACCGCCCGGGTGCTGCAACGCCTGGCCGCGCGCTTCGGCAAGCGCATCTCGATCAGCATCTTCGGCAGCACGCCGGCGATGCTGCG
>JGI12048J13642_10034219_pt1 | contig 18809 bp, 17 predicted proteins | sample ElkSlonscriptome_16_FD_13642 | JGI IMG/M metagenome (IMG submission 13642)
GTGTAGTTTCCAGACGGTTGTGCGATCGCCAACCCTCCCCCTATGCGCCCGCACAAGTTCTCGTGAGAGATAGAAGTGGTCGAAAAGGCGATCGCCCCTTCACCTGGAAGCAATCTGTCTGAGCGTCGTAGCTGACAGTCGAATGTCGAGAAAGGCTAGCGTATCTGTATCCGGCTCATCTTGACTGGCTCCGCAGGAGCAGATGCCGCAAGGAGCAATGAATCAGTGAAACAGGTGATAATGATTCAATCCCAAGTGATTCAATCTTGCCGTGGCAGAACCCCAGAACATTAGCCAACTCACTCCTGCTCAGGAAGACCAACTTGCTGATTACCGACAGAAGTGGCGAAACTTAGCTTTTCCCACCGATTCTTTGCCTGAAGCAGCGATTCGAGCATCCGTTGCAAAGGCTTATAACTGCCTGAATTTGCCGACTCCTGAGATTTACGTCTTTGAAAGTCTCTTTGATATGCCAGATTTTTTCTGGTCAAGTTCTTGTTGGCAAGATCCAGGCAACGCTGTTTCCCTACAAAACAATCTGTTGCAGCCCTTGATAGCAACAGTCACTAGCCAAGTTTCAGGTCAGCTTTGGGGAAAACTGTGGAATATTTCGCCACGATTAGAATATTTTCCGCTTTACCCCAAGGGATGGAGTCAGGATGTCCAGGAGAAGATGCAGATTGATGCTTTCTTCAAAAGCTCACATCAATTGCGCCATTGCGGTCGAGTCGATTTCTGTCATGGGGTTTTGGGCTGTACCCTTGATGTTGATGCTTGGGATGCGCTGTATGGCCTGATTCAGCAGGGAGGCTGGCTGTTTCCTCATGAGCATCTCTGCATTGCCATTCAAAAGCGCCTGATTAATCCTGGTAGAGGTTCATTTTGGTCTGAGAATGTCGCCCTTGTTGACAGCTTGACCCAGCCTGAATCTCAAGTCCTTGCTGGTTTGCAGTTGGCTGCCCATGAATCACAGGGGCGTCCGAAGCAGGCATTTGAACGTTGGCTCAATACGGTTTCTATTGCCCAAGATCGGCTGTCGGGAATGGCACGAGATCGCGCTTTTCTTGCCATTATTCAGCAAGCGAAGCCCATTACGACCTATATCGACATAGATGAAAATCCGTTTCTTGATACGGCTTCCCCCTTCACCGCTGACATCTGGGACAGGTGTCAGCAGTTGATTCAACTGATAGAGACGCCAGAATTGCAAATCCAGGCTCAGGCAATCTTGAGGGATCGGTAGCAATACTTAGTAGCAATACTTTAGTAGCAATATTCAATGGAGTAGATGTATCGGCAAGATTAAGGTAAACGTGGTGTAGTCACCAGAGGGTTGCGCGATCGCCAAATTTCCCCCATGTGCGAGGACAATTTCTCGTGAGAGGCTGAGGCCGAGTCCAATGCCCTCAATGGTTCGAGTTCGGGCGGGGTCGCCTCGATAGAAGCGGTCGAAGAGGCGATCGCGCTCTTCTGGCGACATGGGTTGAGAAGCGTTTGTAATCGTGATCTGTACTGATGCTGATTTTTGCCGAGCCTCAATGCGTATCCAGCCGTCGGGCAGATTGTATTTAATCGCGTTGCTCATCAGATTTTGCAGCACCTGATTGAGTAAGTCGCGATCGCCCCAAACGTTCAGCTCGTGATCAATCTCTGTCTGTACCGTCAGGTGCGGCGCTACCAGCTCCAAATCTTCTACCATCACCACCAGCATTTCTGACAGATCAAGCTGAACTCGATGCACACCCATTTGTCCTGCATCCGCAAGGGAAAGCAGCAACAGCTTGCGGACAATGCCGCTGAGACGCCGCACTTCGTCTAACAAACTGCTCAGACTTTGCTGCAATGCCGAACCTGGTGCGGCTTGCTGTAGGGTCAGCTCCAGTTCGCCTTGCAAAATGGCGAGGGGAGTTTTCAGTTCATGAGCCGCGTCAGCACTAAAGCGCGAAGCCTGCATAAAGCTGCGCTCTAGCCGCTCCAACATTTGGTTAAACACCTGAATCAGCTCGGCAAATTCCACATCGGTCTGCCCCAAAGCCACCCGCTGATCAAGTCCTGTCACAGTCAGTTTCTGCATCACTGCTGTCAATTGTCGAATCGGGTGCAATGCGCTTCCTGACAACACCCAAGCTCCTATCGCTACAACCAGCAACGTCCCCGGAATCGCGATTAGAAAAATATTGCGAATTGCCCCCATCTCTTGAGTAATTGTTTGGAGGCTCACCGCGATCGCCACTTGTCCCTGAGGAGTGCTGGCCGCTGCAATGCGCCAGTTGCCTTGATCCGTGCGTCGAGTTACTGAGTGGGAAGAGAGGTTTGGCGGAGGTCGCCGACGTTCAAACGGGCGATCGCGACGGGGAGTGAGAGGGGTGAGCGATCGCTGCTCTCTTTGAAAGGGCGGCACAGCAGGCGGATCAAATTCTGCTAACCAATGGTCCGACTGCTGTAGTGGTTTCCCGTCAGCATCTAGCACCTGCCACGCCACTGAATCGGTAGATTCAGCATCCAGATTTCGTTGTAAGTCGTCTGCGATTGATGGTTGCAAAGTCGGTGGCAGAGGTCGAGCCATGCGTCGGATTTGATTTTCTAGCCGACTATCGAGCCGACTCACCTTAGCCCCATAGATCAGCCGCCACGCCACACCGCTAAACCCTATCAATGCGGTTCCCGCCAGAATCGTAGACAGCAGAGCAATACGCAGTCGAAAAGAGCGGAGGTTCACACGCCCGTCTCCGTTTTGCGAAACAGATAGCCCACACCACGAACGCTCTCAATCCAACTGGAATTATCCGCGAGGTCAATTTTTTTGCGAATTCGCTGAATGCAAACATCCACAACATTGGTGCTGGGGTTGAAGTCGTAGCCCCACACATGTTCCAAAATTTGAGTGCGGGTCAGGACTCGACCGGGCGATCGCATCAAATATTCCAACAAATTAAATTCGCGGGTCGTGAGTTCTACCGTTTGCCCATGGGCACTGACCTCCCGCGTGATCCGGTCGAGTGTTAAGGCACCTACTGTCAGCAGATTTTGGCGATCGCCTACACTGCGTCGCACCACAGCGTGAATTCGAGCTACCAGTTCTTCAACAAAAAACGGTTTCGTAATGTAGTCATCGGCTCCCAAGTTGAGACCTTCGAGGCGATCGTCCAGCTCATTGCGGGCGGTCAGCAGAATCACAGGCGTGTTGCGTCCAGATCTTCGCAAGTGTTTCAAAATCGCCAGTCCGTCTTTTCCTGGAACCATGATGTCGAGCACGATCACGTCATAGTCCTGCTCTAGAGCTTGCTGGTCGGCTTGGTCGCCATTGTCGCAATAATCAACGACAAAGCCCTGTTCCTTCAGCCCCGCCTGCACAAAGCTGGCAATCTTCGCTTCATCTTCCACGAAAAGGATATACACAACGCGCCCCCTTGCGACTCCCCTTCTTTATTCAAGCCGCTAAAACAGCCTATCGACCATTACAAATCTGTAATTCAAAGCCAGGGTCAGCCGTCATTTTCATCTGGCTCAATAGAACTTGTACTGAACTACGCTTAGAAACAGAAACCATGATGAAACCTTATCGAATGCTTGCTTCAACTCTTGCTTCTGCTGTCTTAGTAGGAATCGTTAGCTGTGCTAGTAGCAGTCCCGCTGCCTCTGAGGCCACGATGTCAGCCCAGGTGTCTCCTGCCATGCCTAGCGAATTGGATGCGGGAGAAGGGCGTCGTCGGCACCGTTCTCGTATTGACTTCGCTGCGGCGGCAGCTGAGCTAGACACCACAGAATCAGAACTCAAAGCGGCCTTGGGTCTGCCCGAAAACTTTCCCCAACGTCCCCGCCCCAACCTGACCGAAGCTGCGGCTCAACTGGGTATCACCGAAACCGAACTGCAAGATGCTTTGGGCATTACCTTTGACCCAGAAACTGGAAGACCTGTTCGGGAATCACAAGATGAGAGAGGTTCTGAGAGGTCTCACCAACGGCCTGATTTGTCAGCGGCAGCGAGCACTCTTGGCATTACTGAAGATGAACTCAAAGCCGCTTTGGGAATTCCTGAGAGACAGCATCTTCGTCGTCCCCAACTCGATCTTGCTGGGGCGGCTCAGCAGTTGGGTGTTACTGAGGCTCAGGTCATCGAGGCGTTAGGTATTCCTGCACCGCCAGCGGGTGAGCGTCCAGCGCCTCAACCTCAGTAAGTTCGACCTCATGGCGATACTAAATTGCTTGTGAACTGCTAAGTGAGAGGAGGGGTGGGCTGCGCCCGCATCTCCTCTCACCAATCATTTGAGATTGCTATAGTAAAAAATCGGCGTTGCACATTTGATGAATAATTTTTGTAGAGACATTGCACCGCGATGCCTCTATAAAGAGGAAATCCGAGGCTGAATTTTGCCCAATTATTCTCGCATTGTGCAACCCTAAAAAGTCATAACCAGACAGCCTAATCGTTCAGATTCTCAGTTTCCGTTGAAAGAGATTGCAAAAGCCTGGGAATCTGAATCAAGGGTTGACTAGCATCAATAGCAGCAAATCTCAATTTGCTCAATTTGGTGAACCAGGGCGAATGGGTCATCTGGTTGAGATTTCGACTCATTTGCAAGTCAAGGGTGAATTAACCAATGGAAGCTCATTCATTGCTTTCGAGACTTGATCTTCTGTAGCCTGCCAGTCATTTGCGGACGTTTTAGCTCGACCGTAACGAGAGTTTCTGCCGTGACATTGGGAGTCGCGAGTCAAGTCTTCCTTTAGATTGGTCTTTTGGTTGTTTTAGCCTACTGTCCGATCACTTCAATAGTTTTGATATAAAATGCTATTGAAAATCGATATTCGGTTAGGAGGCATGTTCAGTGCCTTCATTATTAAGGATTGAGTAGGATGTGCTTTAGGGGCATCTCCCTTCAACAGGCATCTCCTGCCGATCGTGTCGTTAGAAAGGTTCGCAAACTTTATGTTTAAGACTATCGCTTCCGCCATCAAGACTTGGTTTCCTGCTGAAGAAGTTCGCGCTCACTGCGATGGCCCTTGCGGTGTGTATGATCCCGCATCTGCACGTATTGCAGCTGAAGCTGTGGTGTCGATGACTAAGAAGCTAATCGACTTGGGTACTCCTGACTCTGTGGAGCAAGCCAACACCTTCGCTCGCTATGTTGCGATTAAAGAAGAGCAGGCTCAGATTACCAAAGATGAGCTTCTGATTCTATGGACGGACTATTTCAAGCCCGTTCACCTTGAAAAGTTTCCCGACCTGCATGATACCTTCTGGAAAGCTACGAAGCTTTGCTCGGCGACTAAGGTTGAAGTCAGTGTTGAGCACGCCAATGAACTCATGGCTGCTGTTGAGAAGATTCACCAGATGTTCTGGAGTTCCAAAGAGCGTGATGTGAATTTCTACAAAGCTAGCTAGTCGGATATTGAGCGATATAGCTTAAGAATGATAGGTGGCACTCTGTAGAGTCTCTGCTTTCATTCGTCTGGGGGTGCGATCGCACCCCCTTGTGCTGTGTGTATGGGTATCGTGCCTGAAGTCAGATTGCTCAAGAAGCTGATGCTGGGCATACTACTAGTGGCGTTGTGTGGCGATCGCTCGCTCTGACAATTCAGCTTAGATAGCTTAACTATAGCGATACTAAATTGCTTGTGAACTGCTAAGTGAGAGGAGGGGCGATCGCAGCCCGCCCCTCCTCTCACAAATTGTTTGAGATTGCTATAGTCGGCATTGTGAATAAATCTTAGAAACATATTTTTCTAAATCTTTAGGTTGATGTCGGGCATATTAAAGCTATGCCATCATCAGCTTCGAGATTCTGAAGCAGGAACTCCCCTTATTTCAGTAACTTACTTTTTGGCTCTTTGAACGCTGTAGAATTCAGTTTAGATTTCGGAAGAGGCGGCATGGAATACGCATTGGTGCATCCTCAAAGCCAAGGACTGAGAGATGCAAGCTCGAAAGAATATTTGCTGTGGCTACTACGACAGCGACGACGATTTCGGATTTCAGGGCCGTCAATGTTGCCCTTTCTCCAACCCGGAGAAGAGGTGTTGATTGATCCCATGGCCTATCAAACTTGCCGACCCAAGCTGGGAGATGTTGTTGTTGCAGAACATCCTAAACAGCCAGGATTACGTTTGGTGAAGCGGGTGATTGCTGTTCTTGATACAGGAGCTTGTCTGCTGATCGGTGACAATCCTGATGTGAGTACTGATAGCCGCAACTTTGGAGCTGTATCGCAGCAAAAAATTATTGGAAAAGTGACGAGTCGATTTTGAAGCGTGAATCGTCAAGGCTTGGTTAGATGCACCCAAAACGCTAATCCACATCAGGCGTCAGACATGCGTTTGCAAATGCTGATGAATCAGACCTGATTCTGAGTTCGTGCTGTATTCTGGGTGAGACGTTTGGTTAAGGATAGTGGCAGAGCATATGGTCAGCCAGCGATCAGATGGACGAACGCCGGATCAGCTTCGTCCAGTCCAGTTTGAACGGCACTATACCCAGTTTGCGGCAGGTTCTGTGCTGGCAACCTGTGGCAATACAAAGGTGCTCTGTACGGTTAGTGTGCAGCCTGGGGTTCCCCGGTTTTTAGAGAAGTCAGGCCGAGGTTGGCTGACGGCTGAATATCGGATGCTGCCTGGAGCCACTCCCCAGCGTAAAACCCGAGAACTGATGAAGTTGTCAGGGCGTACTCAGGAAATACAGCGGCTCGTTGGTCGTAGCTTGCGCTCTGTGCTGGATTTCGAGGCGTTGGGAGAGCGAACTCTTGTGGTTGACGCTGATGTATTGCAGGCTGATGCTGGAACCCGTACTACATCGATTACAGGCGGATTTGTGGCGCTTAGTGATGCGATCGCCACCCTGATTGCGGATGGAGAGCTGGAGCGATCGCCTATTCGCCATCACGTTGCTGCCGTTTCTGTCGGACTTGTTGAGGGTTGCCCACTTCTTGACCTCAACTATGTAGAAGACGTTGGGGCTTCTGTCGATTTCAACGTTGTGCTGAATGAAGCACTTCAAATTATCGAAGTGCAAGGCACAGCCGAAGAAGAGAGTTTCAGCCGTCAAGAAATGAACCAGATGCTGGATTTGGCAGAGAAAGGCATTCAAGAGTTGATGACTTATCAACGCCAAGCCTTAGACTCACACACTGATGCCAGCACATAAGGATAGCCAAGTTTCTGATCAGAGCCATAAAAGATTTTGCAACTGGTATCCAAAAGCGATGTTTTCTGATACGTTCGTAAGTCAGTCCCGAGGAGATGTTGTTCTGTGTTGACGGTTGGCTTACGACTAGAGGTAAATAGCCTCAATCGTTGATCACTCGTTTGGTAGATGTTAAGCGATCTTCCTTTTCGATACTCTGTCAACACTTAAGAACTGAGGGTAAGAGAGTTTTAGGGTTTTATCAGACCTACAGCTCTCCGATACAAGGTGTGAGGTCGGTTGAATCAGCCCTGCTGACTTTAAGCCACTTCTCTGGTTGGAAGCGGTTAGAGTTTCGCAGAGCTGAGTGAAGCAAAACTGAGTAAAGCAATTCTAGAGTAGGCATCGGTCATGACGGTGTTGAGACTGGTGTCAGAGTCCGTTTGATATCCCATGATACGGCCCGCTGAGAGGGTTGCCCGAATCGAAGCTAGTTCGAGGCTAGTTGCAGACTCGTGGCGATCGCCCAATTCATTACTCAACTGAGCTGCGGGGCTAGGTCTAAAACTTCAATCCATGACCTAAGCAGGGTTGAATGTTTGTGGACTAAATTTCTTTTTGATGACTCGGCGCGAGTTGAATCACACGGATGGACAGACAAAGGAGTGGCTACTGAAGCCGTTTCCGTGCTGGCTACACCCGTATGGTGAGAATCGCGGTTTTCGAGAGTCAGGAGTGGTGCCAAAAACTTGTGAAGTAGCTGCATATGTCAGTGCTTCCTAGCTTTTGATACCGTCAATACTCAAAATAAACCTTCACTACTGATGAGGACTTTTCGCTCTTGATTCTTTGCCCGAGCCATTTGAACCCACATTGATCGGCCATAAAAAGAATGGCGATCGCCCGATCAACCGATACTTAACCATCAGCATTAATACTGTTGTCATCGCTGGCTTCTATTGGAACAGTAGATTACACAAAACGAAAATAACAAGCCATAAAACAGGCCATAAAATACCAAGGAGAGAAAATCCCATGACACCTAACAGCTACTCTCGATTAATCCAATTTCTTCAGGAAGAACTAGCGATCTCTCCCTCGTCTATCGCGGTTGCGCTGCGTCAGAGTGAGCAGGATCCAGGACCTTTACCAATGATCCTCTGGAAGTACGGCCTCATTACTCTCGAACAGCTAGATAAAATCTTTGACTGGCTAGAGACGGCGTAAGTACTTCTAAGTCTGCTGTTTGTGCTGTTCTCGCTCAGTTTGAAAGTTAGATTCTTTCGACATGAGACATCTATGGTCTTTGTACGAGGTATTTATGTTGACGTGGTTTCAACATCTTATTCACCAACGTAACGACAATAAAATTCACATTTCATTAAAAAAGCGGGCTCTGACACAGAACCCGCTTTTTTAATGGAGTGAAAAATCTGGGAATGGCGGTTCAGCTAACTGCTCTTGGGAGCTGCATTCAGGAATGGTGCAAGGCAGGGAGACGGTGACGACGGTGCCAATCTCTTCAGACGACTCAATCGTGAGATGGCCTTGGTGAGCCTCGACGATCCGTTTCGTGATGGCTAATCCTAGTCCGTTCCCCGATGACTTCGTTGTAAAAAAGGGCTGAGTCAAGCGGGGCAAAACATCAGCAGAAATCAAATCACCGCCATTCTGAATGCTCACCTCAACCTGACATTTTTCCGGTTGGTGGGAGAGAAGCCAGCGAATCTCCTCCTCAGGCTGCACTGCTTCGCAGGCATTGCTCACGAGGTTGATGAACACTTGCTTGAGCTTGTCGCGATCGCCCTCGACCCAAATGGGACTTGAGGCAGGAGAAAACTGAATTTGGCGATCGCACACCGTTGGCATGGTTTGCAAGGTTTCCAGCAGCGTTTTCAGCAGCTCGTTGAGTTCGAGGGTCTGCGATTCGATGCGCTGCTCTTTGGCATAAAGCAATATCTCGTTGAGCAGGCGCTGGAGTCTCTGGGATTCATCTAGGGCTAGATCCAGTCGAGCGACGGCCCGAGGAGAAAGCTCCATCTGCTTGAATGAGGTCAATCCCATCAACACCGTTGTCAGTGGATTCCGCACTTCATGGACAATCATGGAGGCCAATTCGCCAATCTCTGCCAATCGAGATTGCGCGCGTTCCGCCTCTTTGCGCTCTGAGATATCGCGGACCAATGCCAGGAAGAGGTTCTGATTGTTGTAGTCACAGAGTCCAACCCGCACTTCCACGGGAAAGACCGTGCCGTTTTTGCGACGGTGGCTTCCTTCTAAATTGAGCGATCGCCCAGGTTCTAGTTGCTTCCACAGATCTCGAATATCTTGCTGCGAGACTTCTGTCTGAATGTCAGTAACTGTCATCTGGAGCAGTTCATCGTGGCGATATCCAAGGGAATGACATGCCTGCTGGTTGACATCAATGATCTCTCCTCCAGCATCAACTACGAAAAAGGCATCTGCGGCTTGTTCCACCAGCGTTCGAAATCGCAGCTCACTCTCGCGCAGAGATTCTTCAGCTTGCTTGCGTTCGGTAATGTCGTTGTAGACAGACAGTAAGCAATCTTGTCCATCGATTCTGACTTTTTCCGCAGAGTAGAGGACGCTGCGAATTTGGCGGGTGCAAGTGTAGAATTCGTACTCTCGGTTTCGCACAAATCCCTGACGCTGCAACTCTTGAATCATCTCGTCGCGATCGCCCGCATTCACCCAGAGGCCAATAGACCTCGCTGTATGTTCAAGGGTCTGTTCGGAGGTCATGCCAAACAGGCTCAGGAAACTCATGTTCGCATCGACGAATTGACCATCCGCCATCGTGCTAAGCGTGATCGGATTGGGACTAGAGCGAAACGCTTTAGAAAATTTTTCTTCAGAGTGACGCAGTTCTTCCTCAGCCTGCTTTCGTCTTGCATTGGCGCTGGTAATCTGCTGCACCATTTGTGCAAACGCACTATTGACATCGCCTAACTCGTCCCGTCGCTGTATCTGAACGGATTTAAAGTCAGGCAGAGTGTCGCAGTAGCCATCTTGACTTAGCTTTTGGCCTGCGGCGAGCAGATCTTTGCGCAAGGTCAATACTGGATTGATCAGAAGACGATTGAGCACAATTAAGGTCGCGGTCGTCACAAAGATTGAAATGATGACGACTAAACCCGTGATGCGTCGAATAAAGCTGAAAAATTCTTCCCTGACCCAGGTCGCATCGTGGCGAATGATGAGAATGTATTGTCCATCCAAAGGTGACATTTTCCAGACAGAGTCATAGCGAACCGCCTGACGATTGAAATATTCATCGCGGTTTTGCTGCCTGACCTGTTCGTAAGTCAGTTCAGGGGGCTCTCCAAAGCTGCCGACCGCTTCGCCATCGGCTCGATAGAGTGTGCCACCCAATACTACTGAGCTGCTCTGTGCAGCAGATACTGCGTCTAGAACGTCTCTTTCTTCGAGCTGAGACGGAAGCAGCGACTCTAAAATGCCGGACGCTTTGGCTGCTGAGAGACTGCTGATATATTGCAGCAGTTCTCGTTCGCGTCGATAGACCGAGGGCACGAGAATAATCGCTTCGATCAGCACGATGCTGGCAAACACCCACAGCACAATCTTTCGCGACAGGCGAGCAGCAAAAAGGGTGTTAAAAATTTTAGGGAGTAGAAGTTTATCCATTGCCGAGTACGTTCAATGGGTTACCCTGTCGTGAGCTGCGATAGGCGATCGCTCTTCTCCAATCATTTTATGGGATTTTATGGAACGAGAGTTTTTGTTAACAAATCGCACCAGCTGCGACCTCAGAACGGCGCGTCTCAAGTCTCTTCGGTATTGACTTGGTATCCATTCGGTCTTAGATTTCTCTACTCCGACCATGTGGGCTACAGCTTGCACCGAGATGCTGTTTTTGCCCTGCTGAACATCAGTCCTGAAGTTCGGATTTTTCCCCTACTGACCCTGATGCTAGAGCGATCGCCCTACCTCGATCCGCTGATGAATGAACTCACGAATGCAGGCTACCACGTGTCGATTGAGCGCACCGAGTATGAATTTCAGAAGGGTGGCAATGAAATGCTGGTCGTGCGTTGTCCTGAGTAACCCATGCAGTGGGGCGTTGATTACGGGTATTGTCCTAGCACAGTGGATTCGTACTGCCAAAATAACCCCAAAAACAACGTCGTAGAGGCAAACAGCAACATCGTCGTAAGGGCAAACAGCAGCATCGTCATAGAGGCAAAAAGCAACAACGTCGCAGAGTCAAACAGCAACATCGTTGTAAGGGCAAACGGCCGTTTGCCCTTACGCACAGATCACGCAATCAACTCCCCGGTTTCCTGGAGGGCATGGAGGCGATGATAGATGCCGCCATGTCGCAGCAGTTCCTCATGAGAGCCGACCTCGGCAATACGTCCCTGATCGAGCACCACAATCTTGTCGGCCTCGCGCACGGTGCTGAGACGGTGAGCGATGATTAGCGTCGTGCGAGTTCCTAAGATGCTCCGCATGGCAAGCTGAATCGATCGCTCCGATTCGTAGTCGAGGCTAGAGGTTGCTTCGTCAAACACAAGTACATCGGGATTCATCAGCAAGGCACGAGCAATGCCGAGGCGCTGACGCTGACCTCCGGAGAGCCGCACACCGCGCTCCCCCACCACTGTTCGATATCCTCCTGGTAGTTGGTGAATGAATTCATCCACCCGCGCAATGTGACAGGCAGACTCGACCTCCTCGAATGTCGCTTTAGGATTGCCGTAGGTGAGGTTGTCGAGCAGCGTTCCGTTAAACACATCTACCTCTTGGTGCACGATCGCCAATCGTCGTCGATAGCCCGTCACATCCAAACTTCGAATGTCTTGACCATCCACGAGGATCTGGCCAGAATTCGGCTCAAAGTAGCGAAATAGCAGCTTTACCAGGGTTGACTTACCAGACCCCGATCGCCCGACCAAAGCAACGGTTTGATTGGGTTCAATTAGCAAATCAATGTCTTGTAAAACGGGGCGATCGCTCTCGTAGCCAAAGGTCATATTCGAGAAATGCACCTTGCCCGTGAACTGGTAGTCGCGAACGGCATCGGAGGACAGAGCCAGGGATGCGGCATCAACCCCAATGGGCTGCTTCATGAACTCGTGGAATCGCAGCATGGAGGCATAGCGACGGGCAAACACCTCGGCAATGACGCTGATGGGCTCCAGTTCCGAATAGGCCATGCTGGAAATCGTCAGAGTGGTGATGAAATGTCCCAGGGAAATTTGACCTTGTAGCGTCGCCCACAGGGTCAGTCCTAGCACTCCAAACACACAGGACTGAATCACCGATCGCTGCCAGGTGAACAAGTACACATAGCCTCGATGAATCCGATATACCACGAATTTATATTCGCGCTCTAGGCGCTGCGTTTGCCGCTTTAGTTCGGTCGCTTCGGTGGCGAATGCTTTCACGGTTTTGATGTTGGTGACGATCTCGGAGGTGTGGCTCTCGGTGTTTTCCATATACCGATCCAGCACATCTTCACAGTCGATCAGGCGCTTCAGCTTGCGGAGGGTGAAGCCCAAAATCAGAACGAAGGAGGCCAGGAACAGCAGCGCAATTCGCCATTCAATCAGGCTGATGACGATGAAAATCCCGAAGACTCGAACCAGCTTTGGAATCAACTGTCCGGCAATTTCGGGATACGTCCAGGTGTGGTTTGCCAGCCCTCGGGCGACTCGTCCAGCAATGCGTCCAGGGTTATTTTCGTCATAGAATTCCAGGGGCAGCGATAAGATTTTCCCCATCACGCTTCCGGCTTGGTCACGGCGCGATCGCAACGGCACAACCCAGTGAAACCAAGCACCAATCCACGGCTGAAGAGGAGCCCGCACCACTGTGACAATAAAAATAACGGCTAGCAAAACGCCAATCAGGGTGTTGCGGTTTAGCTCCCACCCACCCCAAGCGGCAACGATGGCGATCGCCCGTTCACTTAGAGGATCAACGGTGCCTGTTGATAGCACATTGAGAATTTGTCCGGTGGCATAGGGCACCACCAAATCGATGATTTCGAACAGACTACTGGCGGCAATGCTCAACAGTGCGATCGCCCAGTAGGGACGAAAGTAGTTCAGGATATCTTTGAATGTTGCCATTCTTCATTTCTCCGATGGGGCTTTTGGAGCTGGAACGCTTCAAGATGGAGCCAGAGCTTTGCATCTGAAGCGCCTGACTTTAGGCAAGCGTCGATAATTGTATTATTTATGTAACATAATTGTAGTATGACAACTCAAGATGTGCAATATGGCTCCGTGCCAGTGAGGGCAAAAAAACGGACACTCGCGGTTGAGTTTCAGTGAAGTTTCGCGCCACCTGGTGCGCTACTCAAACGGATATGACGAATACGCTGATCTTTCCGACGATGGCTTCGGCGGAGGATCTGCGAAGCTATCAAAACATGCCCAAACAGTAGGGTGAATTTTGGAGTTTTTTTAGAAATTTTCCGTTTTGAGTATTTCAGCTCTGTATTTTTTCCTGAGACACGAAGCTTCGAGCTGTGGCGATGACGAAAGTCCCTGATCGACTGACAGGGCGCTGTGCTTCCAGGAGATGAGATGATCGCTCTGGGGATCTGTTGTGGAGTCCCTGCGGGGGCAACTGGTTTTAGTTCAATCTCGCTATCGGTTTGAGCCTGTTGGGGTTTACCTCGTTTGAGGTTTGGAATCTAATCTGTTTGTTTGATCCGTTTTAAGGTTTGAATTTTTCATATTGACTGAAGGCTGGGTGTCGAGTGTCCAACTCAGAACCCGCTTCAAACCCCAAAACTTAGATCTAGAACCGATGCCTCGCTGAGTGTCATCAATATGCTTGCCACTGACTTTGCCGTTTAATCATCAGGTACAGCTTCTATGACTCAGAAAACACGCGGCGCGATCGCCGCCGGACACCCCCAAACGGTTGCCGCTGGAATCGAAATGTTTCATTTGGGTGGGAATGCGTTTGACGCTACCATCGCGGCTATGCTGGCGTCCTTCGTTGCCGAACCTGCCCTCACGTCTGTCGCGGGAGGCGGATTTCTCCTCGCTCACACAAGTGATGGCGCAGATACCCTGTTCGATTTTTTTTCCCAAACGCCTCACCACAAGCGCCCGCGAGACGAAATAGACTTCTACTCTGTGGATGTGAATTTTGGGCCTGCGGTGCAGCAGTTTCATGTGGGCTTGGGGGCGATCGCCACTCCAGGAACGATTGCGGGCGTGTTCCGAGTTCACGAGCAGCTAGGAAAGTTGCCGTTCAAAGAAGTGGTGGCTCCGGCTGTTCATTTGGCGAAAACTGGAGCTGAGGTGAATGATTTTCAGGCATACTGCTTTCATATCCTGCGCCCCATCTTACTGAAGTCGAAAGAGATGCGAGCCGTGTTGGCTCCGACAGGAGAGTTGGTGAAGGCGGGCGATCGCATTGTCATTCCCGATTTGGCGGATACCCTCGACTATCTGGCAACAGAAGGGGCTGAAGCCTTTTATGCAGGTGATATCGGCAAGCTCCTTGTCCAGGACTGTCAAGCTCATGGCGGGTTTCTCACTCGTGATGATTTGTTGCACTATCGCGTGATTGAGCGAGAGCCGCTCCGCACCTTCTATCGAGACGACATTTTGCTGACTAATCCACCTCCTAGCTCCGGGGGGGCTTTGATTGCGTTTACTCTGTCGCTGCTCAGCCGTTTGGATCTGGAAGCCGCAGGGTTTGGCTCGACTGCTCACCTGCGAGTGCTGGCTCAGGCGATGCGTCTCACCAACCAAGCGCGCACCAACTCGTTCGATCGCCGTCTCTATGCACCTGACATTCTCGAAATGTTCCTCTCTGACGAACATCTGGACTACTATCAAGAGCAACTTCAAGCGCTTTGCAACACCCATTCTCTCAACAAGTTGGGCAGCACGACGCACATCAGCGCCATTGATGATGAGGGAAATGCCGCCAGCGTCACCGCCTCGAATGGAGAGGGTTCTTCTTATGTGATTCCAGGCACTGGCATCATGACGAACAATATGCTGGGCGAGGCTGATCTGCATCCGATGGGCTTTCATCAGTGGCGCGAGAACATGCGCATTTCTTCGATGATGGCTCCTACCATTGTCTTGCGGGACGGCGCTCCAGAAATTGTTCTCGGTTCTGGTGGTTCCAATCGCATTCGCACAGCGGTGCTTCAGGTCATCTCGAATCTGCTAGATTTCCAGATGCCTGTTGATGCAGCCGTTGAAGCTCCCCGCATTCACTGGGAAAACGATGTATTCAATTGGGAGCCTAGCTTTGATCGAAGGCAGATTGAACAAGAAATTGAGTCCGATACCTTTCCCTTCGACTCCATCTTGAAACCTTGGGACACTGAAAACATGTTCTTTGGCGGAGTCCATGCTGTAGTCCGAAATTCAGACGGAAGCTTTGCTGGGGCGGGCGATCGCCGTCGAGGTGGGGCGATCGCCATTTCCGTATAAGATTTTCATTCTGATTAGAGGATGGTGGAAAGGGTGCGCTTTTCTCATCATTGCGTCTAAGGAATTGCCTATAATGCCAAATGTTGCAGAGACGATACCCCATCGGAATCATCATGGCTGACTCATCTCCAAACAACTTGCCGCCTTTGAGCGAAGCAACCTACTGGGCAATTCTCAAGGACGAAATCGAAGATGCGATCGTGAATCAGCTCATGTGGCACTATTTAGGCTACCGTTTTGATGAAGATACTCAATCTTGGAACACCGACGCGGTCGATCCAGATTGGGTCGAGGCGTACCCCGATCCCCCTGACTTTATTGAAAGCCGTCCGGCTACCGTAAAGCTGACCCGTTCTATCCCAAAGCCGAACAAACAACTGTTGAAAGAACAGCTCGGCTTTAAGGGCTACAGCGTCGATCAGCTTGTGCCGCGCAAAACCCGCCGCGCCACGATGGTGAATTGGCTCCTCAGCTACCAAAAAGACCAGGCAGATTAGACGCTTGACACTCCTATGAACAAACTGCTGCTGATTCCGATTCTGCTCCTGGCAAAAAGCCTCATTGCGATCCTCAAGGCGAGCAAGCGCGGTTCAGGTACAGCGCTTCCTGGGTATTTGGTGGGCAAATATTTTCCCTTCATCTTCAAGCTGCTGATCCGCCAGATTCCCAATATCATCACCATCACGGGAACCAACGGCAAAACCACCAGCCAGACCATGCTCAATGCAGTTTTGAGTGAGTCTGATGGGGTCAAGATCTTGCGCAACAGTGCTGGAGCCAACCTCAGCCAAGGCATTTTATCGGAGTTGATCAAGCAAGCGGATCTCTTCGGCAATCTCGATTTTACCCACGCCATTTTGGAAGTCGAAGAGGCGACCTTACCTCGCATCGCCACCCTATTGCGTCCCACCGTCATAGCAGTTACCAACCTCTACCGCGACCAGCTCGATGCCTACGGCGAAACAGACATGACTGAGAAGCTGATTCGCGATGGCATTGCCCAATGTCCGACGGCCCGAGTCGTGGTCAATGGCGATGACCCGCGTACCTCTCGACTCACCCAAGGACTGCCCAACTCAACTCATTACGTGTCTCTGCCAGAAGCCTACGCTAAGTCACTCCCGTACGAGGGCACATTTCGAGGAAGTCAGCACCTCTCTCAAAATGTGCTGCGGGCAGAAGAGATTCAGATCAATTCCGATCTGACAACGGATTTAGTCGCTGTTGGAGATGTAGACGGTACGACCCTTGACCCTATTCACCTCAACGTCAAATCACCCGGCTTTTTCCACGTCTACAACGCTCTAACAACTCTCACCATTGCCAAGCTGCTCGACGTGAGCGACAACCAAATTCGTCACGGGTTTCAGCAATTCAATCCGGCCTTTGGTCGAGGCGAGGTGATCGTGCGCGAACAGGCTGGTAAGCAGGTCAACTATCGAGTTTTGCTGGTAAAAAATCCGGCCAGTTTTAGTCTTAGTTTGGATCTGATCAAGACCGTTCCCAATCTCAAAGTGATGTTTGCCATCAACGACAACACCGCCGATAGCAAAGATGTGTCATGGCTCTGGGACAGTCATCTTGAGTACCTGAACCAGGCCGCGATCGCCTGGATTTTCTGCACGGGTATCCGCGCCAAAGACATGCAGGTGCGGCTGAAATATGCCTTCGACGATGCAGCAGTCAGCGATCGCACTCACGTAGAGGAAAACATCAAACAGGCGATCGCCCAATCCTTTGATCGTGCTCAAAATGGCGATACCATCTACGTCTTGCCCACCTACACCGCCATGCTAGAGTTCCGTAAACAGATGGGCAAAACCCTCGAAAAAATCTGATCCTGCGTGCAAGGGGCATGATGATCCGTATGTAAGGGCGGATGGCTACCCCATCTGTAACGACGGATGGCTACCCCATCTGTAAGGGCGGATGGCTATCCGCCCCTACCCAATCCAAAATCCCCAATCCAAAATCCTATGCATCTTACGCTGACTCATCTTTATCCCAATCATCTCAATCTCTATGGCGATACGGGCAATGTGCGTATCATTCAGCGGCGCTGCGAATGGAGAGGTATTGACTGTACCGTTCAAGCGCTTGATTTAGGAGAGCGAGCGATCGCCCATCAAACCGATCTCTATTTCATGGGTGGAGGACAAGATAATGATCAAATTGCCGTTGTCGAAGACTTTCATCAGCTTAAATACGATGCGATTCATACGGATACGGAAGCTAGTGTGGCGTTTTTGGGCGTCTGCGGTGGATACCAGCTCATGGGCAACACCTTTCTCATGGGCAATGGTCAAGAAACCAAAGGGCTAGGTATCATCAACGTCACCACTAAAGCTCCGGGCACAGATGTTAAGGAGCGCTGCATTGGCAATCTGATTGGAAGAATATTGCCGCCTGTTCACGACGAGATGAGTCGGATGTATGCTCGTCCCCATGCTTTTCCGAAAACATTGGTGGGATTTGAAAATCACTCAGGACAAACCTATCTTGGAGAAAATGTGGAGCCTTTAGCAAAAACGTTGCAAGGCTACGGCAACAACTACACCGCCGAATTTGAAGGTGCCCGTTACAAAAATGTCTTTGGCAGCTACATGCACGGGTCGCTGCTGCCAAAAAATCCCCATTTTGCCGATTACCTCATTTGGCTAGCGCTGGTGAGACAGACAGGCAATGCTGCATTGACCCTTGAGCCTCTTGAAGACACTGAAGAATTTGCGGCTCACGAGTATTTTGTTCAGCGCTATGGAACGGCAGGGGCGATCGCCTAACGCCGATTTTGGATTTGCGATCTTTGAATGATCAGCGTACATCTTTAAGTGCTTCCAGCCTTCTCGTCCGTGTGTTCATCGAAAAAATTGGGCGTTGCACAGTATGGAATGATGCGGAAAGATTCAACTCATGGATGACCTGCTATAGGGGCATCGCAATGCGATGCCCCTACCAAAATCATTCTTCGAATGTGCAACGCCAAAAATTGATAGGAGTTACTTATGGAACTTGGCGCTGGCGATCATCGTCTTGGGAGCATCTCATTGATTGAAATCCACGCAGAAAATTCGTCCTTCTCATTAACAACCCAGCAAAGTTTTTCCATTTATTACAACTTGTTTGGTTTAATAGTGAGATTCCATCTCATCTGCTAATCACTCATTTTTCGCGTTTGCCATGACTAACTCATTGATGCCCTTTGGTGCTCCAACCGCTCCGCGCCGAACTGACAC
>JGI12048J13642_10259976_pt1 | contig 18808 bp, 15 predicted proteins | sample ElkSlonscriptome_16_FD_13642 | JGI IMG/M metagenome (IMG submission 13642)
CGGACGGCCTGGGGGCCTATGCCCTGGCCATGGCGCTCCTGAACGCCCTCCTGGTCTTCAGCCGTATGGGGTTCGACATCTCGTCGCTGCGGATCGCTCCGCTCCTGCTCGACGATGACGACCGGCGGGGGCTCGCCGGCTTCCTCCGGGTGAGCCGACGCGTCCCTGCGCTGGCGGCGGTGCTCCTCTCCGGAGCGGCGGCGGCCGGGGTCGTCCTCGTGATGGAGCCCGGCTTCGTCCGCGCGAGCATCCTCGTGGCCACCGTGGGGCTGCTGCCGTGGACGATGGTGCTGGTGGATCAGGGGCGCCTGCGGGCGCTGGGCCGCAGGGTGGCGGCCTTCGTGCCCGGCGAGGTGGTCCGGCCCGGCGTGCTCCTCGCCGGGGCCAGCGCGGGAGCGGCGCTGGGATGGATCGGGGGGTCTTCCGGTGCCCCGCGGGCCGTGGCGCTCCACCTCCTCGCGCTCATCGTGGCGGCCCTCCTCGCCCTTCGCCTGATGCGGGCCACGGTCCCCACCCCCGTACGCTCCGCCGACCCCGACCTCCGCACCTCCGACTGGATCCGCACGAGCCTGGGGCTGGGCCTGGTCACCGGCCTCACCGCCCTCCTGGCCCAGGTCGATACCCTCCTCCTGGGCAGCCTGGCCGACCCCGGCGACGTGGGCCTCTTCGCCCTCGCTCGCCGGGTTGCGGCCCTCCTCGGGTTCGGGCTCCTGGCCGTGAACTCGGCGGTCGCCCCGGACTTCTCCCGGCTCTATCGGGCGGGACGCAGCCGGGAGCTCGCTGCGCTGACCCGCCGGGCGGCCCTGTTGGCCACGGCCGCCACCCTTCCGCCCGTCCTCGCCTTCGCTCTCTTCGGCCGCTGGATCCTGGGCTGGTTCGGCCCCGAGTTCCCCGCCGCCTACCCCATGCTCCTGGTCTTCGCCGGAGGACAGCTGGTCAACGCCGCCTGCGGGCCCGTGGCCCTCCTGGCGACCCTCACCGGGCACGCCCGCACCACCGCCCTGGTCCTCGCCGGGGCCCTCGCGACGCTGGCGGCCGGCGTCCTCTGGGCGACTCCCCGCTTCGGGGTGCTGGGCACGGCGGTCGTCTCCGCCGGGGTGATGGCCGGCTGGAATCTCGTGATGGTGGTGGTGGTGCGGGCGATCCTCCGGAAGGGACCCGAGGATGGAGGCGGCCATGGCTGATGCTCCCTCCGCCGGGCCTCCCCCGATCTTCGTGGTCGGGGCCCCACGATCGGGCACCCACCTGGTCCGATTCTGCCTGTCGCGCCACAGTCGGCTCCATATCGGGCCCGAGACCGGCTTCTTCATCTCCATCTACGGGAATCGTCGGTTGGTGCCGCCCCGGGCCTTCCCCGACCGGGCCGACGCCCTCGTCGACGAGCTCCTGCGCTCCGGCGACCCGACCATGGACGACCTCCTGCCCCTGCGCGACCGGCTCGTGGAGGAGATCCGTACCCGCCGACCGCCGGACTACCGGGCCCTCGCCCGCCTCCTCCTGAGTGCCCCGGCGAAGGCCGAGGGCAAGCCCCGCTGGGGCGAGAAGACGCCCCTCCACGTGCTCTACGTGGACAACATCCTCCAGCTCTTCCCCCGGGCGCGGATCATCTTCGTCCGGCGGGAGAGCCGAAACGTCGTCGCCTCCTACCTCCGGAGCCCGCTCCTTCCCGACGACCTGGTCGCCGCGCTGGTCCAGGTCCGGGCCAGCGTGCGGGCCGGAGCCCGGGCGGTCGCACGCGGTCAGGTATGGGAGGTTCGCTACGAAGAGCTGGTGGCGCGCCCCGAAGCCGTCCTCCGCGGCGTCGCGGACTACGTGGGCGAGACCTTCGAAGAGGCGATGCTGCGGCCCGGCATGCGGGACTCGTCGTTCGGAGACGGGGAGCTCATGCAGCGCGAGGAAGGACTGGGCATCATCCAGGAGGACGACGAGTCCGAGAAGTGGCGTCGGACCCTCTCGGAAGCCGAAGGCGACATCGTACGCCGGGTCGTGGACGGGGCGCCGGGGACCATCCCGCCAGGGCTTCGCCTGCGACTCGCTCGGCGCTCGGCCGTGCACCGCCTCATGCACCTGCGAAACCGGTGGGGTTGGTACGGCCTCAAGGCACCAGGCGGCCGACCAGGTTGAGGAGCACCTCGGGCTTCTGGCGGGTGCGCTGCAGCGCCGACAGACCGGTGTAGAGGGGACGGAAGACGCCCGGGAAGTAGTGGTGGGCCTCCCACCCCTCGAAGAAGGCGAGGGAGACGTCGCCGAAGCCGACCTCGCCGGCCAGCCGCCGGATGCGGTCGGGGTGGTTGAACCGGTAGTGGACCGGATAGTGGTAGGCGCCCACCTGCCGACGCCGGACTCTGTGCAGGACCATCTCGTCGAGCCCCAGACGATGCAGGCCGGCGGCGATGCGGACGAAGTAGTGGCGGCCGTTGGGCGTCAGGAAGAGGAAGACGCCCTGCGGGTGGAGGACCCGGTGGACCGCTTCCAGGAAGGCTCGCGGCTCGGCCACGTGCTCCATCACCATGAAGGCGTAGGCCACGTGGATGCTTCCCGGCTCCAGCGGCGCGTCCTGGAGCAGGGTCGGGTGCAGCTCCTCGAACGGGGTGTCGGATCGCTCCAGCGTGTCGTCCGGCTCGACCCCCACCAGGTGGTCCACCTCCGCTCCGATGGCCGCGACATACCTCGGATCCCGCGCCATCCCCCGCCCCGACCCGATGTCCAGGCAACGGATCGATTCGAGGCCTTCGGACCGCAGTCGCCGAACCTCGTCGAGGACGAAGCGGGTGAAGACGAGTCGTCGATCCGAGACCTTCCGGAAGCTGAAGCGCCCCGCCAGCTCCCGCATTGTGAGATGGTCGTGGGGCAGTGTAGCTTCGAGGACCATGTAGGAAGAGAGCGGAAGGGGCTGCTGGTAGCGCGTCCGGAGTCCGTCGACCGCGACAAACCTCAGACAAGCCCGGGCACGATGCAACGCACCATCCTCGAGCGCGTGAAGCGCCGGCTGACTCCCTACCGGGACACCCTGAAGAACCTCCCGATCTTCGCCAAGTACCCCCCGGGGCACTTCTACAGCCCGGTGGTCACACCGGACGAGGTGGAGCGCTTCTGGCGGCCGGGCCACGGCGAGCGCGACGTACCCGGAGTGGATCTCCGGGAGGAAGCCCAGAGCGCGCTTCTGGAGGAGCTGGCCGTCTTCTACCCGGAGTTCGACGCGCCTGGAGTTCGCAGCGAGGAGCGGCGGTACTTCCTTCAGAACCGGCAGTATACCAACTCCGACGCCGTCACCCTCTTCTGCATGCTCCGACACCTGCGTCCCCGGCGCATCGTGGAGGTGGGCTCGGGCTACTCCTCCGCCCTGATGCTGGACACCCTGGAGCAGCACCCCTGGCCGCTGGAATCCCTCACGCTCATCGAGCCCTTCCCGGAACGGCTCGAGTACCTGCTCCACGACTCCGACTTCCAGGATCCTCGCCTGCGGATCGTGGAGGACGTGGTCCAGGAGGTGGAGATGGCGCCCTTCGACGCCCTGGAGGCCGGCGATCTCCTCTTCATCGACTCGTCCCACGTGGCCCGGATGGGGAGCGACGTCCTCCACCTCTTCTTCGAGGTGCTCCCGCGGCTGGACCCCGGCGTGACCGTCCACGTGCACGACGTCTTCGCCGGCTTCGAATACCCCCGGCAGTGGCTCGAGGAAGGCCGGAGCTGGAACGAGGCCTACCTCCTCCGCGCCTTCCTCCAGTTCAACACCCGCTTCCACATCGTGCTCTTCACCTCCTTCATGGAGGACCTCCACGAATCGTGGTACCAGGAGCACATGCCGCTCTGCCTGGAACTTCACGAGACCCGCCCCGGGCCGGGTGGTGAGGTGGTCTACCTCCCGAACAAGGGACAGAGCCTCTGGATGGAGCGGGTGTCCGGCGACGGTTGAGTCGGCGCCCGACGGGATGGCGTCCCCTGTCGCAACCCGGGGGATCCTCTAAGATTTTCCTCTGCCGTCCCCTTCACGGCCCCCATCTGGGCCGGAGCCCCCGCCATCCGCAGATCCATGTCGTCTAGCCTGCTGCCTCAGCGGCTCCTGAGGCGCGTGTACTACGCCGTCCGCCACGGCGCGCGGGTCCACACCCCGCACATCTCGCTGGACACCTCGGTGGGGCGCGAGAGCATCGTCCGGGATGGGGCCGTGGTCCGGCGTTCGACCCTCGGGGCGTGCTGCTACGTCAACAGCTACGCGCACATCTACCACGCCGACGTGGGACCCTTCTGCTCCATCGGTCCCGCCGCGCAGATCGGTCCCAACGAGCACCTCCTGGAGAACGTGACCACCTGCGAGACCCTCTACCCCCCGTCCGAGTTGGATCGAGTGCACCGCCGGAACGCCGAGCGCACCCGCCTCGATGCCGACGTCTGGGTAGGGAGCGGTGCCGTGGTCCTCAAGGGCTGCCGGTTGGGGGTGGGCTCCGTCGTGGCGGCGGGGGCCGTGGTTCGCGACTCCATTCCCCCCTACACCATCGTCGCCGGCGTGCCGGCCCGAGGCATCCGTCTCCGCTTCCCCGAGGAGGTGGTGGACCGCCTTCTGGAGGCCCGGTGGTGGGAACGGCCCGTGGATCGCCTCAAGGCGGCCCTGAGGGAGGCCGGTCGCGACGGCGACGGGCTGGATGCGGGCCGCTTCCTCGACGCGCTCGCCCGCCGCTAGCTCCATGCGACGCGGCACTCTCCCCACGGCGTTCCGGATCTCCCACTACCTCACCGGCGTCCTCCTCCTCTCCTGCGTCATCGTGCTGTTCCAGGACCTGCGGGTCGGGCTGGCCTACCTGGCAGCCACGGTGGGCATCCTGATCCCGCTCCACCTCTACCGGGTGCCCGACCGGTTCTACTACACGGTTCTCCTGGCGTCGGGCACCGTCTGGCTCACCCACCTCATCCGGCCGCTGGTCCTTTCGATGCAGCCCGAGGACTTCCTGTACCCGAGGATCACGGCGGTGAACGAGGAGCTCGTCACCTCGGCCCTCCTCCGCATCGCCGTCATGGGGTTCATGCTCCTCTCCGGCCTGGTCCTGGGATATCGGATCTGGGGGAAGCTGCCCACGGGGCGCCTCGAGGAGGCGACGGGGCGTGAGGACGAACCGGGCGAGGCCCCCCTCCTCTTCCGGATGCGCACGGTCGTCACCCTGGGGCTGGTCTTCGCCGTGGCCTTCAAGGCCGTCTTCCTGCTGGCCTTCGGCGTGGGGTTCCGCTCCGGCGAGCCCAATCCCATCCTCTCCATCATCGGTCGCTTCCTCCCGGACTACCTCATCTACGGGCTGGTGGTGCTCTACCTGGCCAAGTACCACCGGGCCATGCGGCCGCCGGAACGCTGGCTCCAGGTCGGGCTCCTGGTGGCCATGGGCGCCCTGGGGCTGCTTCAGGGCAGCAAGGCCTTTCTGGCCCAGATCCTCCTGGCGCTCTTCGTCTTCTACCTCGCGTTCCGCGGAGATTTCCGGATCCGGCTGGGCCGGGCGGCCGTCCTCGCTGCGGCGGGCCTGGTGGTCCTGGCAGTGAGCTTCCCCATGGCCATGTCCCTCCGCCGGCACGTGCAGACGGACGGCTACGACATGGGTGCGGTCCCGGCCATGGTGGAGGGCCTGGTCGAGATGGCCCGACCGGATCAGGCGGCGTTCCTCTCCGCCTGGATCTCCTCCCGGTTCATCGGCTTCGACGGGGTTCTGGCCATCGAGGCTCGGATCCCGCCGGAGCTGTTGCAGGTCTTCGCCTTCGCCGAGACGGTGGAGCGTGTGCAGGGTCGGCTGATCCCGTTGGACCGCGGCGCCGGCTCCATCTCCAGCGGGCGGGCGGTGAGCACCTACCTCATCGGCCATCCCGAGGATCTGCGTCACTCCGGTGGCGTCGGGCTCTTCGCCGCCAGCCGCCTGATGGGCGGGCCCGTGGGCGGGGTGGGCATCGTCTTCCTCTTCGGGCTGGGCTGGGCCCTCTACTTCTGCCTGGTGGAGCGGATGAGGAGCGGGGACGCCCGTTTCCTGCTGCGCTACGTCGGCGTGAACGGAATCATCTTCTGGACCATGTCCGGGAACGCCGACTACCTGGCGCCGATCCTCGTCATCACGGTGGCGGAGATCCTGGTCCTCAACGCGTCGCTGAAGCCACTCTATTCCGTGCTCCGATGATGGCGGGATTCCTCGTCGCCGGCGTCCACCTCCCCTTCCCCGCCCGCAACGGCGTCACGCTCCCTCCGGCGTCGCTGAGCGCCGCCCTCCGGGCACGTGGCCACCGGGTGGAGGTGGCGTGGCTGGACGCTCCGGAGGTCCCACGGGAGGGGGTGGAGGAGACGCGAGCCGCGGTGGACCGAATCCAGAGGGTCCCCCTCCGCACGCGGCCCTTCCCCAGCCGGGTCCTCGGGCAGCTCCTGGTCGGTCGTCCCGCCTTCGACCGGTGGGACCTGGCGTCCGATCCGGTCTGGGACGGCCCGGCCCCCGACCTGATCTGGGCCACCCCGAGGAACTGCCTCTCCGCCGCCCTGCAGCTTCGGGCGGCGGCGGGGTGGGCCGGCGTGCCGCTGGTGGCGGCGGTGAACGACATCTGGACCGGGGTCGTCCGGGAGCGCCGGCAACGGGGGCCGACGGCGTGGTCGCCCCACCTCGGCCTCTCGCGCGCCGAGGCGCGGCTCCTGGCAGAAAGCGACCGCGTGGTGGTGCAGAGCGCCACCGATGCCCGGGTGGCGCGGGAGGAGCTGGGCCTCGACCGATACCAGGTGGTCGTGCTCCCGAACGGGGTGTCCGACGAGCTCTTCGGCCTGCCCCTCCATCGGGAGGCCGAGGCCTGCGGATGGGTCGGCGACACCTCCACGCAGCACTACCGGTGGACCACCCGGCGCCTTCTGGAGGAGGTGTGGCCCCGGATCCGCGCCGACCATCCCGACCTCCGACTTCTGGCGGCTGGCCCCGGGAGCCGCGACCTGGACGCTCCGGAGGCCGGGATCCTGGGTCGTGGCTTCGTCGCGGAGCTCGCCGACGTGTATCAGCCCCTCCGGCTCCTCCTGGCCCCCGTCTTCAAAGGGCACGGGCGCATCAACAAGGTGGCGGAGGCCATGGCCGCCGGAGTCCCGGTGGTGGGCGACCCCACCGCCTTCCACGATCTCCCGGGCTTCGAGCCCGGGGTCCACGGGGTCGTCGCCGAGGGCTGGGACGACCTGGCGGAGGTGGCCAGCCGGCTCCTGAACGACGAACCCCGCCGGATGGCCGTCGCCCGGGAGGCCCGGAGGCTGGCCTCGGAGCACTTCCGGTGGGACGACCGGGTGGACACCGTCGAGCGCTGGCTCACCGGAGGAGCCTGATGTTCCTGGTGGCCGGCGCTCAGAAGTGCGCCACCTCCTGGCTCTACCTCTGCCTGGCCGACCACCCGGAGCTTCGGCTCCCGGACCGGAAGCGGGAGGTGGAGTACCTCGGCGGGGCGATCCACCGGGAGCGCGGCGACGCCTGGTATCTGGAGCTCGTGGGTCGGGCGGGTCACGCGGCCACTTCGGCGCAGCCCCGCCGCCCTCTCCTCGGCGACGTCTCGGTGGAGTACCTGTACGATCCGGCGTCGCCCCGGGAGGTGGCGCGCCTCCTGCCGGACGTGCAGGTGGTGGTCTCCCTCCGCGATCCCGTGGGGCGTGCGGTCTCCGCATGGACCTGGTACCGGCGCAAGGGCACCCTGCCGGGCTCCCGTACGCTGGCCGCCGACCTGGAGGCGGGCGCGGATTGGCTGGAGCGCACCGATGCCGGTCGGCACGCCGAGGTCTGGCCCACCCCCGGAGAGCCGGAGGAGCTGGTGGCGCGGGGCTGCTACGACGTGCAGTTGGAGCGCTGGATCACCGAGGCCGTCCCGCCGGACCGGCTCCTCGTCCTGGACTATGCCGCCCTGGCCCGCTCGCCGGAGGCGACCCTCTCCGCCATCTGGCGCTTCCTCGGGGTGGGTGACCACCGTCCGGAGAAGCTGGACGAGCGGCCCAAGCGGAATACCTACCGGCCCTGGCTCGCCCGGCTGGAACGGCTGGCCCCGCGCAACCGACCCTGGGCCGCCCTCCTGGATCGGATCCAGCGCCTCCTCCCCGGTCGGGTGGAACCCACGGCGGCGCTCCCCGAGTCCCTGCGCGCCCGCCTGGAGGCCGCCTTCGCGCCCAGCCGGGACCGCACGGCCTCCCTCCTCGGCCGTCTTCCCCGGGACCGGCGCCCCGACCGACCGTCCTTCTGCCTCCCACCCGATCCGCCGGCCGACGGCTAGATGCTCTTCAACAGCCTGGCCTTCCTGGTCTTCCTCCCCACGTTCCTCCTCGGGTTCGCCCTCCTCCGGGGCAGAACCCGCACGGCGTGGACCCTGGCCGGCTCCTACGTCTTCTACGGGTGGTGGGATGCCCGCTTCCTGGCCCTCATCCTCCTCTCCACCCTGGTGGACTACACCGTGGGCCGGAAGCTCGGGGCCGAGGAAGACCCGACCCTCCGCCGTCGCTGGGTCACCCTCAGCGTGGTCACCAACCTGGGCATCCTGGGCTTCTTCAAATACGCCGGGTTCTTCTCCGAGTCCTTCGTGGCGTTGGCGCGGTCGGTGGGGTTCGAGCCCGGTGCGTTCACCCTGGACATCGTCCTCCCCGTCGGGGTGTCGTTCTACACCTTCCAGACGATGAGCTACACCCTGGATCTGTACCGGGAGCGGATCGAGGTGGAGCGGAGCCTTCTCCGCTTCGCGACCTTCGTGGCCTTCTTCCCGCAGCTCGTGGCGGGCCCCATCGTCCGGGCGTCGCACCTCCTGCCCCAGCTCCGGCGCGGACCGCGATGGCGTTCCGAGGACCTCACCATCGGGGTGGGCCTGATCCTCCTGGGGTTCGCCAAGAAGGTGGCCGTCGCCGACTCCCTGGCACCGGTCGTGGACCGGGTGTTCGCCGAACCGGGCGTCCTGGGGGGTCCCATGCTCCTGGTGGGGGTGGTCTTCTACGCCTTCCAGATCTACTGCGACTTCTCCGGCTACTCGGACATCGCCATCGGGTTGGGCCGCATCATGGGATTCCACCTGCCGTGGAACTTCGATCGGCCCTATTTCGCCCGCAGCTTCAGCGAGTTCTGGACGCGCTGGCACATCACGCTCTCGAAATGGCTCCGGGACTATCTGTACATTCCTCTGGGTGGAAGCCGCTCGGGTCGGGCCCGAACCCTGCGCAACCTCATGATCACGATGCTCCTGGGCGGGCTCTGGCACGGCGCGGCCTGGACCTTCGTCTTCTGGGGCGCCCTGCACGGCGGCTACCTCGTCCTGCAGCGAGGGGTCGCCCGGTGGTGGGAGCTCGGTACGACGGCCGGGCGGATCGGCGGCTCCACCGTAGGAGGGCCGGCACGGACCGGACCGGAAGGTTCGGGCAACGCTCGGAACGGGTTCCTTCGCGCTGCGATGGAGATGGGGGTGGTCTTCTCGTTGACCTGCTTCGCGTGGGTCTTCTTCCGGGCGCCGGACTTCGCGACGGCATGGCAGGTCCTGGCCGGGATCGGGAGCTGGGCGCCGGGGAGTGTGATCCTCCGGGCCGAGGTCGCCAAGGGCGCCCTTCTGGTCGCCGGATTGGTGGGGCTGGAAGCGATGAGCTTCCGGATCTCCTTCGGCCGGCTGATGATCCGCTCCCTTCCCACCCGGGTCGCTGCCTACGCCGCGCTCCTCTGGCTCATCGGCGTCGCCGGTACCTTCGATGGTGGACAGTTCATCTACTTCCAGTTCTGACGACCTTCCGTCCGTGCCTCCGACCGTGACGCAGCTCTCCTCCGCCCATGCCTTCACCCGCCTCCTGGCGCTGGTGGGGTTGGTGTCGGCGCTCGCCTTCGCAGGTGATCGCGCCATGGCGTGGGCGGGGCGGGAGCTCCTCCTGGACAGCGAGCTCCGATTCAGCCGGCTCTACCGCGGCGAGCTCCCCGCCCGCGTCCTGGTCCTGGGGAACTCGCGCGGGGTGAACGCGCTCCTGGCGCCGGCGCTGGAGGAGCGGACCGGTCGGCAGGTGCGGACGTTGACCTGGAACGGGCTGTCCGCCGAGCTGGCCGGCGTCCTCTGGTTCGACTGGTTGGAGCGGCACGAGGCACCCGAGGTGCTCCTGGTGGAGGTGAGCTTCCTGAGCGTGCCCAACCATCAGCTCGGCGACTTCCGACCCTACTACGCCTGGTCGGAGCGTCTCTCCGACCTGGCCCGGGACCAGGCCGCCACCTCCTGGTGGGGGTGCCGGGTCGCGCGCCTCTACTGCCTCAACTCGCCCCTCACCTTCCGGGCGGCCTACTACGCCGGCCGGAGCGACCAGGGGTGGGTGAACCGGTATGGCATCTCGCCGGCGCTCCTGGCCGCCACCGACACCATGACGCCCGAGGCGTTGAATCCCATCCGGGACCACGACGTGGCTGCCCTCCGACGGGTCCTCGACTCCGCCGAAGCGGCGGGCACCGAGGTGCGGCTCCTCTGGGCGCCCTACCTCCCCGCCTACCGGAACAAGCTGCACGACCCCGACGCCTGGCGGGCGGAGGCGGAGCGCCGGCTCGGACGCCCGGTGCGGGACGACTCCCGGACGCTCACGGACCCGGCCCTCTTCTCGGACCGGATCCACCTCAACGACCGGGGCGCCGAGGCCCTGGCCGACACCCTCGTCGGTGCCGGATTCGTGGGGCGGTCCGACCGATGAGCCGCCTCCGGGCCCGCCTGACCCTGCTCACCCGGACGCTCACCGGCCTCCGGCACCTGGACCCCGGGCGGGATCGGCTCCTGGCCGCCTTCCCCAAGTCCGGGAGCACCTGGGTCCGCTTCGTCCTCTGCAACCTGGTGAGTCTGCGCTACTGGGACGGGCGGCCGCTGGACTTCCCGCTCCTGAACCGGACCCTCCCGGAGCTGGGGGCGAGCGACCTCTCCGAGCCCTGGCCCTGGGGAGAACTCCTGCCTCGGACCGTGAAGACACACGCCCCGGCCTGGCCGCTCCTCCGCCGGGTACCGGCGGTCCTCCTCGTCCGTGACCCCGCCGACGTCATGGTCTCCTTCCACCACCACGATGCCGCCCAGGGAGGAAGCCGGAATCCCGGTCGGACCCTCGCCGACTTCGTTCGCGGCGGCCGCTTCGGGGTGGAGGGCTGGGCCCGCCACACCCGCTCCTGGATGGACGCGGGGGCGACGGTGGTCCGCTACGGCGAGCTCCGGGCCGACCCCCACGCCGGCTTCCGGCGACTCGTGGACGCCCTCGGCGCCGACGTCCCCGACGAGCTTCTGGGTCCGGCCGTGGCCCGCTCCACCCTCGAAGCCACTCGGGCCGCCGAGGCGCGCTCCGGTGCCGATGCCGATTTCGAGGACGGTTTCCGCTTCGTGCGGAAGGGCGCCGAGCGCGCGGGCCGCGCCGCGCTGTCCGCCGACGACCGGAGCTGGATGGAGGAGGTCCTTCACCGGCACGGCGTGGAGTGGCCCGAGGCCCCCCCGCCTTCGGACGACGAGCGCGTGGACGGTCCTCCGAGCGGATCCGGAGACGGCAGGTGAATCGCTCCGGTACCCAGCCTCGCGTGCTCATGGTCGCCTCCTTCCCCCCACCCCTGACCGGGCAGACCATGGCGACGCAGGCCTTCGCCGGGTGGGCGGAGGAGGTCGCCGAGGTCCGACGCCTGAACCTGGCCGATCCTCTCCGGCATCAGCGTCCCAGCGGACGCTTCAGTTGGTCCCAGCTCCGCCGGGTCGCGGACGTGCGCGCTGAGATCGTCCGCTCCACGAATGGGCTCCTCGACGACGGACACCGGAGCACGACCGCCGACGAAGCGCGATGGGACGTGGGCTACCTGACCCTGGCGTCCTCGGGCCTGGGGTCCCTTCGCGACCTTCTCCTCCTGCGGGCCCTCCGGCCGCGCGTGGATCGGCTCGTCGTCCACATCCACCAGGGGAGCTTCGCCGGAGCCATGTCCGGGCCCTTCCGTGCGCCCTCGCGGCAGGCACTGCTGGGACGGGTGGACCGGTTCCTCTTCATTGCGGGGACGCTGGCGGCGCAGGCGAGCTGGGTCCCGGCGGCCCGGCGGCGGATCGTGCCCAACCCCTCGGGCGACGGCACCCGGTTCACCGACGAGGAGGTGGAGGCCGCCCGGAAGAGGCGCAGGACGACCGGGCCCTTCCGCATCCTCTTCCTCGCCAACCCCCTCCCGGAGAAGGGCCACGAACGTCTCCTGCAGGCCCTCCCCCTCCTGCGCGAACGTCTGGACGCCGGTGCGCCCGAGGCCGCCGGGCGGGAGATCCGTGTGGACGTGGTGGGAGCCTGGCCGTCGGACGCCGTCCGGGCCGAGTACACCCGCCGTGCCACCGGGATGGCCCACCGCTGCGAGGTCGAGGTCCACGGGGCCGTGTCCGACCGGAGCCGGATCCGGGCGCTCCTCGCCTCTGCCCACGTCCTCGCCTTCCCATCGACCTACCGGGAGGAAGGAGCGCCCCTCGCCGTCATCGAGGCCCTCGGAGCCGGCACGCCGGTGCTGGCCACCCGGCACGGCGCCCTCCCCGAGATGGTGGAGGACGGCCGCAGCGGCCTCATCCTCGACCCCGTGGACCCGCCCGCCCTGGCCGCGGGACTCGCCACCCTCGCCGACCGCACCGCCTGGCCGGCCTTCTCCCGAGCAGCCCGAGCTCGCTACCGGGAACGCTTCGCCCCGGATGCCGTCCGCACCGCCTTCCTCGACGCCCTTCTCGACCCGCGTCCGAGGGGTCGCCCGTGAGCGGCCTGGAGCTGGATCGCCCCGTCGTCATCCTCGGAGCCGCCCGCTCCGGTACGACCCTGGTCGGTGACCTCCTGTCCCGCCACCCCGACCTGGCCTACTGGGTGGAGCCGAAGTACGTGTGGCAGTACGGACGACCCGCCGCCCCCGACGACGTCCGTACCGCCCGGGAGGCCACCCCCCGGATCCGTGCCTACATCCGGTCGCGGTTCGCCCAGTACGTCGCGGCACGTCCCGGTGCCCGATTCGCCGAGAAGACGCCCTCCAACTGCTTCCGGGTCCCCTTCGTCGAGGCGGTGCTCCCCGACGCACGCTACCTCCACATCGTGCGGGACGGCCGCGACGCCGTCTTCAGCGCGCTCCAGAAGTGGTCCTCGCCTCCGGTCCCCGACGCCATGGTTCGGCGCCTGACCTCCTTCGAGATCCCCCTCCGCGACCTGCCGTCGTATGGCTTGCAGGCGGCCCGGCGGGTGCTGCGGAACCCGTGGACCCGCTCCGAGTGGGCGGTGTGGGGACCCCGCTACCCCGGGATCTCCGAGGACCGGGCCCGCCTCCCCCTCCTGGAGGTGTGTGCGACGCAGTGGGCGCGGAGCGTCGCGGCCCTTCGCCGCGACCTCGCGCGAATCCCGGACGAGCGAGTGGTGAACGTCCGCTTCGAGGAGCTGGTGGCCGACCCGGGGGCGGTCCTGGGCCCGGTGCTCCGCGGCCTGGACCTCCCGGCGGCTCCGCAGCTGCTCAGGACGGCCCGGGACCAGGTGCGTCCGGAGCGGGCGTCCTCCTGGACCGAGCACGACCCTGCCGAGCTGGACCGTGTGGTCCGGATCATCGGGTCCGAGCTGGAGGAGCTGGGCTATGAGTGAGACCCGGTCTGCTGGCCGCCCCGCCGATCCGGCGAACCGGGGATTCGACCTCCGCTTCGTGAACGCGCACTACGCGCCGGATGTGGCGGCCACCGGTGAGTTCCTGACCGATCTCGCCGAAGGCCTCGTGGAGCGGGGACATCGGGTGCACGTGGTCACCGGACGCTCCCCCTACGGCGCCGGGCGAAGAGGTCTGCCCGACGAAGAGATGCGGGAGGGCGTCCGGGTGACGCGGGTGCGGACGACGCACCTCGGACGCGGCGGCACCCTGGGCCGGCTCACCGACTACGCCACCTTCCTCGCAGGAGCGGCGGCACCGTCATTGTCGGGGTCTCCCGACCTCACCGTCTATCTGACGACCCCACCCCTGCTGGGGGTCCTGGGATGGGCGGGCCGCCGTCTGGGCACCGCGGGACCCTACGGCCTCTGGGTGATGGACCTCCATCCCGAGGCGGAGCTGGCCCACGGCATGCTGGCAGAGGACGGGGCGGTAGCGCGGGGACTCGAACGGCTCGATCGAAGGCTCTTCCGGGGCTCGTCCCTCACGGTGGCCCTCGGTCGGTGCATGGCCCGACGGATCCGGGAGAAGACCCCCGCTCCCTCCCGCCTGGACGTCCTCCCTCTCTGGCGTGACCCGGGGGAGGTGCAGCCGGTGCCCAGGGAAGAGAACCCCATGGCCAAGCCGTGGAACGTGGGGGCGCGGTTCGTGATCATGTACTCCGGAAACGCGGGGCTCGGTCACCGCTTCGACGAGATCCGGGCCGTCATGCGGCGCTGGCGGGACGACGACGGGATCCTCTGGCTCTTCGTCGGCGGCGGCCCGCGGCGCGCCGAGCTGGAGGAATTCATCCGGAAGGAGCGCATCGGGAACGCCGTCTATCGGGACTACGTGCCTCGCGAAGACGTACGTTGGTCGTTGCCGCTGGCCGATGTCCACCTTCTCAGCCTCCAACCGGAGTGGAACGGCATCGCCGTCCCCAGCAAGCTCTTCGGCATCATGGCAGCGGGACGGCCCGCCGTCATGGTGGGACCTCCGGACGCCGAGCCCGCGCGTATTCTCCGGGAGGCCGACATGGGGACGGTGGTGGATCCCACCGGAGACGATCCCGTCGAGCGACTCGCGGAGTCGCTGACCCGCATCCGTCAGGAGCCGGAGTTGCGTCGCCGGCAGGGCAAAAGGGGCCGAGCCGTGCTGGAAGCATCGTATTCGCGAGAGGCCGGGGTGGACCGGTGGGACGACTTGCTGCGTAGAACTCTCACGGCGCCGCGACCGGGTGCGTTGTAGGCGCCACCCCGGTGGTGGTACCTTCAGGATGTGCGGCGACCTTGAGTCACATCACGCCGTCGTTCGTCGTGCTGCGACTGTAGACTGACCACCCCGAGGATCTTCGTGCGCATCCGCTTCATCCTGACCGCCGCGCTCCTGGCCACCGCCCTCCCCGCCCCGCCCGTTGCGGCGCAGGCACCTCCGGAGCAGCCGGAGTCGTCGATCATGGACACCCTGCCCCTCCGGCCGGGCGACGTGGTCCGCCTCGAGATCTGGCGGGAGCCGGACATGTCCGGGCAGTATACGGTGGACGAATCGGGCATCGTCGTGTTCCCGCGGGTCGGTGAGTACCAGGTGCTGAACCTCACCCCGCAGGCGCTGGAGGGTCAGCTCCTGGACGACTTCCGTCAGTATCTGCGGAATCCGTCCATCGACGTCACGGTGCTTCGGCGGATCCGCGTCATCGGGTCCGTCAACAACCCCGGGCTCTTTCTTCTGGACCCCACCGTCACCATCGCCGACGCGCTGGCGCAAGCAGGTGGCGCCACGCCGCAGGGGGACCCGAACCAGGTCCGGATCATCCGGAACGGCCAGGAGATGGCCGTCACGGTGACCGCCGAAACCCCCATCGCCGAGTCGCCCATCCGCTCCGGTGACCAGCTCTTCGTCCCGGAGCGCAGCTGGATCAGTCGAAACCAGGGGCTCGTAGCCGCCACGCTGAGCGCCAGTGTGAGCCTCGTCATCGCCCTCTTCCTCCGCTGATCCCCATGGACCACGAGTCCCGCACGACCGGCGTCCGCCCCGACGACGAGATCCACCTCCGCGACGTCACCAACCTCCTCTTCCGGAACTGGTGGGTCATCGCCGCCAGCCTGGTGGTGGTCGTGGGTGCCACGGTGGCGTATACGCTCTACCAGGTCCCGGTCTACGAGTCCGTCACGTCCATCCGCATCGACGAGGACCGCTCGGAGCTCCCGGTCCTGGACGTGCTCCAGAATCTCTCGTCCGGGAGCGAGGTCGAGACGGAGATGGAGGTGCTGCGCAGCCGGACGCTGGCGGAGGAGGTCGTGGACTCCCTCGGACTCCAGGTCCAGGTGGCGAGCCCCCGCGGGGTGGCGAGGAGCGTCCTCATCGAAGGACTCTTCGTCGAGCGGTGGGCACCGGAGGGCGTCTACGTCCTCGAGCGGCAGGAGGACGGCTCCTTCCGCGTGTCGCATCAGGAGGATGGCAACGACCTGGGGACCGTCTCCACCGACGAAGGGGCCGCCCTTCCGGGCGCCACCTTCACGGTCACCGAGCGTGCCTCCGAGCACGACGAGATCGTGGTGGTCGTGCTCCCCTTCGACCGGGCGGTCCTGCGCCTCCAGAACCAGTTGGGCGTGGCCCGGCCGAACCGTGAAGCGTCCATCGTCAACGTCCGCTACGAGTCGGCGGACACCCAGCTCGTCCGCCACGTGCCCAACACCCTGGCGTCCCGCTTCATCGCCCAGGGACAGGCCATCCGGAAGACGGAGGCCACCAGCACGGTGGCCTTCCTGGAAGAGCAGATCGACACGCTCTCCCGCCAGCTCGCCACCGCCGAGGAAGTCCTCACCACCTTCCGGGAGGAGGAGCAGGTGGTGAGCATCGCCGCCGAAGCCGAGAGCCAGGTGACCCAGCTCTCCCGCCTGCAGGCCGAACGCAACACCATCGAAGCCGAGCGCGCCGCGCTCCAGCAGCTGGTGAACGAGATCGAGCAGGAGGCGCAGGTCGCCGACCCCGGCGCTCCCTCCCCCTACACCAAGCTGATCTCCTTCCCGTCGCTACTACGGAATCAGGCCATCTCGGAGCTCCTCCGGAACCTCAACACGGCCAACGCCGAGCGCTCGGAGCTCCTGCGCCGTCGGACCATGCAGGACCCCGACGTGCAGTCGCTGACCCAGCGCATCAACGACGTCGAGACCCAGCTCCGCGAGACCGCGCTGACCTATCTGCGGGGCCTCAACGAACAGGTGAACGCCTACGACGAGACGCTGGCCGACTTCGGGATCGAGCTCGAGCGCATTCCGGCCCGCGAGGTCCAGCTCGCCCGGCTCCAGCGCCAGACCAACGTCCTGGAGGAGGTCTACACCGTCCTCCAGAACCGGCTGCAGGAGGCGCGCATCCTCGAGGCGGTGGAGGACCCCACGGTCCGCGTGGTGGATCCGGCGGTCCTTCCCGCCGAGCCCATCCGGCCCCGCCGCCTCCTGAACCTGCTCCTGGGCCTGGTCCTGGGTGGCATGCTGGGCGTCGGGATCGCCTTCACCCGGGAGTACCTGGACGACACCGTCCACACCCGGGAGGACATCCAGCAGTCGGCCGGCGCGCCGGTCCTGGGCATGATCCCGCGGATCCGGGAGGCACAGGTGAACGGCCGACGGCCGTCCGGTCACGAGGGGGGCCTGGCCGAACGGCTTGTGGCGGGACGCGACCCGCGGAATCCGGTCTCCGAGGCCTATCGGAGCCTCCGGACCAACCTCACCTTCTCCAACCCCGACAATCCTCCCCGGACGCTGGTCTTCACCTCCCCCCTTCCCCAGGACGGGAAGTCCACCAGCGCGGCGAACCTGTCCATCACGCTGGCGCAGCAGGGGACCCGGACCCTCCTCATCGACGCCGATCTGCGTCGCGGGATCCTGCACAACGTCTTCGGGGTGCATCGCGAGCCCGGGCTCACCGACGTGCTCACCGGCAAGGCCGGGCTGGACGACGCCATCCAGGAGGTGGACCTGGGCGAGAGCGGCACCCTCTACTTCCTCCCCTCGGGTCCCTACCCCCCGAACCCGGCGGAAATCCTCGGGTCCCAGACAATGGAGGACCTCATCGCCACCCTCGAGGAGGAGTTCGAGCTGGTGATCCTGGACTCGGCACCCCTCACCGTGGTGACGGACGCGGCGGTGCTGGGGACCAAGGCCGACGGGGTGGTGCTGGTGGCCCGGGCCAACAAGACGGAGAAGGGGGCCCTGGCCTACGCCAGGGAGCAGCTCGCCAACGTTCGGGCGCCGATCCTGGGCGCCGTCCTCAACGATGTGGACTTCCGCCGGGACGCCCGCTACTACTCGAGCTACGGCAAGTACGGGTACTACTACCAGTACTACTACGCCGACAACGAGAAGCGGCGGAAGAAGCAGGAGCGGCAAGGGAAAAACGGGGCTTCCAAGACCTGAGCCCGGCGACGTCGTGGAACAGGAACGGGCCCGCCCCCTTTCGCAGGGGGCGGGCCCGTGGTCGTTCCAGCGGGTGGCGTCAGACCAGCACCGGCTTCCGGATCCAGGGGGAGTCGGCCAGGTGGCCCTCCTCGACAGGGACCGCGTTGCGTGCGTCCACCAGAGCCTCGGACCCACGCAGGATCCGCCCGTAGTCGAAGTCCGAGTGGTCGGTGAGGACCACCACGCAGTCGGCGCCCTCCAGCTCCTCGTCGGTGAGCTCCACGGAGCTTCGCCGCGACACTTCGGGATCGTCGCTGACCCGCCAGGCATCTACGTAGGGGTCGTGGTAGCGGACCTCGGCGCCGTCCTCCTCCAGGAGGCGGAGGACATCCAGGGCGGGAGATTCGCGGACGTCGTCGATGTCCCGCTTGTAGGCGACGCCCAGGAGGAGCACCCGGGACCCGTTCACCGCCTTGCGGGAGCGGTTCAACGCCTCCCGTACCTTCCCCACCACGAAGAGGGGCATCTCGGCGTTGATCTCCGACGCGAGCTCGATGAAGCGGGTCTTGTAGTTGAGGGTCCGCATCTTCCAGGAGAGATAGTGCGGATCCACGGGGATGCAGTGCCCACCCAGCCCCGGTCCGGGGAAGAACTTCATGAAGCCGAAGGGCTTGGTACCGGCGGCCTCGATGACCTCCCAGATGTTCACCCCCAGGCGGTCGGCGATGATGGCCGTCTCGTTCACCAGCCCGATGTTCACCGACCGAAAGGTGTTCTCCAGGATCTTGGTGAGCTCCGCCGCCT
>JGI12048J13642_10057345_pt1 | contig 18805 bp, 5 predicted proteins | sample ElkSlonscriptome_16_FD_13642 | JGI IMG/M metagenome (IMG submission 13642)
ATCGATCCTCGAGTTCGAGCTCGGTCGCCAGGCGTTCCGCCTCGCTTCTTGCCTGCTCGATACGGCGCTCCAGCGCTTCGCGCCGCTGTTCGTGCCCCAGATCCCGTCTGCGGTTCGCCACGTTTTCCTCGATTTCCTTTTGCACCCGCGCTGTCCCCATCAGGACTTCGGTGCCGTATTCGTAGACATCGGCCAGGTCGATACCGTCGCTGGACAGGAGCAGTTCTCGCTGCTGGTTCGAGTGCGCCGATCCGCGCGATTTCACGATCGACAGCGACCGGTTACGCTCGCCGGCGCGCTCGTTGTAATCGAGCACGATCCAGGTATCGGCAACGGTCGATACGTCGGCCGAGGTGGACTCTCCTTCGGGGTCGCCAACGCCTGTCAGCGACGTCAAAATGGTCGTGATGCCGCGGCTGTGCGCCAACGCGAGGATGCGCTCGACGGCAATGCGCGGGCTCTCGCCGCCGGCGGCTTTAATCAGGGCCGAAATCGGGTCGATGATCAGCAGATGGGGGTCGAATTCCTCGATCTGTCGCTGCAGCATCAGCAGGTGCTCGATGATCAGACCGGATTGCGCGGAAGGGGCAGAGAACCGGATCCGGCCCGCATCGATGTGGGGCTGCAGCTCGATGCCGACCGAGGCCAGGTTGCGCACATAGGGCGCTTGCATTTCATCGAAACTCACGTAAAGCGCTCGTTCGTCGCGCGCTGCCGCGGCCTCGGCAAAGCCCGCCGAAAGCGTGCTCTTGGCGGTGCCGGGGCGGCCGGAAATCAGCGTGCTGGAACCGCGGTACGGTCCGCCATCGAGCAGCTTGTCCAGCCGCACGATACCGGTGCTGACGCGGTCGCTGCCGGCTTTCACACGCTCGTCGGTGGCCACGGCGTGGTAGGGCAATTGAATCCCGTCGTCGTCGATGAGCAGCGGAACCTGGTCGGGCACGTGGGCGGAGCCTCGGTATTTGGCGACGCGCAGGTGCCGGTGCAGGCGTCGGTCGATCATCGCCGCGGTCAGCACCAGCGTGGTTGGCAGCATGTACTCGATGCCTTCGAGATGTCGCGGCGAAACGCTGTCGCCCTCAGCCTTGCCGCTGAGCAGCAGCGTCCAGCCTGACTTCTCGCAATGCTCGTTGATCTGTCGCACCTGGTCGACCGCGAATGCCCGGTCGGGCTGGTGCTGCAGAAGCTGATCGATGCCGTCGATGACGACCCAGGGGTGATCGAGCTGATCGACCTTCGCCTGGATTGCGGCCAGCAGGCCGTCGATATCGAACGTGCCCGCGCTCTCGGCGCCAACAGGCAGGCGGGCATCGATCGTGAACCATGAATCCGATTGGTTGAGTGCTTTCCCCCAGCTGAAGGAGTCGGCGTTTCGCCGCACCTGCGCCGGTGATTCCTCGAAGGTGACGAACACGCCACCGCCGCCCTCTGCGACCGCGTGCGCGAGAATCTGCAGCGTCAGCACGGTCTTGCCGGCGCCGGCCTGGCCCAGGATCAGTGTTGTCTGGTGTTTAGGGAGGCCGCCACAGGTCATCCGGTCCAGCCCGGGAATGCCGGTCGATCGTTTCTCCAGCTTCCAGTTTGTATCGTTCATGCCCGGTGCTCCTTCGGCTGTAGCCGGCGATCAATCGCTGTTTTTGGCGTTGTTATTAGTGTTCATGCCCAGTGGCAGAGGACTTTGCTTTTCAAGCAGCCAGCGAAAGTCCTCGGCCTCCAAAGGCATACTGTAATAGTAACCCTGTGCGATATTGCAGCCGAGTTCCAGCAGGGCTTCTGCAATGTCCCGGGACTCGATGCCCTCGGCGACCACTTCGGCGTTGAGGGCGCTGGCCACGTCCATGACGGTGCGCACGATGTTCCGGCTGTAGTCGTCGTCCAGAATGCGGCTCACAAACGCCCGATCAATCTTGATTTCGTCGAACGGGTAACTTTGCAGGTACAGAAGCGAGGAGTAGCCGGTGCCGAAATCGTCGAGTGAAAGGCGCACGCCCATCTCGTGCAATTCGCGGATCTGTGCGATCAGCTTCTCCGAGTGGCGCTGGAACACGCTCTCGGTGATCTCGAGCGCCAGATCGGACGGGGGGATACCGAAGTCCTCCAGCGCACTCGAAACCTTGGCTGGAAAACCGTCAAGCGCGAACTGTACCAGCGAAACGTTGACCGACACGCGCACGATGTCCAGCCCGGCGGCCCGCCAGTCGCGAAGCTGCCGGCAGGCGTCGCGCAGCACCCAGTCACCGATCGGCCCGATCAGCTGGCTTTGCTCGGCGACCGGAATGAACAATCCCGGTGGCTGAAGGCCGCGCTCGGGATGACGCCAGCGCAGCAAGGCTTCGGCCGAGATCATGCTGCCGTCGGCCAGGTTGACCTTGGGCTGGAAGTGCACCTCGAATTCTTCGGCGTCGAGCGCGTTTCGCAGTTCTTCGGTCAACTGAACGCGCATGTGGGTGCGCTCTTCGAGTTCCGCCGTGTAGCCCACCCAGTTGAATTGCGCGCCGCTTTCACTGCGGTTCTCGAACAGCGCCATCTCGGCCTCCCTGACCAGGTCGTCCGGATCGCGCTGACGCTGATCAAATTCGGTGAATCCGATCCAGGCCTCGATCCTGATGATCAGGCCGTCCAGGTCGAACGACTCTTCAAGCCCCCTTTTGAGATTCTGTAGCGTTTCTTCGAGCATGGGGCCGGCGCCCGAGTCGAGATACACGACAAACTCGTCGCCCCCGGCTCGACCGGCCAGCCCGGTTTCGCCGGCGTATGCCCGAAGGCGCCGTCCGAGTTCGAACAGCAGGCGGTCGCCCACCGCGTAGCCGTGTGCATCGTTGATATCGCGCTGGTTCACCACGTCCAGCATTACAACGAGACCGTTTTCCGGCCAGCCGGAATCCTGCAGTCGTGCTCGCAGTTCTCGCGTAAATCCGTTGCGCGAAAACAGGCCGGTCAACGGGTCCTCGTAGGCGAGCCTTTCGAGCTGCAGCTCCGCCAGCTTGCGCTTGGTCACGTCCACGTGCATTGCGACGGCACCGCCGGGCACCGACTTATCCTTCATCAACCGATTGAACATCACCCGAAACCAGCGCTGTTCATCAGGCGAGTGGCAGGGGTACTCCAGCGCGAAGCTCTCGCGGTTGCCGGCAAGCACATCGCGCAGGCCGTCGGCAACCTCGCCAGCGCCTTCGCCGCATTCGCCCCTGGTCTTCTCGCAGACGGTGAGGTAATTCATCCCTACGCCGAAGGCCGGATCGTCATTGTCGTTCTGTTCGCCGTAGTGTCGCCACTGCTCGTTGACATCGATGACGTTGCCTTCATCGTCCAGCAGCGCGATGTGCGCCGGAAGCGAATTGATCAGGGCCCGTCGGGTTACCAGCAGTGCGTCCAGTTCATCGCGCGACTTTTGCAGTTCAACGTGCTGTGCGCGCAATTGCGCCATCATTTCGTGCTGACCCGTAACATCACGGAAAAACACTGCCACGCCGTCTTCCCACGGGTAGGCGCGCATGTCGAACCAGGCGTTCAGCGGCTCGAAAAACTCCTCGGCGTGCGCGGGCCTGCCCTCGTTCTTTGCCTTGAGTACGGCGGCTTCGCTTTCAGTCCCGGCGAGCCCCGGGAACTGTGACCATAGCGTTGTTCCCAGGAGCGCCTCCCGGCTTTTGCCGATCATGCGCGTACTCTCGTCATTGACGAAGACGTATCGCCAGTCCTTGTCGAACGCAATGAAACCGTCGGTGATGGCCTCGAGCATGGTGACCATTCGCCCGGAGAGCTGCTGGCTTTCGAATTCCAGCGATTTGCGCTCGGTGATGTCCTGGAACGCGCCCTGCACCTTGACAATTGTGCCGTCGTCGCCGCGCACGGCTTCGCCCACCGTCCGCACCCAACGGCGTTGCGCGTCGCCGTTGATGATCTGAAGTTCCTCATCGTACGGCTGGCCATGCTCTGCGCAGGCCGTAAAGGCCTCTCGCATGCGGTCTCGATACTCCGGCGCGTAGAAACTGATGGCTTCATCCATAGACGGCGAATAGCCGTGCGGCATGGCATGGATTTCGGCCGTGACATCGGACCAGGCGACGCTGCCTTCTTGCACGTCTATCGACCAGCCGCCAAACGACGCCGCCCGACCGGCGATGGCCAGCAGTTGTGTCTGGCGAGCCAGCTGGGCTTTGGTCTGGACAATGTCGGTGATGTCGGTAATCACCGCGCCGATTTGCCGTTCCTTTTCGCCGCGTATGTCGATCGGGTAGTAGCGCACGAGTATCTGGCGCGTGCCCAGTCCGGGAAATTCGCGCTGCGTTTCGAAGCGCTGCGGCTCACCGGCCAGACATTGTTCGAATCGCGTGCCGAGTCGGTCCATGTGTCCTTTGCCCAGAATTTCCTCTGCCGAGCGTTGATGCACCGCCTCTTTGGTGCTGCCAACGTTTTCTGCGTAGGCCTGGTTCACCCACTGGTAGCGGTATTCGCTATCGAGAATCGCGCAGAGGTCTTCGGTGCCTTCCAAGAGTTGTTGTAGCTGGCCAATCGTGGTTTCTTTACGCCTGCGGTCGGTGATGTCGTGGAGCGTGCCCGTCGAAAACGCGACCGCGCCATCGGGCTTTTTCAAATGCTCGGCACGCGCGTATAACCATCGCACTTCGCCGTCCGGCCGAACGACTCTATATTCCAACTCGAATTCGCCGCCCTGCTCCATCCATTCGGCCCTTTTTCGGCGCAGCCGATCGCGGTCATCCGGGTGCACCCTCTGCATGAAATCGTCTAGGGTTGGCCCGAGTTCGTCGCTTGCCACGCCGAGGATCTCAAGCGCCTGGTCGCTCCATTCGAGCCGATCGCTCTTGTGATCGAAGTCCCAGCTGCCGACATTGCCCGTGCGCTGGGCGCGCAGCAGGCTGTCGCGGGTCGTCCGCAGCCGGGATAAGGCATGCTTGAGCTTGCGCTGGCGCTGCTGGATTCTCCGGTCTGCGGCCTGCTGCTCGTCGATAAGCCTGTTCAGCGTCCGGGCCAGTGTCGAGACCGCCGGATTCTTGCTCATTGGCGCGCGGGCATTTTGGTTTCCGGCCCGAAGGCTTTGCAGCGTCTCTGTCAAACCCCTTAACGGCACCGTGAACCGGCGGTGGATTACAGCGAAGGCGGCAACGCAAAGAACGCCGAACAAAACCGCCGCGGCGCTTAGCATGCCGAAGATCCAGCTCATCTCGCGCATCATGGCCTGATTGCGCTCGTACAGCGCATCCTTGAGCGCGGCACTTAGTGCGATGCTCTGGCTGAGCGCCTGTTGCAGCACGATTCGGCTGCGCGTCGGCATGTCCAGCGCCTGGATTTCGGTTGGCTGATCCGATAGGCGGGATTCGGCGGCGGGTACGTTAAGGACCGAGCCTATCGACTCGATGAAAACCTGCAGGCGATGCGCGGCTTTTCGTGCATCAGGATGGCGTTGGCCCAGCTCTTCGAGCTTGCCAGTCAGCGCCAGGGCCTCGGCGGTGTAGGATTGCCAGAGCGATGAGTCGGTCCCGAGCACAAGGATGATGTCGCCTGCCTCGGAAAAGTCCTGGATGCGCTGTTCTAGATTTTGCAGTTCCTCGACCGCCGCCTCATGGGTGTTCATCTGTTGCGAGCTGCGAACCGTCATGGCCAGCAACGCCGCTATACCGGCGGCGCAAATGACGATGCTGAACGTTGTTAAGCGGGCGAAGTTCACCTCATCTCGCCCGCCTCATCGCCGGCCGGAATATGAACCGAGTGCGGCCAACCCTGATTAAGCGGCCCGGCTGCGATGAAATCGAGCACTGGCACGGGGGCGCGTCGTTCGTCGAATCTGGTTTCCATGGCCCATCGAATCTGCTGCCGCAGGCCTGCGATCAGTGACCAATCAAGGCCGATGTGGTAATCCAGCGACTCCCACCGCTCCGGCGCGATGCGGTCTGTTGCGTTGACGCTTCGCTCATAAAGTGCGATGGCGTCGTCGGGCTGGCGTTCGATAAATTCAATGGCCTGCTGGTAGGCGCCAAGCACCCGGCGTGCGATATCCGGGCTGTTGCGTACTCTGCCGCGGGTGGTGACGAGCACCCATCGACCGGCATACAGCTCGCGTGCGTCGAATCGACGCAGAGCGATTTTTCCGGACCGATCGACCATGTTTTCGAGCTGCGATCCCCACGGTTCCGGTAAAACCGCCCCATCTATTCGCCCCGATGCCAATGCCTCCGGCATTTCGGCAATCGATAGCTCGACGCGCTGGACCGAGTCGTGGCCAAGGGCGTGGAATTTTTCGAAAAGCCACCAGACGAATTCGGTACTGGTTCTGGGTTCGAAGGCGATGCGGCGGCCGCGAAAATCGGACGGTCGGTGTACGCCGAAATCGGGCGATGTGGTCACCGAGGTCAGCTCGTATGATTGAAGCAGGCTGGCAAGAATGACCGGGTCGTCCGGCTGGCCCGGATCGGCGTCAGCGAAACGGTCAAGCACTAAAGGGGTGAGCGCCATCAGCGCGAAGTCGGTTTCGCCGGCCCGCAGCAGCGCCATGTTTCCCCGGCCGGCCTCACCGTGCGTTACGGTGGCCTCAAGGCCCTGAGCGTCGAACAGGCCGCGATGCTCGGCCACGAAGGTGGGCAAATCGCCAAGATAAGCCGAACCGGCGATTCGAACAGTACGCTGCGAGTCGGTTTGCGCCACGCTCGCGTTCGCGAGCAGACATACCAAACCAACCGATACAGTCTGTTTCACCCCGCAAAACGGCGATTCATTCCGGACCATAGTGACCCCCATCACTTTTTTTCCAGTATACACATTTGTTAACCGGGGCGATTATGTGCTTTTCTGCGGGTGCTGCGGCGCGATCAACACGGCAAGAAGCGGCTGTTTCAGAGCGAATCTTGGTGCAGGTACGGATGGCGCTCGGCCTGGTTCATCTCCGGTTTTTGATTAAGGAACCTCTGAATAACTCTGCACGGAGCGCGTTTCAGTCGGAAAAGCCGCAGATCGTGTGTCGCGACACGGGTGACAGTAGCCGTCGCTACGGCCGAGTGGCACAGCAGACGAGATGGGCCTTATCCGGCGAAACCCATATGGGACGGGCCTTTGCGGGTCATCCGCCGCGTTTTGACTCGCTAATTTGGAATGACCAAACCACGCTCGCCGAAGCCGCACCGGCTGATCCCGCAAAGACACCGTCGCGCCCGTGCAGAGTTATTCAGAGGTTCCTTAATGCCTGCGGCAGGCTCGTCGAACTTGCGCATGCTGAGGATCGAAACGCCGGCGTGCCGACCGGAATACGGCGGACGCCGCCGGTGAGTTGGTCGGGCGCGCCGGAATAGTCCAGGTAATTCGCGAGATCAACCATCGCTGGCTCGCGTGGTTCGGGCCCCGGGGGCTGGTCGGGCGCGCGGCAGGCGCGGCCGGGACTCAGTTGTCCTCGTCATTGTCTACACCCGGATCGTGGCGTTCGAACCAGCCCATGATGTTGTCTGTCTTGGCGATCAGGTGGCTGGGCCGCGCGGCGATGGAGTGCGATGCGCCGGGTATGCGAATCAGCGCCGTCGGCACCCGGCGCTGCTTCAGCGCGCCGTAGAGCTGCTCGGCCTCCCAGGTGGGTGTACGCCAGTCTTCCTCGCCGACCATGACCATCGTCGGCGTCGTGACGTTGCCGACCAGCGACAGCGGCGAGAGGCGGAAATACAGTTCCGGGTCCTCCCAGGGTTGTGCGCGGAACCAGTGGCGCGTGACAAACCGGCCGATATCGGCCGCGGTGGCCATCGTCGCCCAGTTGATCACCGGCTTGATGCTGGCCGCCGCAGCGAACCGGTCGGTCTTTCCGACGGCCCAGGCCGTCAGCACGCCACCGCCGGACCCGCCGGTGATGAACAGTCGCTCGGGGTCGACGTAGTCGCGTTTTATCAGTTCATCGACAACGCTCATCAGGTCGTCGTGGTCATTGCCGGGATAGGCTCGGTCGATTTGTTGGGCGAAGTCGTTGCCGTAGCCGGTCGAGCCGCGCGGGTTGGCGTAGACCGTTACGTAGCCCTGCGCGGCGAAACGCTGGATTTCGGCCGCGAAGCTCGGTCCGTACATTGCGAACGGACCGCCGTGGATCTCGATGATCATCGGGAAACTGCCGTTGGCTTCGAAATCGGGCGGCTTCGCGACCCAGGCCTCGATCGTTCGGCCGTCGAAGCTTGATTCGACCTGGATTTCCTCGATTTCGGCCAGCGCGATATGACCCAGCGCGTCATCGTTGAGGTCTGTCAGCACTTGGGATTCGCCTCGGCCATCGATGACGGCGATTTCGGCGGGTCGGTCCCAGCGCTGGTGGGTATAGGCGACCACCGAAGACCGATCGCCGCCGACGCTGAACGATCCGGAGGCATAGGGTCGGCCGAGGCTGGTTCCGCCAACATCGTCGGTCCGCTCACGCACCGAGCCGTCCATGCCGATTTCGATCAGCATCGTATGGCCTTCGACCTCGGCCAGCGCATAGATGCTGCGGCCATGGGGGGCAAAAACCGGATTGGAGATCGGGTGATCGTAGTCTCCGCTCAGCTTGCGCGGCTCTGAGCCGTCGGCGTTCATCATGTACAGGCCGGGCTGCTGGTAAGCGAGCACCTCGTCGTCGTAGCCGGTATAGGCGATGTGCTCGCCGTCCGGCGACACTGCCGGGCTCGCATCCGGCCCGTCGCGCGTGGTCAACGCCGTGCGCGATCCGTCGGCCAGTTCGACGGCATATATCTCGCTCTCTATTGGATCGAGTTCGGCGTCGGGAACGTCGTTGCCGACCACCAGCACGGTGTCGGCGTCGAGCCAGGTGGGGTTGGAGAAGCCGTTGTCTCCGTCGGTGATCTGTCGCGGTTCGCCGCCTTCCGCGCCGACGACAAATACCTGCGTGGCGCCGTCGCGCAGCCAGCCGCGCCCGTCGAAGCGAAACGTCAGGTCGTCGAATACCCGGACCGGGTCGGCCCACTCGGCGCCTTCCGGGGCTTTCGGCGGCGTGGCGAACGACGGCTTCTCGCCCGGCACGAACATCGAGAACGCGAGGTGCTCGCCGTCGGGAGACCACGTGAATTGCGCCGGACTCTCGACGAACTGCGAGACGGCGAAGTCGGCCCCGTCGTCAAGGTAGCGCACCCGAATTTCGGAGCCGCCTTCGCGGCTGGCGCGGTAGGCGATCCGGCCACCGTCCGGGGACCAGCGCGGCGACGATACGACGCCCCCGGTCACCAGCGGCCGGTGTCTATCGCTTTCCACATCCAGCATCCACAGCGCGCCGCGCGGCCGATCGGCCAGCTTGTCGTAGGCGGTGCGCACGTAGATGACCTGCTTGCCGTCGGGCGAGACCTGTGGATCGGCCGCCCATTCGAGCGCAAACACGTCCATGGCACCGAAACGACGGTGTTCGTCGGCGTGAGCCGTGAAGGCCAGAAGGGCGGAGACGGTGATAACCGCGCTCAGGATCAATTTCATGTCAGGCGTCCTCGTTGATCACGTCGGAAAGAGATGTAGGCGCTCGATACTACTGGAACGCGTGCCGTGACGCGTCCTTGATTTTTCGCGCGCCGACGCGGTCGGTGCGCAGAAGCCGGTGGCCGAGCCCAGCGGGTCTTCAGGCGCGCGTCCCGGCATCCGATTGAGCGCGATACGCGTCTGGTTGATTGGTGGGCGCGGGTTAGACCGTGACGGCGTTGCCCCGGAAAATCCGAGCCAGGTAGCGGCTTTCGCTCGGGCTGACGGCGGGCACGCAGCACAGCAGCACGGCCTGGACGATGCGCTCCATCTCCTCGGCCGATTCCTGGTCGTTGCTCGGTTCCTCGGCGCGCGCGCGCCGGGTGAGCTGCACCTGGTTCACGGCCGGCTCGGTCGGCAGGCGTTCGCCCTCCACGCCCAGCGTGACGGTGAAGGCGTGCAGAGAGTTCTTGATGAACAGCGCCAGCGCGAACTCTTCGCGGGTCGAGGCGCGCGAGGTTTCCGGCGTCACGAGCACGATCTGGCAGCGCGGCATCAGCGCACATTTGCGCGCAACCCTGAAGTGGTGCGTGAGCTGCTGGTCGAGAAGGCGCGCGAAATCGTCGCGCGACAGCACGCGGTCCCAGCGGGTGCCCGCCTCGGCCGCCAGCGGCTTCATCGGCAGCCGTTCGAACGGCGTACTGACGACTGCGTCGATACGCCCGTGCTCGGCATGAACCGCATCGAGTCCGGCTTCCAGGTCGTCGCCGACGGCCTTGATCGAAAGTGTTGCGCCGGCGTCGCCGGACGCTATCCTGGAACGCAGCGCGTCGGCCGTCGCATCGGTTCGCGCAAGCAGCGTCAGACTGCCGACGGCCTGGTCCAGCAGGCCACCGGCAATGGCGACCAGCTCGTCGCGAAGCGCTTCGCCGATCAGCACCACGTGCTGTCCGGCAAGCCGCTTCAGGTCTTCGCCACCCGGGGGGAGCATCATCTCGCCTTCGGTCACGGATCGGTCGAACTTCAGACCACCCGACGGATGGAAGGTCTCGCCGCTGACGATTTCGTCGGCCAGGCTGAACACCGTCGAAAGCGCAACCTGCTCGTCGGTCGGCATCTTGTGCAGGTGGAGGCGGTCGAGAATGCCCGCCTCAATCTTCTGCGCCGTGCGTTCGACGTCGCGCGGATCGAAGAAGTGGCCGCCGGGGGGCGGTTCGAAGGCTTCGAGGAATCGTGCCGCCTGATCCGCCTCGAGGACGCGGCCGACGACCAGGCGATTCATCAGCTTCTCGGCCAGAGGTCGCGACAGCAGGTAGCGGCTCGCCCCGGCACCGGCCCGGCCCTCGGCGACCTGCGCAATGAGACGGCGCAGCGGCTCGGGCGCGGTGTCCCAGGCCCCCAGGCCCTCGACGTCGTTGCTCGCCAGACGCTCCAGACAGGCTTCCGTGTCGGGGTCTTCGAGGCTGGCCAGCAGGGCGTGGTGCACGCGGTTGAGACGCTTGTTCTCCAGAATCAGCCGACCGCGACGGGCGAACAGGCCCGGCGCGCCCGCCAGACCGCGCAGCCTCGCGCCGTCGACCGGGCCCGGCGCCATCGCATTGATCTGGATTTCGGGTCCGAGGTGGCGTGACAGGATCTCGGCCAGCGAGCGTTGCCCCGCCTTGGACACGGAATAGTCCGCGCGATTGGGGTAGGCCACGGCCAGATACTTTTCGCCGCCGAAGTAGCTCGACACGTTCAGGATGCGGCCCGAGCCGTGGTCCTTCATGTGCGGCGCGAACTTGCGGATCAGCGACCAATTTGAAGTCAGGTTGGCATCCAGCGTGCGGTTCCAGGCCTCGAGGCTCATGTCGACGACCATTTCCTCGGCGCCCGAAATGCCGGCGTTGTTGATCAGGTAGTCGACTTCGCCGAAGACTTCGATGGCGTGATCGAACAGGTGCTGGAGCTGCTGTTCATTGCCGACGTCGATACCGGCCAGAATGTGTACCCGGTCGCTCGGGTCGGCATAGCCGATGTTCGAGAGTTCTTCGACGATGCCGGCCTGCGCGTCGGCGAGTTTCTGCTCGCTGCGTGCGCTGAGCAGAACGCGGGCGCCGGCCAGCGCCAGGTATCGCCCGAGCTGAAGGCCGATGCCCAGGCTGCCGCCGGTGATGACGGCGACCTTGCCCTGGTGCAGTCCCGGCAGGACGCGCTGGATCGAAAATGGCATGGCGGATTTTCCGGTCGCGCGGCGGATACTCTTCGGCACCCACAGGTTGATCGGGTCCATCCGGCGCACGCGGTTGTTCAGCGTGGCCGTCCAGTCGGCGGCGAAAGCAAGATTGTCGGGCTCGCCGTTGTCGAATCGCACGATCTGGTTGGGCAGCGAGCTCCAGCTGCGCTCGCCCTGCGAGACGGCGTGCTCCTCCTCGAAGCGCCAGGTGCGGATCAATTCTTCGACGGCGGCGCGCTTGATGTCGTTGAGGCGGTTTCCGTGACCATCGTCGGGATTGGTGACGAAGGTGACCGCCGGTGCGCGGTCGAGATTCATGCGTCCGGCGAGGCTGCGCGCCAGTGCCGACGCAAAGGCCACCGGCGCGACGATTTCGGTTTCGACAAACGTCTCGACGTCCCGGTCTTCGGCCGTGCTCAGCGAATGGCCGTGCTCGCCGTTGGGCGTGAACGGCAGCACGATCACGCCGTCAAGGCGCCCGTAGTGGTCGTCGACAAACTGGAAGGCGCGGCTTATGGACTCTTCCCGAAGCGGATCAAGGTGGGTCAGCTGCGTGTGCCGGTCATCGCCGCCCTGCAGCCGGGCGCGCGCCTGTCCGATTTGCTCGAGCGAACGAAACGCCAGCACCACGGCGGCGCCGCGCTCGCGATTGCGGTCGGCGAAGGCCAGCGCCTCGTCCAGATCCGCGCCGCCCAGGATCAGGACCACCCGGTCGCGCAGGTCGACCAGCCGGCTGTCCGGCCAGGAGACCAGTTTCGAACGGCTCTGGGTCGGCACTTGCATGCCGTTGGTGACCTCGAAGGCGTGGCCCGAAAAGGCCTCGGATTCGGCGCTGGCCAGCCAGACCACGGTGCTGGCCACGTCGTCGGGCCGCGGATAGATGTAGTCGACCCGCCCGTCGGCGTCCGGCCGGCGGTTGAGCATCAGCCCCTTGTAGCGCGCGGCGGTGCTGCCCGGCTCGAGGTTTTGCAGCGAATCCATGGTCGAAAACACGGTCTCGATGCGCGCCGACTCGATAGGGCCCGGGTAGAGCGTGTTGACCCGGATGCCGCGATCGCCGCCGCCGAGCTCTCTGGCCAGGCCCATCGAAAAGGCATTGAGGCCGGATTTCGGCACGGCGTAGGGAATTCGGCCGAAGTAGGGCAGGCGCGAGAAGATTGTCGATACGTTGACGATCGCACCGCCCGGGGCCAGGTGCGGTACCGCAGCCCGGCTCATGTTCCAGGGCCCGCCGAGCAGGTTCATCGCGGCTTCGAACATGGTCTCGCCGTCGCCGGTGGCCCGGGCCTCGGCGGCGGTGAACGGAATTTTCTCCAGCGTCTGTTTCGGTCCCGATCCGCCGGCGTTGTTGATCAACACATCGAGCCGGCCGAAGCGCTCGATGGTTTCCTTGACAATGGTGCGGCCTGCATCGGGGTCGGCCGAATCGCCGGCGACGGGATGCATGGCCTCGGGGTCGAAGCCTTCATCGGTCAGCTGGCTGATGAACGCGTCGAGTTTCTCGCGGCTGCGTCCGGTCATGACGACGCGCGCGCCCTCGCGCAGCAGCGCGCGCGAGATCTGCGTGCCGATATTCCCGGCCGCGCCGGTCAGGATTATGGTGCGGCCCGTCGTGCTGCCCTTGTTGCCGCTTGAGAGGCGTGCGCCGGCTTGCGAATTGTTGTTCTGGTTCATTTCAGACTCCCTGCAGATCCGGTATCTATCTTGCGCAAATCAATGCCTTCGGCCTCGGCGTCGCGCAGGGCCCAGGCGCGATAAAGCTCGTCGCGGGTTTTCAGTCCCGTCCGCGGCAGTCCGTGCACTGCAACATAAGTGGCGCCGGCGTGCGCGTTGTCCCACATGGCCTGGTGTGCCGCGGCGAGTTCCGTCAGCGGGACCGGTACCGGGTCGACAACGTCGATCATGCCGGCGGCGATGCGCTCTTGAACCTCTGCGTATTCGCGCGCCGTGTTCAGGTGGGTGCCGCGGATTTCGGCCGTGGGCATCAGGATGCGGCGCTGGCGCATCCACACCTGCGGCGCGTAAAAGCTGAAGCGACGCCCCGACAGGTCCTCGGAAAAAACCACGGCGCCCACGGTGGGCTTGACCAGCGACGTCGACAGCGCCAGCCCGTCGCGACCGCGGCGGTCGAAAACGACGTCCGGCAGGCCGCGACGATCCAGCGTGTTGCGCAGCATCGGCCCGATGGCCGAGCCGATGGGCTTGAGCGTGCGATCGGAAAAGCGGCGTACCGCTTCCTTGAACGCCGCAGACTCGCTGAACGGGTCGGGCAACGGCATGAATGGTCCCGGCGGATCGAAGTCCTTGCCGAGTCGTCGTCGGATTTCCTCGATGCTGACCACGCCCGACAGGTTGGCGCCGAAACCCAGCGAGGTCACGAACTCGCGCTGCGGCACCGTGTCGGTGAGTACCGCAACCCGCGCGCCCCGGGCACAGCCGACCTCGATGGCTTCGATGGCTACCGGGTCGACGATTTCGTCCTCGGCGCCGGGGCCGTAGATAACCAATAGCGACTTGCCGGCCCGCAAACCGGCCCGCGCGAGCATGGTGTCGGCTTTCTCGGTCCCGGGCTTGCCCATGAATGAAAAGCGGTAGCCGGACGTGGCGCCGAAGAACGTCAACACGCCGCCAGCGCCCAAAATCTGGAATGAACGGGCGAACGCTCGTTCTCCGGCGTGAGACACAACATAGCTGATCTCGCCGCCGGCCTGGTCTTCGACCTCGGCCAGGTAGGCTTCGCCGTCGCGCTCCCAGGCCTGCCACTGGTCCGGCTGATCCGGCACCGGCGAGAAAATACCTTCGAAGCGCGGATCCTTGCGGTTCACGGTGCCGCCGCCGAAGCCGCGCACCCGTTCAGCGCGTTCTTCGCTGGAGACCATGCCCACCACGTCCAGTCCCGATCGGCGCGCGGCGCGCAGGCATTCGAGTCCCGTGCCGGTCGCCGCACCCTCGACGAACAGGCGCCGATTCGGCTGGATGTTCAGCGTTCGGAACAACGCCCGGTGGATCGTGCCCTGGGTCAGGCCGCTGGCGGCCGATTCCTCGATCGTCAGCCCCGGCAGTTTAGGGTGCAGCTGGGGGCCCTGTACCACGAGGAATTGCGCGTGCGAGCCGTCGTTGATCTCGTAGCCCTGGATATGAAAGTTCGCCGCCATCGGGTCCAGCCCCTGATCGGGCGAGAGCAGCTCGCTCTGACCGGAGTAGATCGTCACCAGCTGGCCTACCGACAGCCGGCCCTCGCGAACCAGCGCCTCGCCGAGCTGCGCGATCAGTGCCACGCCGCCGGAGCCGGTGACCTGCAGATCGGCGTCGCGCGCGTCGAACGGCGAGACCGGGATGCCGGTGATGGCCCAGATATCGTTGAAGTTGACCTCGGATGCGAGGATGTAGACCAGCGCCTCGTTCGGGCCTGGCCGGGGTGTCTTGAACACCAGCAACTTCTCGGCGTCCTTCGGGTCGCCGTGCGCGGGCAGCGCCGTTTCGGAATTTTTCACCACGCCCATGCCGTACTGATACTCGGGAATCGGGCTGACGCCCGGATAGAACGGCGCATCGAGCGCCAGCAGACGACCGTCCTTTTCCAGCATTTTTCGCGTATCCGCGTCGGCCAGCGGTGATACCTCGACGTGCTTCAGCGCCAGCGGTGCGCTGCGCCGCTCCAGAAATGCGCGGATGCCGGGCGGACCGGAGTCCGGGTCGCACACGGCCTCGGCGAATAGCTCGGCCTCCCGCGCCAGTCCGGCGGCCTGACCTTTTTCGGCGCCCAGCGCCAGCGCCTCGACGATGCGCGCCAGCGGTCCGGCGCGGCCGCTGGCCTCGGTCTGAGTCACCGTCGGCGCCAGCCGCGGATGTTTCAGGAGCTCTGTCGTCCAGGGCAGCGCGGTCTCGCGCGCGGCCAGATCGTTTTCCCGCGTTTCCATGGCCTCGACCAGCGGACCCTCGCCGTGCAGCCAGTCACGCACCCGCTTCATCGCTGCGGCCACCGGCCCTTCGGAATCGCGCCCGACGACTTCGTCGGCCAGCCCGAGTTCCAGCGCTTCGTCGGCGTCCACCGAGCGGCCGCCGATGATCAGGCGCGCTGCGTCGACAAGGCCGTCCTCGCCGCGACGCGCGTGCAGACGCCGAGGCAGGCGCTGGGTGCCGCCGTAGCCGGGGAGCAGGTTGAGATTGATTTCGGGCTGGCCGAATCGCGCGTGAGCATCGGCGATGACATAGCCGCAGGCCAGCACGAACTCGTTGCCGCCGCCAAGCGCAGGCCCGTTGACCGCCGCAATGACCGGCTTGCCGAGATTCTCCAGCGTCGAAAAGGCTGCGTGGGCCGCGTTGGGCGGTGTCCGGGCGCTGTCGAGATCGCCGGCCTCGCCGACTTCCAGCAGTTCCTTGACGTCGGCGCCGGCGACGAACGCACTGCGCGCGCCGGTCACGATCAGGGCCACCGTGTCTTCGCGGTCCTTGATGTGCTTGAGCACGGTATGGAGTTCGTCCAGGGTGCGCTCGTTCAGCGCGTTGACCGGCGGATGGTCCACGGTCAGCAGCGCCACCGTCTTGCCCGGGGCGACTCGATGGTTTTCCAGGCGCAGGTAGCGATAGCTCTGCACAATGTCGCGCGCATCGGCGAGACGGCCGAACGCGCGCCACTCTGCCACCGTCTGACCGATTTCGTCGACGACTTCCGGGTTGCGCAACGTCGACGTATCGCCCAGCGGCTCGTCGAGCAGGATTGCGCGCAGCGTCCGGCGCATGTATTTGCCCGAGCGCGTCTCGGGGAAAGCCGACACAACCAGGAAGTCGGACGGTACGGCGGTGACGCCTTTCTCGCTTCGGACCAGGTTCTTCAGCCGGGCAAGATCTTCGTCCTGGAGTTTCTGCTCCGGGGCCGGGATGACGAACGCGACCGGCGTCTCGCCTTTCTCATCGTGCGGCGCGCCGACGACCACGGCGTTGCCCAGCGGCGAATCCGGTCTGAGCACCTTGTCGCGCAGGATTGCACCTTCGATCTCCTCGGTGCCGATGCGGTGGCCGGAGACGTTGATGACGTCGTCGGAGCGCCCGTGCAGCGTAAATGATCCATCGTCGTGGCGGCGCGCGTAGTCGCCCTGGGTATAGGCGACGTCGCCGGCCCAGCGGTCGAAATAGACGTCGCGGAAGCGCGCCAGATCGCCGCGCCATTCGTCTGTTCCGAGCCGGTCGGCATCGCCCCAGATGGTGCGCGCCAGGTAGGGGTAGGGATGCTTGATGACCAGCTCGCCTTTTTCCCCCGTCTCGGCCGGCCGCCATTTTGATGCGCGACCGTTGTCATCGACTTCGTCGGCGACGCGAACCTCGGCGTCGATCCACGGCAGCGGCCAGGTCCTGGCGTCGGCGGCCAGCGGCTTGCTGTCGCCCCAGGGGCACGAGAACACCATGCCGCCGTGCTCGGTGGCCCAGTAGGAGTTGATGTAGCGACTGCAGACGCGCTCCATCGCGAACTGCTGGACCGCCGGGGAAACCGGCTCGGCGCAGAACGTCGCGATCTTCAGGCTCGACATGTCGAACGCCGACATGTCTCCGGTGCTGGCCGGGTCGGTCATCACCGCCTTGAGAAATGTCGAGCCGGCCTTGAAGATCGTTGCGCGATGGCGCTCGATCATGGATGAGAACCGGCCGGCGTGCGGGAACAGCGGGGATCCCTCGTGGACGATGGAGGTGATGCCCAGGGCCAGCGGTGCGCCGATCAGGTAAGACTGACCCGTGATCCAGCCCGGGTCGGCGATGGTGTAGATCCGATCTTCGGGGGTGGCCCCGAATACCGTACGCATCGAATGGGCAATGCCCGAAAGCCAGCCGCCGTGCGTATGTACGACACCTTTCGGCTTGCCGGTGGAGCCCGAGGTGTAGATCACGAACAGCGGCCAGTCGGCGGGCAGCGGCAGCGCCGGGCGACTGGCGGCCAGCGCTTTCCACAGATCGACATCATCGAGCGCCAGCAATCCGTCGACGTCTGAAACATCGAAGCCCGCCTCGCGCGCCCGCTCGAGCACCCGCCCGGTGGCATCGCGCACCAGCTCGTGGGACCAGAGATCGCGCGGTTGCTCGACGATCTCCTGGCCCGTGTAGCGAACCACGATTACCTTGCTCACCGTATGACCGACCTCGGCCAGCGCCCTGGCGACCGTGGTGCGGATCGCAGCGGTCTGCTCGGGCGCCAGATCGGTCTGCTCGGCCAGCGCATGGCCGAGTTCGCGCATCACGTCGCTGCGCTCGACGGTGATCTCGCCGGTCAGGCCGGACGTCACGGCGGCCTGAAGACGCGCCGCCAGCTCGCCCAGGTCGAGCGTGCCGAGTACTTCTTCGAGCGCGGCCAGGCCTGAGCGCAGCGGGATGAAGTTGTCCAGCGCCGGATCCGCGTAGGCTTCCTTGTACGGCACCACCTCGGCGTTGCGATATCCGCCGTCGGCGGTTACGACGACATTCGCGCCGGCGTCGAAGATGCGGTCGGAAAGCGTCTTGGCCGAGAATCCGCCGAATACCGGGGTGTAGATGATGCCCAGGCGCTTGGCCGCCTCGGTATAGAACAGCTGCTCGGGGATGTTCGGCAGGTTGAATGCGATACGGTCGCCGCGTTGCAGCCCCAGGTCCGCGAGCACCTCGGCGCGGAGCACGGTCTCGACCAGCAGGCGCCGGTAGCTGATAGACGATTCGGCCACCGGCCCGCCGCGCCCGTTGTTGCGCGAGGGATCCCAGCGATCGCCCTCGAAGCGGAAGGCCTCGTGGTCGCCGCGGCCCGACAGCACGTGGCGGTCGACTTCGTTGAAGCAGGCATTGGTGTGCGCGCCGACGAACCAGCGATAGAACGGCGCGTCGCTATCGTCGAATGCTGTTTCCCAGGGCGTCCAGTCCGCTGCTTTTCGGGGTGAATCGACCGGCGCGCCGGTTTCGGCATCGAAGCCTTCCCATCGCTGGTGCGCCGGATCCCGCCTCAGCCAGTGTCCGGACGCCGCGACGTGCCAGTGCAGCTCCGAGGCGGCGATTGCGCCGTGATAGGCGCCGGGATTCTCAAGTGCGGCGTTTCGCTGGCGTGTCTCGTCGTCTTCGCCGGAAAGCTGTCCCCATTCGACATTGGCTGTCATGTCCTTCTCCTGAAGGCTTCGCTTGTTGTTTCGCTGGTGATTACGATTGTTGTGGCGATTT
>JGI12048J13642_10143511_pt1 | contig 18777 bp, 11 predicted proteins | sample ElkSlonscriptome_16_FD_13642 | JGI IMG/M metagenome (IMG submission 13642)
GTTCGGTGGCGTCGTTGTCTGCCTGGTGGGCGGGGGTTGCTTTGCCCGTTCTGCGGGGTTCAAGTTCGCCCGATTCCGATTCCGATTCCGATTCCGATTCCGATTCCGATACCGATTGCGATTCCGATTCCGATACCGACCCCGATACCGATACCGGTGTCTCGGCGGTATCGGGGTCGAACATTAGGTTCAACTGCTTCGGCTCGACTCGGGTCAGCTCCGACTCGTGGCGTTCGATGGCCTCCTCCACGGCGGTGTCGATCTGCAACAGGCTGCCCAGGTGGTCGGCGCCGGCCAGGGCCTGCAACAGGGTGTCGGTGAGGGCCGCCGGGATGCCGGTCTCGCGCTCCACCTCGCGCCGCAGCTCCAGCACCGCCGGGTCGTCGTCCCCCAGGCCCGCCAGGCGCAGGTTGGAGGCCACCAGGTTGACTCGCTCCGGGCGTGCCTCGGGGCAGGTGCGCTTGGCCTTGAGCCGCAGGGCGGCGGCGGCGATCTGCACCGCGCGGGGGTCCAGGTCGATGCCGTGCAGGTTGTGGCCGAGGATGCGCTCGACGATGGCGGCGTCGGACCAGCGCGGGTCGTCGGTCTCGCCGCGGTGGTGGGCCTCCTCTTGATAGAGCGCGAACAGCAGATCGAAGGCGACCACCAGGAAATGGCCGGAGCCGACGGCGGGGTCCAGCAGGCGCAGGTCGCGGATGCTCGAAGGCGCCTGCCCGATGGCATCCGCCGGGACGGGCTGCGGGACATAGTAGGCCCAGCGGCGCTCGGCATCGGAATGCAGCGGCATCAGCTCGGTGAGAGAGACGGCGCCGGCGTCGCGCTTGGCGCGCCAGTCGGCGCGGCGCTCGTCCAGCACCCGCAGCAGGCCGGTTGGGGGTGGGGTGGTGTCGGGTTGCGGGTCTTCCGGGCCGGCTTCGGCGGAACCGCTACGCTTGTTCCGCCCTACGGCGTCGGCGTCGGCGTCGGCGTCGGCGGTGTAGGGTGGACCAAGGAGCGGAGCGACGGGTCCACCATGCGGCGCTACCGGGGCCGGCTCGGCGTTGTAGGGTGGATCAAGGAGCGGAGCGACGGATCCACCTGTCGGCGCCGTGGTGGAACCGCTTCGCTTGTTCCACCCTACGTCCGCGTCGGCGGGTGTTTCCGGCTCGGGCTCATCGGGGAGCCGGCGCTCGCAGTCGGCGGTCCAGCGGTGCTTGCGGCACATGGCCAGCCACAGCGGCCCGAGGCTGTTCTGCAAGAGCCAGTCCACCATGTAGCGCTCGGTGAACATCTGGGTCTTGCTGGCGATCTCGTGGGGCGCGACCTTACCGCCGGCGTTGAGCTTGGCGTCCAGGGCCTCGCGCTCGGGGTCGTTCCAGTACTGGTAGACCCAGCCCAGGGTCATGTCGTCGGTCCAGCAGCTGGCGAGTTCGGGGGCGTCCAGGGCCTCCACCAGGTGGCGCAGGGTGGCGGCGCCGACGGGGATGAGGTCGGCATGGCCGGCGGGGCCGAACAGCCCCGGCAGCTCCAGGGCCAGGTCCTCGAACAGCAGCCGCAGCAGGTAGGCGTAGCCCTCGCTGGGGTCGTCGCGCACCAGGGCCGGCGCGATCTCGCGGAAGGCCTGGTAGCCGGGGCTGTTCCAGCCGCCGGTGAGCACCCGCTCCCGGCGCAGGCCCATGCCCTCCATCAGCCGCAGCAGCACCAGGCGGTTCAGCAGGGTGTAGGCGGCGCGCTGCTCCAGCTCGCGCAGGAAGGCGCCGCGCTCACGGGCGCCGCTGTTGCGCGCCTCGGCCCGCGCCTGCTCGTCCAGCCAGTCCTCCAGGCGCGCGCGACGCTGCCGCCGGGCCTCATCCAGCCCCGCCTGGCGGGCGGCCACGCCGAGCCGGTACTCGGCCTCGGCGGTCGCGTGCAGATCGGCCAGCAGCCGCTCGCGCAGCTTACGGATGGTGGCGGAGAGCGCGGACTTGGACTCGGGGGTCATGGACACGGGGCCGTCCTGATCATTGGATGCGCACCCGCGCGCCGGCCTCGATCTGCTCCAGCAGGCGCTTTCTGATCTCGTCCAGCAGGGTGTCGACCTCCTCCACCGTGGTGACCTCGCGGTTGCGCAGGGACAGGTTGACCTTGACCACCAGCTTCTCGTCGTCGCGGCTGAGGATCTCGTCGAGGCGGTCGTTGGCGGTCTCCTCGGCGCGGTGCAACGCGCTCTGGAAGCCCTCCTCCAGCGCAATGAGACCCGGCGCGATGGCGTCCGCCGTGGTCTGGGTCTCGGCCTCCTTGATGGGGCGCAGCACCCGGTGGCTGTCGTCGGCACCGAGGGTGGCGAAGCCGTCGCGGGCGCGGACCCGGGCCCTGGCCTGCTCCCCTTGCCGTTGTTGCCAGGCGAGGCGTCGCTCGCGCTCGGTGCGGTAGGCGTCGGCGAGGGCCTGGAGGTCCGGGGCCAGGGCCGCGATGTCGCGCCATGGGCGCTCGGTGTCCAACTGCGCTTGCAGGCGTTGGCGGGCGGCGTCCAGGTCGGCGTCCAGGGCATCGGCCGCGCGCAGTTGCGCGGCCTGGTGCTGAAGCAGGCCGGCGGCATGTGTCACCCCGGCGATGGCCTCGTCGGTGAGCTCGGCGGCGAGGATGTTGACCAGCTGGATGCCATCGGTCAGGGCGTCGAGGTGGCGCTTGACCAGGGCCACCGTGGGCCGGGTCTGGCGCACGTGGCGGGCGCAGTCCTCCAGGGCCCGCTGGAGCTCGGTCAGCGCCTTGGGGGTCGCGCGGGCGCCGCCATCCACCGGCCGGGGGATGCGGTCGAGCTGGGTGAGGACATGACGCAGTCGCTGCGCCTGGGTGGGGAACAGGTTGCCGACGGCGTCGGCGATGGCGTCGTCCTGCCGCTCCAGGGTCTGGCCCAGGTGGTCCTCGAAGAACTTGCAGATGCGCGCGCGCGCCTTGTAGCCGATGTCGTCGTCGCCGGCCGGGAAGACGTTGGCGCGGCGGAAGACGCGGTCCTTTTCGAACAGGTCGCGGACACCGGCATCGCGCACGGCGGTGATCTCATCAACGCCCTCCGGGCGGATGCTCAGCTTGCCGGCGCGCAGCAGGCCGGCGACGCAGGCCTTGACCAGGGCGGGGGTGTAGCCGTAGGGCGGACGGCCGAAATGGGTGAGCAGGTTGGCGCCGCTGAGGCCGTTCTCCCGCTCGATGAAGTCCTGTACCCGCTTGGGCACGGCGCCGCCACAGCTCGGCACATAGCGACCGTGATCCAGCTCCAGCACGCCGAGGTCGCCGGTCATGAGCTTCGGCGAGATGCCGCTGAGTTCCGGGTCCAGCAGCTGCATCAGCTCGCTGGGCACCAGGTCGGTGGCGATGAAATGGGGGTAGAGCTCGGGCAGGAGTCGGGTGCCGGCGGCCTCCAGCGTGGTCGCGAAGGAACCACCCAGGTCCGCCGGCGCCAGCGCCCGACCGCGGAAGTAGAGCGCGCCGGCCATCCAGGCGCCGGCGACATGGCCTTGGACCTTGTCCTCCAGTTCCTCGACGCGGATCTCCTCGCCCTGCAACAGCAGCTTGCGGGCGCCGTTCAGGGATTCGCGCCTTGGCTTGAAGCGGGCCACCATGCCCCTGGAGCGGACCAGCTCGCGCACGTGCATGTCGAGCATGTCGGTGTCGCCGCAGACCCAGATGAGCCGATGCTCCAGGGTGCTCTCGGCGCTGCGCTTGATCCAGGCGCCCCGCGCCCGCTCCTCTGGCCTAAGCAGACGGAAGTCGACACAGACCACGGCATCCGAGCGCTGGTCGCCGAAGCCCGCATCGGCGATGTTGCTGCCGTCGGAGAACAGGCCCTGCCAGGGGAACGGGCGCCCCTGGAGGCGCGGGCGGTCCAGGTTGCCGAGCAATAGGTCGAGGGCGTGCTTGGCGGTGTCGCCGATGGCCTTCCGGGGCACCGGGATTTCGCGGCGCTCGCGCTCCCATTCCTCACCCGCGCTGGACTGGATCTTGTAGCCGGTCTTCTCGGAGTAGCCGAGCAGGTTGCGCCGCCGGAGGTCTTCGAGGGCCTCGGTCACCCGGCTGACCTGGTTGCCGCGGTCCAGCTTGTCGTAGAGACACTGGGCGACCAGCTTGGCGTCGGTGGGCATCACGTCCTGGATCAGCTCCAGCAGGGCCACCGCCTTGGCCGCGCGCACGGCCAGCGCCTCGTCGTCGGTAGAACACTGGTTGAGGATGCGCGCCATGCTGTCCTGGACGTCGGAGTCCAGCGCGGTGTGTTGCACCTCATAGATCTTGTCGAGGCTGACCAGATGGCCGACGGGTAGGTCGGCCACCCGCTGGGCGCGGAACAGCTCGCCCAGCATCTGCAGCAGGCCGCGGATGGCCTGGTCGTCGCCCTGCACCCGCCGCGAGCGGCTGCGCAGCGCGGTGGTGATCTGCAGCAGCAGGTCGATGTGGCCCGGCAGCAGCGGGTAGACCTCGATGAAGTCCTCCGCGGTGATGGTCTCGCAGCCGTAGGCGAAGAGCTTGAGGTCGGGGCGATGGGTCTCGAACAGGGTGCGGAGCTGGGCATCCGCGGCGGAGGTCTTGTGCAACAGCCGCTTGTGGACCACGTCGCGGATGTTGGTGGTCGCCAGATGCACGCGCAGCTTCGGCGGAAAGCGGTCCTTGGCCCAGACGAGGAAGGACTGATCGGCCTCCTCGTCCAGCTTCTGCTGCCCCAGGGCCAGCAGCCAGGCGCGGCCCTTGAGCGATGCCCCGAGGGCAGTCGCGAAGGCGCGCAGCCGGTCCACCCGGTCCTTGTTGGACAGGACGTACTGCGAGACCTCGTCCACGACCAGGAACAGGGTCGCGTTGGGGCGGCGAAAGCGCAGCATGTCGCCGATGGCGCGCACGGCATCCTCCGGGGAGCCGGCGCGCGCGTGGGTGCCGGCGCGGCTGTCGATCCAGCTCATGGGATCGGTGTAGTGCTCCGGGAACATGCGCGAGAGCACCAGGGAGAAGTCCTCCTCGGCGAAGGCGCGGTCCTTGCGTTGCTCCCAGGGCTCCTTGAGCGTGTCGAGGGCGGTCTGCTCGAAGCGTGCCCACTCGCCATCGCGCTCCAGGGTGAGCTCGAAATCCGCCACCAGCGGGTCCGTGCGGCAGTAGCCGAGGCGGCGCTGCACCTGATGGACCACCACGGCATGGACCTGCTCGTTGTCGCCGGCGACGCTGCCGACGTCGAACACCGCGGCCATGGGCTCGATCTTGCCGCGCAGCGCGGACCAGGCGTCGGCGAGCTCCGCGGCCTTCGGCGAGGTATCCCGTTGCAGCAGCGCCTGCGACAAGGCCGTCCCGTCCGGGAGGCAAACGCCATCGAGCGCGAGCCCGAGCAGTTTGGCAAAGCTGGATTTGCCTGAGCCGTAGAAGCCGGAGATCCAGGCGTTGGGGAGGTCGGGGCCGCCGGGGCGGTCCAGCTCCCTGGCGATGGCGGTCAGCAGGTGGACGTACTGCTCGTGGATGCCGTTCGGCACCCGACGATGGTTCGGGTGATCCTCGGGCCAGCCACCGGTGATGATGTACTCGGAGACCTCGCTGGCGAGCTTCTCCGGCGATTGCTCGTGGAAATAGACCACCGGCGAGATATCGCGGGTGACATCGGAGACGAACAGGTCGCGAATCTTGGTTGCTTGATCCATGGTGTCCCTCAGGAGTAGATCCTTGGTCGGTAGTCGCTGTCGGGGGCGAGTTCGCCCATGAAGGAGAGCCCGGTCTGGCCCTTGCGGGTGCCGGGGTACAAAAGGAGCACGGGTAGGTTGCCGGTGTTGCCGTCGAGGTGCCGCAGCAGGGCCGAGGAGCGGAAGAACGGATACAGCGCCCCGGCCCGGCCGATGACGGCGAGGGTCTGGTCGGCGCGGCCGGGGTTCTCGTTTTGAAAGTCCAGGATGCGGCGGGAGCAATCGGCGGCGAGGCCTTCAGGGCCCTCGATCAGTGGTGCGAGCTTGCCCTTGAGCTGGTTGAGTCCGCGCTGGAGATTCTTGGCCGATGCGCTGCGCTCGCGGGCGATGACCTTGTCGATCCAGTCCTGCCCCTCGCCCCTGACCCGGTTGATCAGCAGCGCCTGGAGGCTGATGGTGAGCACGTCCCAGCCATTGGCGACCAGATCACCGGAGAGTCTTTGCACCTCTGCGCGCAGCGCGAACTCGTCCTTGGGGTCGTACTGGAGAATGGCGAAGCGATAGTTGCGCATGGTGCTGATGCGCGGGCCGTCGGGGTGGATGAGGTCCTTGCGCAGGCTCGCGAAGGCATCGCGCAGCCCTTGGGACTCGATCTGCTCCAGGATCGGCAGCGTCATGCTTCTGCCCCCGCTGCGGCGGCGTTGTCGCACCCAAACTGCGCGTCGGCCCAAGCCGCGAGACTCGGGTAATGCCAACCGAAATCGATCAGGTCGCCTTGTCGTCTGAACGACATGCCCGGCAGGCCCTTGAGCCGAGGCTCCAGCATCACCCTGTCGAGGCCGACGGAGGCGAGGTAGGCGTTGTTCAGCAGATCGCCGTCGATGCGGATCCCGCGCAGTAGATACAGGAGGTAAGTCAGCGCTCTATCGTCTACCCTGGGCCAGGTCAAGGGCCGCGGGTCGACCTTGGATGTGACCAGCCCCGCGGAATGCGCCGACGATAGCAGTTTGCTGGCGAATTGGATGCGCGTCGCCGTGCCCCAGCGACCCGAATCCTGCTCACCAACCCATTGAACAACAAGGGGATGGGTGATTCGGGGCGAGTCGCGCTCGAACCGTGCCGGCAAGCACTCACCGGCGAAGCGCCGATACAGGGGGTCCGATAGCTGCAGATGCCAGTGGCAGATCAAGCGTTGCGCCCGCGGCGAAATCCCTGTCCAGGACGAAAGACAACGCAGCGCCTCGGGATAGGCGTCGAAACGGGCCCTGAAGTTGGTCAGCAAGATCGAGGTACGTGCTCGGCTGCGTGCACCGAACCAGAACTGCGCATGGGCGCGCTTTGCCAGAACCCTTGCATTCGCGGACCCGTCGCCCTCGGCCATCTGCCGCCAGTACAAGCGGGAGTGCTCGACCTCGAGCGTGCACTTGAGCAGGCGGGTGTGCATCCGCGCACATTCGGCCAACGCGGGCTTGGCTTGGTCAGGCATCTGGGCTGTCTGATCTGTCTGATCTGTTTGACCTGGGGCGCACGAAATAGGGCGCTGGATAGGAGCTGTGCAATGGCATCAGGGCGCCGATCAACGCACGGGCCACGGCATCCGCGCCCTGCGGTACCCGGGCCTTGATGCGGCGCCCCGTTGGCGTTGACTCCTGATCCAAGCTCGGGAACTGGCCCAGCCAGTCTTCGAAACGATCAACATCCCAGGGATTCTGGATTATGGATGCGAGCCTGGGAAGGACGGCGCAAGGATCGCCCGCTGCCTGCTTCAGTTGCGAAAGGCGCTCATCAAGCAGCTCGTCGATGCCGAAGCCGAGCGCGTAGAGGGTCAGCAGGGTATCGGGGTCGTGGCCTTTCGCGCGAAGCCCACGGTCATGACGAATCGCCGCCTCGCGGACCGCTTGCAGGGTCGCCCAGCGCCAAGTATCGGGAAGCAGGCGCCGGAAGAGATCCTCGCCAGCCAACTCACTGACCAGTTCGGTCCGCCACCAGCCGAGGCGCCCGGTGTCAAGGCCCTCCCCCGCCCAGGCCACGGCAAACTGCAGCGTCAGGACCAGATCCAGATCACTTTTTGTCGTTAGCATTTCGTCGTCGGAACTCATTGAGTCTTAGGGCTCACTGGGGGCTCGCTCCGCGGAGGTTCGGATGCGAACCTCCAGCATGTCTTGCGCGACAGCCAGAATCGGGCTTGCACTCCATGATGCCTAGCGCGGCGTGCCAGCGCTACGGCGATGGCGAGGCACAGGGCATGGGCCATGAAGTGCCCGATATGATGCGACTTTGGGGCTGCCTCCTGAAGGTCCCCAGGTCAGACATCGCCATCGGCCGCCGCCATCAATACCCGTGCCTCGGCGATCCACTGCTCGGGCTCCGCGGTTGGCGCCGCGCTTGAGCGCTGAAGCAGCGCGCGCACGGCATCGGGATCGGCGGCGGCCAACTGCCTGAGGCTGTCGATCCCGCCATCGGCCAACAGTTGCGCGAAGCGCGGACCAATTCCACGGATGCGCTGTAGCTCCCTGACGCCGACGCGGCGACCGGCAGCCCGGTCGACCTTGGGTGTCGCAACCGCCATTGGGTTGTCCCTTTGGCTCGGAGCGCCATCTTCGCTCGCCGCCTGGGTGTCCGGTTGACCGACCACCCGCATCAGCTGTCGGGCGAGGTCGCCGACCTGAGCGCTCAGCGGTGCCAGCGCCCGCTTGACCTGACGCTGAGCCAGTCCGGCCCCGGCGGCCCCGCCACCGGCGGCGCCGATGGTGCCCGGCAACAGCAGGTCGAGCAGACGGCTCAGCGCGGGAGGCGAGGTCGCGGGCGAGCCCGCGGCCGTCGACAGCCCAGCACCGGCCTTGGCAATGCCGGCCGCGGCCAACCCCTTGCCCAGCAATAGTGCGTAGATGGCGACCGCGCCAGCGCCGGCCACGGCTCCGGTCGCGGCGCCGATGGCGATGATCCGCGGTGTGCTGTTGGATGATTGAGCTGAGGTGGACATTGCAGGCCTCGATAGGTTGGCTCGTGCACGTGGCACTGGCGTTCGTTTCAATGACTCAAGCTTGCCAGTCGCTGCGCTAAACTGCTGAGCATCGCTTGGGGATGCGATCAAGTTCTTTGGCAAGGATAACGCTGCATCCCCTTTCCGCGCTGCACCGCGGCGGCGGCGGAGCCTATGCTAACGCGCCGACCTTGCCAGCGATTCCCGCGCAAGGCAGGATGCCTGACCAATCATCATCAGGAATATACCCAGGAATATCCCAATGACAGCGAACAGCAACCAACACAGCACCGAGACGCCGAAGGATACAGCCGAGAACGCTTCCGCCCCGCTGACACCCGAGCAATGCCACGCCGAGGCGGAGCGGCTGGTCCAATACTACAGCGTTGGGGGCACGGCGATCGGCTTGGTGCCTATTCCGCTGCTGGATATGGCCGGCCTAGTGGTGGTGCAGCTCAAGATGCTGCATGCCCTCGCTGGGCTATACCGCATCGACTTCAGGGCCGATCTCGGCCGCTCCGCCATCGCCAGCCTGCTTGGCGGCGTGTTGCCGTCGACCCTGGCGCCAAGCTTGGCCGCAAGCCTCGGCAAGCTGATCCCAGGCGCTGGGCAGCTGCTTGGGGCCGGTACTCAAGCAGTGGTCGGCGGCGCCGTTACCTATGCGGTGGGCAAGGTCTTCATCCAGCACTTCGCCGCTGGCGGCACCTTCCTCACGTTCGATCCAGAGGCGGTGCGGGACTATTTCGAGCAGCAGCTAGAGGTCGGCAAGGCCAAAGCACAGGCACACAAGACCGATCAGCAAGGCGATGCCAAAGGGCCCGAGCCGAATGCCGGCCAGCGGCAGGACGCCGATCCCGTTCAGTGATCTTCGGCCAGCGCCGCGCGGAGATCGTCGAACGGGTGCGGTGGTACCAAGGCAACCGGCCCCGTCGAGCCGTCGCGCTGCTCAGTGCATTCGCGATGGTGGCGGCGGGCGCGGGGGTGCACGACACGCGCGCGGACGAACGCATCCCGCTCATCCGCATTGATGTCAGCGAACGCGCACCGGCAAGGGTCGGCGCCGAGCTCGGTCGCGCCTACACCAATGCCTTTCCCGAATTGGAAAGGCGCTGGGACGGTTGGCTACACCAGGCATTCGCCGCGGCCGGGGGCGACCCCCAAGACCGCTTCAACCAACTGCTGAAGACGCGCATTGATCCGCTACGCGCCGACGGGGTTGGGAAGGCGGCACGCGCCGAGGTTGAGGGTATGGGCTCGGCCTGGTCACTGGTCGGCGGCAACCGGCTCGGCGATGGCGCCCTATCGCACGATGAGTTCTGGGCGGCACAACTGCTCGCCGACCTGGGTCTGACCGGGGGCGGGGTCGGCTATGCGGTCTTCGGCGACGCATCGGCCGGCGACGGCTCAATCGTCGGTCGCAACCGCGATGCCCTACTCAGCGATGCATGCGAGCCGCCGCTGGCCATCACGGTGCGCAGCGACGGACGCCGACACTGGGCGCTGATCGGTTTTGCCGGCCAAGTCGCGCCGCTCACCGGCATGAACGACCGGGGCCTCTTCGTCACCCATGTGCCGGTCCCGTCATCGAGCCGAATCGATCTTCCCGAAGCGCCGCGGGCGATCGGTTTTGCACTGCGCCAAGCGCTGGAACGCCAAGCGCGAGTCGCCGCCGCCGCCAGCTCGATCGCGAGTCAACGCTTCGCCGAAGGCCAGGCACTGCTGATTGCCGACCCTGAGCAAGCAGCCGTACTGGAACAGGCCGCCGGGGCGCCCGGGCGCCTACGCACCGACACCAGCCCGACCCGTCCCGACCTGGTCTGGGAGCGAGCCGACCAGGTCGCCGCCGTCGATTGCCTAGCCCTCGCGAGCCAGCGCGGCGACTGCCGGCAGCTGCGCGACCGCTACCGCTGGCAGCGCCTGCACAGCCTGGCCCGCTTTGGCGCGGACGGCCCGCGGGCGCGACCGGACGATGTGGCGGCCATGCTGCTCGATACCGCCAACCCACCCTATCCGATCTTCGCCCCGAGTACGCGCGAGGTGCTGATCTACCAGCCCAGCGAAGATGCCCTGTACCTGCGCACCTTCGCGCCGGGGACCTGGAGCGCCGAGGATGCCTTCGGCAGCAAGGATCAGCGTGCATCGGCATCGATACTGCCGCTGTATCGACCGCTGCGCATGGGCGCCGACGCGAGCGCCTCTGGCATCGGCCTCGGTCTGCTGCTGATCTGGGGGGTTCTGGGACTGCTTGCCGTCGCCTTGATCGTCATCCGGCTACGCTTGCGACTGCGGATCGACCCAGGCGACGAGTCGTGAACCCGGGGCAATGGTCTGAGCACTGATGCCGGTAACGACTCGGCGATGCGGTTCACCCTAGAACGGGGATCAAGACGTCTCTCAAACAACCGAAAGACGTCCGCCCTCCATGCGCAGAACCCTGTCGGCGAGATGGAACCAACGATCATCGTGGGTCGCGGCGATAACGGTCTTGCCGCGCCGCTGCAATTGCACCAGCAGTTCCTCGTAGAAGCGCTGGCGGAAAGGCGGGTCCTGGTCGGCGGCGAATTCGTCGAGCACCAGCAGCGGTCGATCCTCCAGCAGCGCGACGATCAGCGCCAGACGCTTGCGTTGGCCGGTGGATAGTCGCGTCGTCGTGAAGCCGCCGTCGGCGAACTGCACCTTGTCCTCGAGCCCCATCAGCGCGATCAGCTCCTCGACCTCTGCCGCGCGGGCCGCGGCAATGCCGTAGAACCGATCGAACAGGTGAAAGTCGGTAAACACCGCCGCGGACAGGCCGCGGTAGGCTGGCCGGTCGGCCTCGGTCAGGCAGTGCCCGTCGACACGGATCAACCCCGTTGCTGGTGCGTACAGACCAGTCAGCAGCTTCAGCAGCGTCGACTTGCCGCTGCCGTTACCGCCGACTAAGAACAGGGTCTCGCCGGACTGAACCTCCAGGTCCAGTGGACCGACCTCAAACCCACCGTCCGCACTCGGATAGGCAAAGCCGAGACCCTCCAGCGCGATGCGCTCGAAGGCCCGCGGCGGCGCTGAGGCACTGGCGACGGGAGTTTCGTCGGCCTGCTCCATGGCCTGCTCCACGACGAGTAGGTCGCCGATGGCATCTTCGATGCGCTCGAGCAGCGGCATGGTATTGGCCAGGATCGCCAGCGGCCCGGAGATGAACAACAGGATCGCCGTGACCTCGAACACCTCGGCCTCCAGCCGGGCACTGAACATCGGCACGACAAAGACCAAGACCGGCAGGAGCACGAAGACAAAGACCCGGCCGATGCCCCAGGTGCGCGCCTCCTCGTCACCGACTGCGATCTTCAGCGCGCAGCCGGCGCGGGAGACCTCGCCGATCCGTCGGCGCAACGCACCGCCGCGCTCGGCATTGAGTTTGACCTCCTTGAAGCCGCCAATGATCCGCGACAGCAGGCCGGCGTAGCCGTGCTCCTTGGCGCGGGCCTGGGCCAGCAGCTCCTGGATGCGCCGCTTGCGCGCCAGAAACAGCACCATGCCTAGCCCGATGCCGGCCAGCGTCAGCGCGAAGCTGATCAGCGACAGATAGGCAAGCCAGACCAATGACGAGACCAGGACCAAGGCGACCTGAATGGCGCCGATGAGCTGCGGCACGGCCTGGGACAGCAGCGTATCGCTCTGGGTCAGGCGCCCATAGAGGTTGTCGTGGCCCATCCGCTCGACGAACGCCAGGTCCACACGGCAGAGCTTGTCGGTCAGGCGCAGGCGCACCCGATAGACCGCCTGCTCCAGCAGTCTCGTCCCCTGGGCAAAGGCAAGCCACTGAGCATAGAGATAGATGCCGAGGGCGAGCAGGTAGGTCAGCAGGTCGGTGCCGAGGGCCTCGTGATCGGCCACGCTGCCGGCCGCATGGCTGATGATCGCCAGCAGCAGGGCATTGGCGGCCCCCGAGATCGCCGCCAGTGCCGCGGCATCGCGCACCGAGGCGCTCGATTCAGGGCCCAGAAAGCGCAGCAGTTGCATGGCCGGCGCGGGCTCAGGATGCCGCCGCCGTATCGCCCTCTGGCTCGTCTGCATCGGCGGCCTGCTGCTTGTGCTGCCACAGCCGGCGGCGCCGAAATCGCTGTAGCTCCTCATCGTTATCGACGGCCAGCTTGCAGGCCAGGCTGTAGTGCAGAACCAACTGACGCAGCCCCGCCTCCAGCCGCGGCCAATCGGCCAGCTGCGCATCCACCAGCCAGGCCAGATCCAGCTCGAAGTCGCCGCAAAAGCCGGCAAGTTGCTCCACCAGCGCCTCCCGGCCATCATCGCCCAGGTCGCTGATCCAGGCGCGCAGATCGGCATCGTCGATCCCTTGCGGTCCCTGCGACCAGTCGGCGAAGCGACCGGCCAATGCCTGGCGCTCGGCGCCGTTGAGTCGGCGCATGCCGCCGCGTAGCCAGCCGCCGAGGTCGCTGGCGAAGGCCTTCAGCTCGCCGGCCATCCTCGGCGCCTGGATCGATGGAATAGATTGAGTCATTGGTCTACGGAGGACATCAAGTTGAAGAGCGAGGACATCAAGTTAAGAGGGCGTCAGCATACCGCGAGCGGTGCACCGCGGTCATGCCCACAACGGCGAAGTCTGAGGGCGATGCACCGCTTTGCTGGTGCGCAGGCACCCTGCTGGCTCCAAGAGTTTGGCAAACCCCATCTTTTGTCTCTCAATGCGAACGCTCCGACCCGTCGCGCCCGTGCAGCGCGCTGATCTCAGGGGCACCATGTTCACTTTGGCCCAAACGCAGGATGCGCTCATCTTGCTTGCGCAGGGCCGCATGATACATGCTAAGAACAGCATGACCGACGCCCAAGACACAGCCCGACCGACACGACCCCGAACCGCCCCGACGGGGAGGAGCAGATCCGCCCCGGATTTGCTTGCCTGGTGCCGCGCGCCGGCGTCGGACAAGGCGCTCGTGCTGGCGTCGGCCTTGCTGTTCGCGCTGGCGACCTGCTCCGGGCCCGGCTGGGCGGATACCGGCTTGGCGGATACCGCTATCGGCAGCGACCAAGGCGAGTCTGAGTTGCATCCCGAACAGCTCATGACAGCGCCAGAGACGCGAGCAAGCCTATCCGCCGATCCCGCTGTCGCCACAGTCGCCGCGTTCACGGCGACCGCCGCTCCACGCGACCCTGGCTTGCTGCGGGTCGCGCTGACCGGCTGGCCGCCGACCTTGAACCCAATCTTCACCGCGGCCCCGGCAACGACCGTCCCCGGCGCGCAGTTGTTCGCGAGCCTGTTCCGGCTCAACGCCGCTGGCGAGCCACAACCCTACCTGGCGCGCCATTGGTCTTGGTCGCCGGGGCGCGACGCCCTCACCGTCAAATTGGTGCCCGGAGCACTGTTTCACGACGGCACCCCGATTCGGTCGACGGACGTGGCCTTCTCGATCCTGGCAACCCGTGACCACCACAGCTTCAACACCATGCTCGCGGCCGTCGAGGGCGTTGACACCCCGGACCCCTTGACCGCCGTCATCCGCCTACGCCATCCACACCCCGCCCTATTCATGGCGCTGGCGGTGCCGCTGACGCCGATTCTGCCGGCGCATGTCTACGACGATGGCACTGCCTTGCGCATGCACCCGGCCAACTGGGCGCCGGTGGGCTCCGGACCCTTTCGCTTCCAGTCGCTCGAACGCGACAAACGCATTGAGCTGGTCCGTTTCGACGACTACCGGCTCGGACCGCGGCCGTCCATTGAGCGCCTGGTGCTGCTGCGCTACCCGGGCCAGACCCAGACCCTGCTCGGTCTGGCCCGCGGCGAGCTGGATGTCATCGCCTTCGGTCCGCCGGAGCTCTTCGACGAGGTCGGCGCATCGCACCAGCGCTACCGAGTCACCAGCGAAGGCCAGACGGGCATCAGCCACTTTTTGTGCGGTTTGGCGTTTAATGTGCGCCGCCCGCCGTTCGACCGCCGCGAGGTGCGCCAAGCGCTCGCCTACGCGATCGACCGCGGCCAGCTCTACACCGCTCTGCTGGTCGACTCGCAGCAGAGCGCCGACGGCCCATTACTCGGCGATCATCGCTTCGCGTTTCCGGCCATGGGCCGCTACGCCTACGATCTGGATCGGGCCGAGGCGCTACTGGATGCCGCCGGTCTGCCACGCGACGCCGAGGGTCGGCGTGCCAGGGTGGTCTTGCTGATTCAAGCGATCCAGCCTTACTTCCAATCCATCGTCCGCTATATTGAATGGCAGCTTGAGCGCAGCATCGGTATGCAGGTCCGCATCGAGACCGAGACCGATGTAGACGTCTGGGCGCAGCGGATGGCGGCCGGAGACTTCGACCTGGCGCTGGATTTCCGCTTACCCTGGGGCGACCCCATGGTCGGTATCCACCGCCTCTATCACAGTGGCTCCGAGCGTGCCGACCATCTCTACCCGAACACGCCGGGGTATGCCAATCCGGCCATGGACGCGCTGCTCGACGCCGCCGGCAGCACCGAGGACGAGACCCAGCGCAAGGCCCTGTACCAGCGCATCCAGTTGCTGGCCGCCGAGGACCTACCCTACCTCTGGCTCTCGCACATCCCCTTCCCGCTCGCCATCGACCGCGACCTCCAGTTCCCGCTCGACTCGCCCTGGGCCCTCACTCAGCCCTACGACGGCGTCGCGTGGCGCGATAAACCAGCGTCGCCAGCGCGCTGAGAACGATGGATGCAAGCAGGTCAGCGCCGGACGCGGCGCCGCGGCGGATCGGCTTCGGGCTCGCCACCCGCGTGGCGGCGGTGCTGCTGGTTGCGCTGGCCGTGAGCATCGATGTGCCGCTGCTGGTCGCCTCCGGCCTACGCCAGGTCGATCGGAACCTCGAACAGATCACCGAACACCAGGTCCCGACCCTGCTGCAGGTCGGTGCGCTGCTGGGCGAGGCCCAACGCCTGGTCTCCTTGGCCCCGGAACTGGTCACGGCGCGCGATGTCCTGACCTACGACGCGCTCGGCGGCCAGGTGGACGCGATCGAACAACGCACGCGCGAGATCCTCACCAGACTGGCGGAGGCACCCGCGTTGCCTGCGTCTGAGCTGAGCGATCTTCGGGGCCGTAGCACCGCATTGACCGAGCGGCTGCGTGAGCTGCTAGCGGTCATCGACCGACGCATCCTGTTGGAGCAGCGCCGCCGCGTCCTGCGCGAGCGCCTGCATCTGGTCGCCAACCGGCTGCAGCAGGCGAGCGCGGAGGCCAGCGCCACCAATGGGGACGGTTGCCTGCTGCGCTGGCAGACCGCGCTGGGCCAGCTTGTCGCCGAACTGCTCGCCCTCGACGCCAACCAGGTACCGTCCCAGCTTGATGACGCCGTTGCCCGATTCGAGCTGATCGGTCGGCGATTCAGGGCGGAAGGCGTCTGCGTCCAAGCCTTGCTGCCTAAGGCCATGCCGTTCGACGCCAACGCCATGCAGGCCGAGATCATCGCCCTCGGCCAGGACGGCGGCCTATTCACGCTGGAGCGCGAGCGTGTCGCCCTGCGCGAGCAGCTTGACAATGGCCTGCGCGGCGCGCGTTGGCATGGCGAGGCGCTGCTCGGACAAGCCGAGCGGCTATTTGCCGAGACCCGATCGCGCATCGGCGAGCAGGGCCGCGAGACCCGTGCGCTGCTGAGCAAACGTTTGCTACTGCTGACCCTGACGCCGCTGGTTCTACTGGCGACCACCATCGGCGTCTATTGGTACCTAAGCCGCGCGCTGCTGCGACCGATCCAGGGCCTGCGTGAGGCCCTGCGCACCGCATTCAGAGGCGGCACACCGCGCTTCCCTCCGGCAGGCCGCGACGAGGTCGGCGCCATTATTGATGCCTCCCGCGAGACCCTTCAGGCGCTGGCGGCGCGCGAGCGCGAACTGCACGCGGCCATCGCCCACGCCGAGCGGGCTAGCCACGCCAAGAGCACCTTTCTTACCCACATGAGCCACGAACTGCGCACACCGCTGAATGCCATCCTCGGCTTCGCCGAACTGCTGCACGGCCGGCTCGCGGCCCGCACCTCGAATGGCGCCGACGGCGACGGCAAACCCAGAGAATGGTGCGCCACCATCCTACGCGGCGGCCATCATCTGCGGCGTCTGATCGAGGACAGTCTCGACCTCGGAGCCATTGAAGCCGGCCGGATGCAGATTGCGCCGACCGATGTGGATCTCCCGGCCTTGATCGGCGAGATTGCTGGCAGTCTCAGCCCACGCGCGCGCGAGAAGGGCCTGACATTCGAGCTGATCCTCTCCGACGACCTGCCCCGGCAACTGCGGCTCGACCCGCACCGGCTGCGTCAGGTGCTGCTGAACCTGGTCGGCAACGCGGTCAAATACACCGAGACCGGCACCGTGCGCTTGCAAGCCGAGACACTGCCCGACGCCAGCGGCGCAGCGCGACTGCATCTGTGCGTCGAGGACACCGGCCCCGGCATCCCTGCGCACGCGCGCGATCGGCTATTCCTGCCCTTTGAGCAGCTGCACCCAGGCCAGCCAGGCAGCGGGCTCGGGCTCGCCATCACCCGCGAGCTGGTCGAGCTGATGGATGGCCGAATCAAGCTCGACAGTCACGAGGGCCGCGGCAGCACCTTCAGCGTCGAACTGCCTGCCGTCGCGACACGACGAACCGCGCGCCCGGCAAGCTCAATGCCTGGCGTCACCGGCTATGGCGGACAGCGCCGTCGCCTACTTGTGGTCGACGATATCGCCAGCAACCGGGCGCTGCTAGCGGAGCAGTTGGAGGCCATCGGCTTTCGCGTAGACCAGGCCGCCGACCCCGAGACCGCCGCCACCCAGGCCGTCAGCAATCCACCGGACTTGGTCCTGATGGACATGGCGATGCCGAACTGGTGCGGCTACGCTGGTGCCTACGCCGTGCGCACCGCCTGCGCCCGAGCGGACCTGCCGGTCGTCATCGTCTCCGCCACCCCATTGCAGCCTGCCGACGCACGGGCGCTCGGCTTCGAGACCGCCCTGATCAAGCCGGTGCAGACCCCTGAACTGCTCGATGTCATCAAGGCGAGCCTGGGCCTGCAATGGATCACCGACCGCGAGCCGTCGGGCGAGCTGGTCGCTGCCGACGACGACATGGCAACAGACGACAGTGCAACACAGAAGAAAACCCAAATGACAACGCCTCCTAAGAACCATGACGCGGACTTGCGCACCACGCGGACGCCCGATACCACAATGCTGCTGGCCCCAATCCGCATCGAGATCGACGCCGCCCTTGATCTGGCCGCCGACGGTCAGAAAGACACCCTGGCGGACTGGTGCGGCGCACTGGTCGACGGCCAGCCCGAGCTCGCCCCGTTCGCCGACCAGGCGCGCGCCTTCCTCGCCGCTGATGACCTGTCTGGACTGCGCGCCTGGCTCGCGCAGTGGCGCTGAGGCCGTCTCAGCGCCAGGCTCCGCGGCGATCGAGATCAGGCCGCCCAATGCCCGCCCGAAAGCTCCAGTGTCACGAGACAGCCCCAGGGGTTTCAGTTGTTTTAGGTTCGTTCCTCAGCAACTTTGAGAGCAATGGTGATTGACCCAGCAAGCGGGTGCGATCCGCGCCCCGGTATCGATGGTCGCCGCCTTGCTGGTGATGCGCCCCCAGCGGCGGGCGGCAACCTGGTACCTGGTGAGCTGGCTGCCGATGTTCCTGGCCATGGCCGTGCTGCCACTGATGAACTGTCGTTGGTCAGCTCCGGCGAGCGAAAAGTATCGAAGCCGCGGTTCAGGTTTTCCGGGGCGACGCAGGAGGCGCAATGCTCGCCGCGGGAGCTATCCAATGGACAGCGCGCGATCATTGCGCCGCGGACCCTGCTGCATTGCCTGCCGGAACAGGGTGCCGCGCTGTGCGTGGACGAGCCGGAGAACTTTCTGGCGTTACCCGAGATCCAGCCCTGGCTTGATGCGCTCTACGACCGGGTCGAGGACGAGCGCCCGCGGGCCTTACTGGTATCGCACCATCCACGCCTGATCAACAGGCTCGCCGAGGATGCCGGGTCCTGCAATGCCAATCCGATCCTTTCGACGCTTTATGCGAGACATTCGGGATAGGGGCTAAAGCCGCAGCAGCCGAATCCGCCGCCCGCCGGGACTGGTTTGCTCGCTGTCGGACAGCCGCTCGGCCAGCGGCGGTTGAGCGCTGCGTCGATCGAAGATCACCAACCAGCCGCTGTCCAGGCCAAGACCCGCCAGATAGCCATCGAGTTGCACCAGCCCCT
>JGI12048J13642_10084243_pt1 | contig 18741 bp, 19 predicted proteins | sample ElkSlonscriptome_16_FD_13642 | JGI IMG/M metagenome (IMG submission 13642)
GCTTGCGGTCCTTCACGCCCTGCGTGTCGAGCACGCCGCGCAGCACGTGGTAACGCACGCCGGGAAGGTCGCGCACACGCCCGCCGCGGATCAGCACGACGGAGTGCTCCTGCAGGTTGTGGCCTTCGCCCGGGATGTAGGAGATGACCTCGCGCTGGTTGGTGAGACGCACCTTGGCGACCTTGCGCAGCGCCGAGTTCGGCTTCTTCGGGGTCGTCGTGTAGACGCGGGTGCACACGCCGCGCTTCTGCGGGTTCTGCTCCATCGCAGGGACCTTGCTCTTGGCCTTCTGCGGAACGCGGCCCTTGCGGACCAGCTGGTTGATAGTCGGCATATTTTCTCGCTTCGTTCCTCGCTTGCTCACCTCATCCGGGCGGAAAAGTGGTGTCCACTTTTCCTGATGAGGTTCGGTACTTCCAATTCCTGCGTTGCACCTGCCCTTAGGGCGGGGCCGGTTCCCGCTTTTGCTGATGGGGCGCGGCGAAAGACCGAGACCTCAGCGCGGGCGGAGAACCCACAAACTCGTAATTCCGCCAAGGTGCCCATGAGCATTGCTCGAAGGCGCTTGCCGGTCGGCAACCCTTGGGAAGCGTCGATGAAAGGGAGGTGCTGGCCTTGTGCCCTGGACCGTCATCCCCGCATGGGCGGGAAGCCGGCGGGAGAGGCAGCGCCGTAAAAGCGCCCTTCCCCGCCCGGAAAGCACAAGCCGAAACGCTCCACCCGCATGACCGCCCTTGATCGAAGGGCCACCCGAAGGGTTACTCTGACGACCGCCCCAAACACGAAAGGCCCGCCTCACTCGAGGCACGGGCCGAAAGGGACTGACGCCGCCATTGTTCAGCTTTATCGTCCGAGCGCGGACCGGAGCCTGCCTCGGATGGCGCGCCTTTATGTTGGATTTGGGGCGGGGTCAAGGGGGACCTCAAACCGAGAGACTTGTCGGCTGAGTTGCATGAGGCGCCCTTCATTCAGCAAATAACCCTTTACCCAAATGACTTGAATTACTTGACTCAAATGACGTTCCAATGTTGCGCCACAAATATGAATTCACAACCCAAATCCTTCGGATACATCGCTTATATCGATGAGGCTGGCGACCCGGGTCTAAAGAAGGTCAGGCCTATTGATCAGAACGGAGCTAGTGAGTGGCTCGTATTGAGTGCAGTGGTGATCAAAAGGCACCGCGAAGATCAAGTTTTGCAGTGGGTGCGAACTTTGATTGATGATCTCGGAATAAAGCAGCGACGCGATCTACATTATCGCACCCTTTCCCCAACCCGCAAACGCGTCGCAGCCGAGTATATCGCACAACTCCCAATCCGTGGATTCGCTGTTTGCTCAAATAAAAAGAACATGCGAGGTTATCACAATCCCCGAGCGGAGAAGGTCTCTTCACAACAGTGGTTTTACAACTGGTGCGTTAGGCTACTTCTGGAGCGCGTCTCGGCGTTTTGCGCCTCTCGGTCCGAGCGTGACTACGGCGAACTTCAGCCAATAAAAATTGAGTTTTCTGAGCGCGGAGGACATCGCTACAGCCAGACTGGAGCCTATCACTATTACCTGAGACATCAACAGCAAGCCGGGTCTTTATATCTGACGAAGCGCCAACCTGTCTTGGGTATGCTCGACTGGAACCTGATGAAGGCCTATCCGCATATGGAGCGCGCAGGCCTACAGTTGTCGGATTTCATTGGGAGCGCCTTCTATCAAGCCATCGATACCGGCGGGCAAGGCCGCTGGGATATTGAGCCTGCAATGGCCCTGACCCCAATCATGGCGAAAGAGCGCGGACTGGTACGCGATTTCGGAGTCGCACTCTTCCCCTCAAGGTGGTGGGAAGCGGAATTATCAGCAGAGCAGAAACAGATTTTCCAACATTACGGCTACAGCTTTGTGAGGTGGTAGGCCCCCGGCCCCCGTGTCTTACGCGCCTTTAGGCCGCCGTCCAAAGAGCGACCGTCACGCAAGTTGTGACCCGTCCTTTCCCTCGGGTCACTGGGATCATCCGGCGTTGCCTACCTTCGCAACAATGGCGAAGACGCGTCCGAAAGTCAAGAATCTCTCATACATTTCATTAGTTTAGATATAATATGTTGAAAACGAATCGAAAATTCTTGACAGGGGTCAATCGTTCGCAGCCCTGCACTTAGGGATTCGCCGCCCAACCTCGACCTCGCATAATAACGGCGGCGAAGCCACCGCAAGGGCGACCGCCCGCCCGCAGGCCCGCAAGGGCCGAGGAATTCGCAGCGCGGATGCGCTGCGGCAAACAAGGACTCCTCGCCTCATCGCGCTACCCTGCGAAGGGCGAAGCTTTCCTAGGTCCGAGTCCCCTTCTTTGGCCCCGCCGAGGACCGTCGCGCCCGGCCCTTCCCTCAGTCCCACGCGATAGAGGTCGGCGTATGGGGCCGCTCTTTCGCCACCGGCAGGGCGGGATTTTCCTACTCGGAAAATCCGTGTCACCACGACTCCATGACCAAACGCCCGCCCTCCACCCCGCCGCTCAAGCGCGATCCCTCGCGCCCCATCCTCCGCAACAAGCGCGCCGTGCCGCGTCAGGCGACCTCGCAGGTCGCCTTCGTTCGCGAGAAGCCCCAGCCCGACGATCCGCTGCTCGATTTCGAACCGGTCGTCACGCGCACCGTGCGCAAGAACTCGATCACCCCCGATCTCCAGCGCGAATTCATCGCGCATCTCGCCTCCACCGGCATCGTGATCGAGGCGGCGCGGCATATCGGGCGCAGCACCGAGGCGCTTTATCGCCTGCGCCTGCGTCCCGATGCGGCGGGCTTTCGCGCGGCGTGGGAACGCGCGCTCGACTGGGCGATGACGCGGCTGGAGGATTCGGCCTTCGCCCGCGCGCTGCGGGGGGAGGAGAAGCCGATCGTCTATCAGGGCGAGGTGATCGGATACGAGCGGCGTCATAACGATGCGCTCGTGATGTTCTTCCTCAGGACGCGGCTGGCGGACCGCTATGCACCCGAGGCGCATATCGCGCCCGGACACCCGGTCTATGAACGCATCCGCCGCGAGATCGAGGAAGAAGCCCGCGCGCGGGCGAACGACCCGGCGAACCTTGCCCGGGTGCGCGAGGCGATCGATGCCAAGGTGCGCGCGATGAGGATCGACCTTGCGCGCGATGCGAAAGGCGAAGGGTGCTAGGCCGCGTCGTTTTCGGGCACGTCCGCGCCCCCGCCCATTCCCACGCCCATGCCGGTGAGGATGCTGGCAAGCTGGGCGCGGGTGAGCGGGCGTTCGAAACGGATTCCCGTCTCATCGCCGCGGCACCAGCGCACGCTCGCATTGGCCAGCTCGACCTCGCCTAGCCCCACGGTGAGCAGCGCGCCGCGCGGGGCGCGGAACCCGCTCACCCGCATGCCGCCCAGCGACAGGTTTTCGAGCGCGGCATGGTGGCACAGGCCGTTCGCGAAGATCTCAGCGCGCATGGCGCAGGGGACGCGGACCGAACGGTAGGGAAAGGGATTGTCGAAGGGGCGCGCGGCCTCGGCATTGTCGAGCCCGTGCGAGCGGCCTTCGGACCAGGCGACGACGGCGTCGATGATGTTGGTTTCGTCCCAGAAATAGCGCACGCGCGTGCCGGGCTCGATCCCCTCTTCGAGTTCGATCATGACGCCGCCCGCCGACAGGTTGCGGATGAGGCCGAGCAGCATGCGTCCCTCGACAAGGACGCAGCCCGGGCGGAACGCGGATACGACCCGGCGGTCGGAACGGCGGTCGTCGATCCGGGCGTCGATCCGGTCGTCGACCCGGGCCGGTGCATCGTCGGGCAGGACCGCGTCGCCCGCTCCGGACGGCTCGGCATGGCCGGGCACCGGCTCGTCGAAGGCGGCATTGCCCAGTGGATCGTCGTAAGCGAACGGTTCGCCGCGATGCACATCATGCGAAATCGACATAGAACGTCACCTCCCGATCGCCATTCCTTTCGGAACGACGTGTCACCCGTGAATGAGAGACGTCGGCGCGACCCGAGGTCTCGAGCGCATAGGGCCTTCCGGGCGGGGCCGAGGACCAGTTCAGCCGCTCGCCCGGAAGAACCCGCGCAGAAACGGTCGTGGTCCCGGTCACGGACGGATGCTTGGAATTCCCGTTCGTAACCGTTCGGCCAGCCTCGCCCTCGTTCGCATCGGCCCTCACGCAGACAAGGGTTGCGATGCATATGGTGACGATGGAAGCCAGCGACCGCTTCATTCCACCTTTATGCAGTTTTAATCTTGGTCAAACGAGTAACACACCGTATATGTAACGTTACGCATTGCAGAGCCGCAGAATGCCTAGGGCGACATGAAAGCGTTTCGTCAAATGCTAACGGTTTGTTAACCGGTCAGGCGGCTTTCGTGATTAGTTCTGGAATTTCAAAGTGACCTTCGGCGACCATTTACGCCGGGAGGCTGACTACGTTCTCAGCGACGTGATCTTCAAGCGCTCCCCGACTCAGGCGAAATTGCTGCGCTACCTGGTGGAACGCGCGATCTCTGGCGGCGCGTCGCCGACGCAATACGAAATTGCGGTCGACGCGCTCGGAAAGCCTGAGGACTTCGACCTCGTCAATGACAGTTATCCGCGCGTGCAGGTTTCGCGCCTGCGCGCCAGTCTCGACAATTACTATTTCCGCACGCAACCGCATCACGGCCACCGGCTGATGATCGAGTACGGGCAGTACGAGATCACGCTCGCTCCCTATGAGCGCCCCGTTCCGCCCGCGCCCGCTCCCGGCTACGCCCCGCAGACCGAACACGAAGATAGCCGGGTCCCGGAAAGCGCGCAGAGCAGTTTCGAGATGGCGGACGCGGAGCCACCGGCCAGCCCCACACAACCCCGCTCGACACCGACCAGCCTGCGAGCGGACGACAGCGCGGCAAGCACACGTCAGCGAAGCCGCGCCTTCGTGACCGTTCCGATCGTCGCCATCGCCCTGCTCGTCGCGGGGCTGTTCGCCTGGAGCATACCGGGAGCGGAAAAAGGGCTGCGCCCTGCCGATCTCGAAAAGCCTACCGTCGCGCTGCGCACCGACATAACCGGGCTCGCAGGCAATGGCAGCGCCGATCGCGACACCGCGGAGTTCGCGGTGCGGCTGTCAGAGATCCTGCTCGCCTATTCGCTCGTCTCGAACACGCGGACCGCTGCCGAGGCGGCAGAGGCCGATTACATCCTCTCCCTGACCTTCGTTCATGAACCGGGGGACCAATTGCAGCTCTTCCTCGGTTTCGGCGATGCGAAGGGCGATATGCTGTTCAACCAGCTGATCGAGCACGATTCGGTCCGTCGCGAAGCTTTCGCCGAGGAGATCCGCGCCGCTCTCACCCACCTCACCTCTCCGACCGGCGAAATCGCGCAGGATCGCCACGAGATTTTCGGAAACTCACTCGACAGCGGATTTGCCTGTTTCATAACGATCGAAAACCTCCGAGCCGACGGAAGCGCAGTCGCCGACATGGTCGACCGCTGTATCGATCGGTACCCGAACAACGAATATACCCCCTATTTCAGGGCCCGCCGCGCATTTGCCGCCTATCAGGCCGACCGTCTCGAGGGAAAACCGATCCTCGCGTCTGGCGAAGCGTGGCGCGATCTCCAGCTCGCACTCGACAAGGATCCGTTCAATTCCTTCGCCAATGTCGTGGCGGCCAAGGTCCTGCTGGCCCAGGACGATTGCGAGGCGGCACGCGGCAACATGCGGATCGCCTACGAACGGGCAGCCAATTATCCCGCACTGCGCGCGGCGATCGATGCGGAGGCGGCGAGTTGCCCGACCTATCGGGACGAGATCGGCCTGACCGGTCCGGAACTGCGCGCTATGATCGCATCGATCCCGGCACCCGATGCCCTCCAGCACCTCTACATGCTCGTCGCGGCGCTCGCCACGAACGATCTCATGGCCGCAAGGATGCTCGCCGCCCGCCCGTTCAAGCCCGCCGCGGAGGGACGTGAGATCGAGACGGTAACGATGCTGCACCGCGCGCTCGAGGACCCGGCCTATGCGCGCGCCAACGCGGAGCGCCTGCGTTCCGACATCGCGCTCAATGTCTGGGGCGCACGGGCGGTCGATCTCGCGATCGAGCGGCTGACGCGCGATCCGGCGGCCCTGCCCGATCAGGCGGCGGGAGGCGGGGCGATGTCCACAGGGACCGCGCCCACTTCGCCTACGAGAAGTCCGTATAGATAGACATCGCACATGCCCGCATGGGTTTCCTCGTATTCGCGAAGATGCGCCTCGCGCGTGAAGCCGAGCGTCTCGAGCAGGCGGATCGAAGGCACGTTGCGAGTGTCGACCTCGGCGATGACCTTGCGCGCACCGCCGCCTTCCTCGCGAGGGGCGAGGATCAGGTGACGCACCAGCGCCGCGGCGCATTCGCGCGCGACGCCTTCGCCCTGGCGATCGATGCACACGATATAGCCGATCTCCTCGACGCCGTCCTGGCCTGCGGGGACCGCGGTAAAGCGCCCGGCGACCGCACCGCTCTCCCGGTCCTCGGCGATCCAGGTGCGCCCCGGCCAGTCGGGGGCTGCGAGCCATTGCCACAGCTCTGTATGCGAGGTGAAGGCGGGCCGCGTGAGATAGCGCGCAAGATCGGGGTCGGACATCGTCGGATAGAGCGCGCCAAGGTCCGTGCGGCGCAGGGGCCGCATGCGAAAGCGGGGCGTTTCGATTTCGGTGACTGTGCGCATCGGGCGGATCACGCCGTCAGAAATTCGACGAGAGCGCGGACCTTCTTCTGGCGCCATTGCGGCAGCGGGGCGACCAGCCAGTAGGCGCGGCGACTGTCTTCGGGATCACCGAGAGCTTCGAGCCTGCCATCGCCGATCGCATCTTCGGCAAGCGCGAGCGGGAGGACCGTGCGGCCCATGCCCGCGAGCACGCTGGAGAGCGCCTGGCCCGGATTTGCGGCACGGATGCAGGGCGAAACGCCATCGGGCAGGGCTGCGCCCGGCCAGTCGATCCATGCATCCCGGGCCTGGGGGGCGGCGACGGTCACGCGCCTCGCCGCGGTCAGTTGCACGCCTTCGAGATCGCCCGGCCCGTCGATCAGGCGGACGGCGAGATCGAGATTGGCCTCGGTGAAATCGGTCTCCTCGCTGCCTGCCAGGATGTACTGGATGCCGGGCCGTCCGGCCTGGAACTGGCCGAGGCGCGCGGCGAGCCAGACCGAATAGAATTCGCGCGGCGCGGCGATGGTGTAGCGGTCTGATGCCTGCCCGGCCTGCATCGCCTGCACGCTCTCCTCGAATCGCAGGAATCCTTCGCGCAGGGGATCGAGCCCGGCCGCGCCCTCGGGCGTGAGTTCGAGCCCCTTGGAAGTGCGGCGGAACAGGACGACGCCGAGATGGTCCTCGAGCGCGCGGATCTGCTGGCCGACGGCGGCGGGCGTGACGGCGAGTTCGTCCGCCGCGCGGGTGAACGACAGATGCCGCGCCGCCGCGTCGAACACGCGCAGGGCATTCAAGGGGAGATGGGTGCGCTTCACGACGGTTCAGCGCCTAGCCAGCGCACCGGCCTTGGGCAAGCGCTCCGCTCGCCCCGGCGATCAGGCCGAGGAGCGTCCGTCCGCCGTTTCGGGCGCGGCGAGCGGGAAGAACGGGATGCGCACCTCGAGCGGCGAACCGTCGCCCTTGGCGAAGGTGTAGAAGCCCTCCATCGATCCGTGCGGAGTCGTCAGCGGGCAGCCCGAGACGTAATCGTGGCTTTCGCCGGGCGAGAGGACGGGCTGTTCGCCGACCACCCCTTCGCCGTCGACATGGTTCACCATGCCGCGCGCATCGGTGATGCGCCAGTGGCGCGTGCGCAGCTGCAGCGTTTCGTGCGAGCCGTTCTCGATCCGGATGTGATAGACCCAGAACCACTTGCCCGCCTCCGGATGCGATTGCTCCGGCAGGAAGTTGACGGCGACCCGGACGGTGACCCCGTCGGTTACGGCAGCGTGTTGGAACAGCTCTTTCATAGTGGCTCCAAGGTAACGATTCCCGTCGTCCCCACAAGGGGGCAACGTCGCTATTCCCCGTTGTATCCTTCGGGGAGCCGGAATGATCGAACCTCAGTGCCGCTATGCGGGAAACTGCGACATTTGCGCAACGCCCGCTCTGCGTCAGCAACGAGCGAGTTTCTGGGGCAGCCGGGTGGTGAAATGCTCGGGGACGAAGGGTCCGGTGATAAGGGTCATCTGGCCGTCTTCCTCACCCGGAGCGATTTCGAATTTCGCCGTATCGGATTTCAACACCACGTGCCCGTTGTCGAGAACCTCGCCTTCGAGATTGTCGAACTCCTTCATCAAGTATCCGCCGACCCCGAAGAGAACCCGGTCTCCGTCGATGATGATGGCCCGGCCCATCCCGCACCCCAACGCATCGCGCATCGAGGCGCTGACCCATTTGCCCTCGAGTTCCGACGCAGGATTGCCGCAGGCGGTGAGCGCAGCGGCGAGAACGCAGACAGGTATCGCGGCCCTGAAAAGGCGCTTATGCATATTCAATTCCTTTTCCTCGTGAGCCGCGTGTTCCGTCTTTCGTGACTGGCCTTGCCCCTATTCGCATTCAATCATCTCGATCGACGCGCCGTCCTGCACGCCGATCAGGTCCCTCTGGAAGATATCCTTGGAGTCCACCCTCACCGGCAGGGACTGAAGTTCGGAGCCGCCGCTGTCGACGATGGCGAGCGTCACCAGTTTTGCTTCGTTCGACGTGTTGCGCACAGTGACCGAGGTCCGACCGAACCGCGAAGGCTCCGTCGACAGTTCCACTCCCGAACACGCTCCGCCCAATGCGCCGCATCCGCCAAGGACACTCGTCGCCGCGAGCAGCACGAATGAATTGATAATCCTAGTCATCTTGCCTCCAGACCCTGTTCCGGAGACCGGGAAACCGGCCCCCGCGAGAGGTCTAGAGACGCCCGGTGCGCCGCCTAACCTATAAAAAGATAAAGCTCGCCGACCGTTCGATGCGGGTCAGCCCCGCGCCGGATTGCCGAGCAAACCGCAGCGATATGCCCTCGGGATGATTTCCCGATTGAGCCGGCAACCCAGCTTTTCGCGCAATTGCCTGAGATGGAACGACACGGTCACTTCCGTCACGCCGAGCCGTTCGGCGATCTGCTTGTTGGGCAGCCCATCCCAGAGCCCCATCAGAATATCGTGCTGGCGCGCAGAAAGGTTCACCGCTTCGCGCGCCGACACCTGCCTTAGTTCGGGATGCAGTTCGTTATAGGCGATCGAATAGATCGTGTAGAGCAGCGGCAGCTTTTCCTGCACCGTCAAAGCGAAATCCTTGGCCGAAAGCATATCGCTACCAAGAGCCACGCCCCCGTCGATGACGCCATCGGCATTGCGGTGGGAAAAACCGATCGCCCGCTCCATGCCTGCATCCTTGGCCTCGGCGATCAGTTGCCTTCCCTTTTCGCACCAGAAAAGCGGCTGGCGTTCATCCACGCCGTACATCAGGGCTGGCAGGTTGCTCGTGAGGACGTGAGGTATCAGCGCGTCAACGCTGCCATAATCCTGCGCAGCGTAATGTTCGCTCCAACCATTGCGAAAGTTCTCAATGAAGACCGGGGCGTCGTAATCATCGGTGTTGGGAAACACCGTATAGTTGACGACGTTGAAGCCCAATGCGGCATAGGTATCGACGAGGCAGCGCCATTTTTCGTCCCGCCCGCCAGCCGCGTTGAAACGCGACAGGAAATCAATCAGAAAGTACTGCATCCCCGAAAGACCTGCCCCGTGCTCGGTCTTGACCTGCGACATCGGCGTCAAGAACAGAAAATCAAGCACATCAGCATGATCGGGTCAACTAAGGGACCATTGCCGACTTCGACCGATCCGGTCCCGGTGCAACGGCAGCGTGTTCACCCCATCGCCAGCTCGTCCTCGACCTGATCCAGCCGTTCCTTGCCGAAGAACATTTCGGTCCTGCCGCCTTTGGGTCCCACGAACATGGTCGGAATGCCGAAAGCGCCGCGTTCGACCATCTGATCGGTGTTTGCGGCGAGTTTCGCCTTCACCGCCTCGTCCTGAGCGTGGGCCAGCAGCGCCTGCGGATCGAACCCCGCCGCCGCGATCGCCTGCCCGAGCGCCTGCGGGTCGGTAACGTCAATGCCGTCCTCCCAGATCGGGCGAAGCAGACCCTCGGCGAACTGCACTCCGCGCCCGTCCTCGCAGGCGGCCACAAGCATGCGTTGCAGCGTGATCGAATTGAACGGGAATTGCGGGTGCAGGCGGTACTGCGTGAGGCCGTGCTTCGCGATGAAGCGGTCCATTTCGAGCTGGGCGTATTCGTTCTTGCCCCTCACGTCCTTGTCGCGGATCATCGGCGGGGCATTGCCCGTGATGCGGTGCATGCCCGCGAGGAACACGGGCGCGACGACCAGTTCGGCATCGCAGCGGGCGCAGATTTCACGCAGCGGCCACCAGACGAGATAGGCGTTGGGGCTGACGAAATCGAAGACCAGTTCGACGCTCTTGCTCATGCGGCGGCTCCATCCAATTGCAGTGCGAGCGATTGCACGTCCGGTCCGCCGCGGCAACAGTCCCCGGCGCGCAGCGCCGCAGCGTCAAGCGGCCGCCCGCAGCGCACCGGGGAGCGAGGATGTCGCAGCCCGGATGGGCTGCGCAAAAATCAGTGCGGGGCCAGTCCGAGTTCGAGACCCGTCCGGTCCTCCAGCGCGAACCTGTCGAACAGGTCCGCGCTCGCCTGGTTCAATCCGACGACCCGAGTGTGCCGCCCGTTGCGGCGCATCCTCTCGACCACCTTTTCGAGCGCGCCGATCGCCGAGATGTCCCAGAAATGCGCCTTGGACACGTCGATCACGACGTTGTGCGCCGCGTCCTCGTAAGCGCTTTCGGGGCCGAGCTTCTCGATGAACTTGTCGACGCTGGCAAAGAAGATCTCGCCCGTGACGACATAGACCGCCGAATGGGGCCGGCGAATGCGTTCGACATCGAACAGGTTGCGCACCTTGCCTGCAAAGAAGATGCCCGACAGCAGCACGCCCGTCAGCACGCCCAGGGCAAGGTCATGGGTCCACACCACGACAACGACGGTCGCGATCATCACCGCGCTCGAAGTCGGTGGGTGGCGCCTGAGGTTGGGGATCGAGTTCCAAGAGAACGTCCCGATCGACACCATGATCATCACCGCGACGAGGGCCGGCATCGGCACCTGCCCGACCCAGTCCCCGAGCACTGTGAGCAGGAACAGCAGGAACGCTCCTGCCGTAAAGGTCGACAGCCGCCCGCGCCCGCCGCTCGCGACATTGATCACCGACTGCCCGATCATCGCGCAGCCGCCCATCCCGCCGAACACCGCTGCGAGGACATTCGCCCCGCCCTGTCCGGCGCATTCGCGGCGCTTGTCGCTGTCGGTGTGGGTCATGTCGTCGACGATCTGCGCGGTCAGCAGGCTTTCGAGCAGTCCCACGGCGGCCATGGTGGCGGAATAAGGCGCGATGATGCGCAAGGTTTCCATCGTCAGCGGCACGTCGGGCAGGCGGAAGAACGGCAGGCCGTCGGGCAATTCGCCCTCGCCTGCCACCGTGTTGACCGGAAGGCCCCACCAGATCGCCGCGCCCGTCAGCAGCAGGATCGCGACCAGCGGGCTCGGCACCGCCTTGGTCACGCGCGGGAAGAGGTAGATGATCGCAAGGCCTGCCGCGACCATGACATAGGTCTCGACCCCGACGCCGGTGAGCTGCGGGATCTGCGCCATGAAGATGAGAATGGCGAGCGCGTTGACGAAGCCGGTGATGACCGAGCGGCTGACGAATTGCATCAGCAGGTCAAGCCGCAGCACCGCCGCGATCGCCTGGAACACGCCCATCAGGATCGTCGCGGCAAAGAGATATTCGACCCCGTATTCGCGCACCAGCGGGATCACCACCACCGCGACCGCCGCGGTCGCCGCCGAGATCATGCCGGGCCGACCGCCGGTGAACGCGATCACCATGGCGATCACGACCGAGGCGTAGAGCCCGACGCTGGGGTCGACGCCCGCGATCAGGGCAAATCCGATCGCCTCGGGTATGAGAGCGAGCGCGACGACGATGCCGGCGAGCATGTCGGCGCGGGGCTGGGCGAACCAATCCTTTTGCCAGTCGCGGCGGAAGGTGGCCGCGGAGGAGCGGTCTGGAGTCATTGACGGGATTTCCGGGATGCCTGGGCCCGTTCGCATGATCGGGCACGTGAATGTGAGCCGGACCTTTAACGAAATATGCTGCGTCGCACAACCGCGCCCACCCCTTGCGGAAACGTGGTTGATGCAGCGTTACCCGAAATCCTGCGGGTTTTCTTAGGGCACGGGGGCCAAAAGGGTCAGGTCTTCGGGGACCTCAAGGCCTTTACCGGCACGGTCCCTGACAGGTCGTTTCCGAGCGGTCCTGCCTTCGGGCAGCCGTCATGTGCACGGGCCGGGCCTTTCGCTCTCTTAACCGAGGCACAAGCGGAAGGCCCGGCCCTTTGCATTGGCGTGTCAGATCCCTGCGGCGGCGAGCGCGCGGTCAATGTCCTCGGTAAGGTCGGCGATATCCTCCAGCCCGACATTGATCCGGATGAGGCCGTCGGTGACGCCCATCTCGCCGCGCGCCTCATCGCCCATGTTCGCGTGGGTGGTCGAGGCCGGGTGGCACATCAGCGTCTTCGCATCGCCGATATTGTTCGAGATATCGATCAGTTCGAGCGCGTCGAGCAGCGCGAAGGCCCTTTCCCGGGTGCCCACGTCGAATGCGAATATCGGTCCTGTCGCGTCCATCTGCTGCATCGCCAGCTTGTGGCGCGGGTGGCTCGACAGGCCGGGGTGGAGCATTTGCCCGTCCGCCGCCTCGATCCGTTCCTCCATGAAACGGCCAAGAGCGACCGCGTTCGCGCTCTGGCGATGGGCGCGCAGGTCCAGCGTCTCGAGGCCCTTGAGGACAACCCACGCATTGAAGGCAGAAAGCGCCGGGCCGGTGTTGCGCTGGAAGGGCATGAGGACCTCGTCGATCCACTGCTTCGAGGAACAGATCGCGCCCGCTAGCACCCTGCCCTGCCCGTCCATCATCTTGGTCGCGCTGTAAGCCACCACGTCCGCGCCGAATTCCATCGGGCGCTGGAGCACTGGCGTGGCAAAGGCGTTGTCCACCACGGTCGTGATCCCGCGCGAGCGGGCAAGGTCGCAGACGAATTGCAGATCGACGATGTCGAGCGTGGGATTGGCGGGCGTTTCGAAGAAGAACACCTTGGTGTTGGGCCGGATCGCGGCTTCCCATGCGGCATTGTCGGCGCTGTCGATCACCGTCGTCTCGATCCCGAAACGCGGCAGGAGATTGTCTACCAGCCAGCGGCACGAACCGAACGCGGCGCGCGCGGAGACACAGTGGTCGCCGGTGGAAAGCTGGCACAAAAGCGCCGCGGTCATCGCCGCCATCCCGCTCGCCTGCGCGCGGCAGCTTTCCGCGCCCTCGATCAGGGCAATGCGTTCCTCCAGCATGGCGACGGTCGGGTTCTGGAGGCGCGAATAGGTCATGCCCTCGGCCTCGCCCGCAAACCGGTCGGCGACGGTCTGGGCATCGTCGTAGGAATAGCCCGAGGTGAGGAACATCGCCTCGCTCGTCTCGCCATGATCGCTGCGCCACGTGCCCCCGCGCACGGCCTGCGTAGCGGGGCGCCATTTCTGCGTGACCTTGCGGTCCATTCCGGTCGTCTTCTTCATGGGGGCAAGCGATTAGGCGGTGGCAGGGTCGCTTACAAGCGCGGCTTGCAGGCAGGTGTCACAGGCCGCTCGCATTGAGCCCCTCGCGCGCGAAACCCGGGCGTCCGACAGCCGCGAGCATCATCGCCCCCTCGATCAGGGTAAGGAGATAGCGCGCGCCGCCTTCGGGATCGGGATCGCCTGCCGGCATCTGCCTCTCGAGCCATTGGAGCATGCGGTCCATCACCGCGCCCGCCGCCTCGCGGTAGCCGGGAAGGTCGCGCGCCGCACCCGCGACGATTTCCCACCACAGCGCCATGAAGGGCTGCATCGCCTCCTCGCGCGCCCGGGCGAGGATACGCGCGGCGACTTCCTGCCGGGTGGCCGCGGGCGTATCGCCCATGGCACCGTCCAACGCCGCGGCATAACGCTCCGCGAGGAAGGCGAGCAGGTCGGCCACGAGTTCGGCCTTGCTCCCGAAATGATAGATCAGCATCCGGTCGCTCGTCCCTGCCGCGCGCGCGAGCGGGCGCAGGCTCGCGCCCGCAAGGCCGTGTTCGAGCACATGGGCGGCAAGCCTCGGTAGCAGCGTCTCACGGGACATCGGCGTTTTTCTCATGCCGCTCTTGTAGCGTCCGCTACATTGCGCTACAAGCCTGCGTAGCAATCGCTACACCAAGACTGGAAAGACCCCCGCAATGCCCCTCGAAATCACGCCGCAAGTCATCCTGTTCCTCGCCGGCCTCGCCGGGGCGCTGATCGCAATCGGGTTTGTCCTCGCCCGCCCGCAGGCGCGCGCCAACGCGCATCTCGCCGCCGCCCTTTCCGCGGGTTTCGCGGCATTCACCGCTGTCGTCCTCGCGAGCGAGGGGGTGTTGCCGGTCTGGGAGAACCACACTGCCAATCTGTGGGGCGTGCAGGTCTGGTGGGACCTGCTTATCGCGGTCACGATCGCGCTCGTCCTCATCGCCCCGCGGGCACGGGCGGCGGGCATGAACCTGCCGCTCTGGGGGCTGTTGGTCGTTGCGACGGCGAGCATCGGCCTGCTCGCCCTGTGCGCACGGCTGTTCTGGCTCGAAGCGCGCGGCGCGCCCGAGGCGGCTTCGCCCTCCGCCTGAACCCGGCCGGCAATCCGGCTTGCGGGGCGGGCGGCGCTTTCGTAAGCCCGGCCTCAGCCATGCATGAGGTCGCCGCCCCGCCTGTCGCTCTCCCGCCCGAGCGTCATCCTGTCGATCATGGCGGCCCGCCCGAACATGCGCGCGATCCGTGGGGCTGGTGCCTCGCACTCCCGCTCGTATTCGCCGCGCTGGCGAGCATCCGGCTGACCGTCCCTTCCGCGCCCTATTTCGACGAGGTGCATTATCTTCCCGCTGCCCGGGCGCTGCTCGAAGGCGGACCATATCTCAACCGCGAGCATCCGCTGCTCGGCAAGGAGCTGATCGCTCTCGGCATCGCGGTTTTCGGCGACGGGCCGCTCGGCTGGCGGATCACGCCGCTTGTCGCGGGCACGCTCGTGGTGGCGGCGAGCATGCGGGCGATGTGGCATGCGAGCATGGACCGCTATGCCACCATCGCCTTTGGCGTATTGCTGGCGAGCGGCTTTCACCTCTTCGTCCAGTCGCGCATCGCCATGCTCGATATCTTCATGACCGCTTTCCTCGCGCTTGCCGCGTGGGCCTTTGCCGCCGCCATCCGCGAGCCGGAGACCGGCCGCTGGCGGCTCGCGCTTTGCGGCGTGGCGATCGGCTGCGCGCTCGGGGCGAAATGGAACGCGATTTCCCTGGCCATGCTGCCCGGCCTCGCCTTCTTCGCCGCGCGCCTTTCTGCCGGGCGGCGCCGCCTGCTGATGAGCCGCCGGGGCATCCCGGTGCCGGGCGTGAACCTGATCGAGGCGTTCGCGTGGCTCGGCCTCGTCCCGCTTGCGGTCTATGCGCTCACCTTCCTGCCGGGCTACTGGATGGGCACGCCCGTGCGCCCATCGCCGTTTGCAGGAGAGCTGTTTCCCTTCGGCCTGGTCGAATTCCACCGCGAGATTCTCGACCTGCAGCGCTCGGTCATGGCCCCTCACAATTATCAGAGCACCTGGGCCCAATGGGTCACGAACACGCGCGGCATCTGGTATCTCTACGAATTCGCCGACGGGGCGCAGCGCGGGGTGCTGCTAATCGGCAACCCGCTGACCATGCTCCTTGGCCTGTTCGCGCTGGTGTGGTGCATGGTGACCGGATTGTGGCGGCGCGAATGGGCCAAGGTCGCGGCGGTGATCGGCTATGCCGCGAGCCTCGGCCTGTGGGTGATCGCGCCCAAGCCGGTGCAGTTCTATTACCACTACATGATGCCAAGCGTGTTCCTGCTGGCCGCGCTCGCGCTGGCGCTGTCGAACCTGCGCCAGGTGGAGCGGCTGCGCTGGCTCGGCTGGGCGGTGCCGCTGGGGAGCGCGCTTTTCTTCGCGCTGTTCTGGAAAGTCCTCTCCGCCGCGCCATTGGACGGGCCGATGAGCTTTGCCGACTGGACCTGGATTTCGGGCTGGCGCTAGAACCGACCCCAGACAAAGCGGCTGGAGAGCGCATAGTTCCAGACCGACCCGACCAGGATCCCGGCCAGCGCAGCGAACGCCCAGAACAGCCCCTGCGATTCGAGCAAGGTCGCCACCGCCACGTTGGCGAAGCCGCCGATCGCGCAAGTTCCGCAGAAACCCAGCCAGCCGCGCAGCACCGCGCCCCAGCCCTTCAGCCGCTGGTCGCGATAGGTAAGGTAATTGTTGAGCCAGAAATTGAAGCTCATCGCCACCAGCACCGCCGCGCCCTGCGCGAGAGTAAAGCCTTCCTCGAACACGAGGAGCAGCGCAGAAAGCACCGCGAAATGAACAATCACGCCCAGCGCGCCGACCGTGCCGAACAGGGCGAAACGGGTGGGGACGAGGCGGCCCATCGTCCGGTCATAGAGCCCGGCGAGAAAATCGAACAGGATCGCGCGGTCCAGTTTGCTAGTGCCTTCGCGCCGTGCGGCGAAATCGAGCGGGAATTCCTTCACGCGCAAGGGCCGGTCCGATGTGGCGAGGAGATCGAGCAGGATCTTGAAGCCGATCCCCGAAAGGCACGGGACCATGGCGCGCGCGGTCGCGGTCGGGAGCATGAAATAGCCGCTCATCGGATCGGTCAAATCGACGCCCGTCAGCGCGCGCGCGACGCGGTTGGCAAGGCCGGAGAGCTTTTCGCGTTCCGGATCGGCCCAGTTCGCCGTGCTCGCCCCTTCGGCAAAGCGGCTGGCGACGCAGACCTCCGCCTCCCCGGCTTTCAGCGCGGCGAGCATTTTCGGCAGCAGCGCCGGATCGTGCTGGTGATCGGCGTCCATCACGGCGGCGAAGGGAGCGGCGGTGGCGCAGAAACCCTCCATCGCCGCGCTGGCGAGGCCGCGCCGCCCGATCCGCTGGATCACCCGCACGCGCCGGTCCGTTAGCGCCAGCGCGCGCGCCTCGTCCGCCGTGCCGTCCCGGCTGTCGTCGTCGACTATCAGGACTTCCCAGCCCCCATCCCCCAGCATCGGCCCCAACGCGCCATCGATCCGCTCGACCAGCGAGGCAAGGTTGCCGCGCTCGTTGAGCGTCGGAAGGATGATCGCCAGCTCGAGCATGGCCCGCGCCCGGCGTCAGAGCCGCTCGCGCACCGCCGCGCCGATCGCCTCGGTCCCGTGATCGCCGCCGAGGTCGCCGCCGCGAATCCCGTCGGTCAGTGCCTTCGCAACGGCGCGCTCGATCCGCGCAGCCTCGTCCTCTCGGCCGAAGGAATGGCGCAGCATCATCGCCGCCGACAGGATCGTCGCGGTCGGGTTCGCCTTGCCCTCGCCTGCGATATCGGGCGCGCTGCCGTGGATCGGTTCGTAAAGGCCGAAGGTTCCGTATCCGGTCTGCCGTTCGCCCAGCGAGGCGCTGGGCAGCAGCCCGATCGAACCGACGGCCGCGCTGGCGAGGTCCGACAGGATGTCGCCGAACAGATTGCCGGTGAGCATCACCCGGAACTGCGCGGGATTCGCGATCACCTGCATCGCCGCGTTGTCGACATACATGTGGGATAGCGCGACTTCGCGATATCCGTGCGCCACCTCGGTTACCGTGTCACGCCAGACCTGGCTGGTTTCGAGCACGTTCGCCTTGTCGACGCTGGTCAGCCCTGCCCCCATGGCCTTCGCGGCGCGAAAGGCGACATGGGCGATGCGCCGGATTTCGGGGGCGGAATAGGCCATCTCGTCCCAGCCCTCGCGCTCGCCGTCCTCGGTCGTGCGCTCGCCCTTCTTCCCGAAATAGACGTCCCCCGTAAGCTCGCGCACGATCAGCATGTCGAGAGTGCGGGCGATCTCGGGGCGCAGCGGGGAGAGATGTTCGAGCCCCTCGAACACCCGCGCCGGGCGCAGGTTCGCGAACAGGCCCAGTTCCTTTCTGAGGCCGAGGATCGCCTGTTCGGGGCGCAAATGGCGTTCCAGATCGTCGCAGGCGGGATCGCCGACCGCGCCGAACAGGACCGCATCGGCGTGATGCGCCATTTCCAGCGTCTCAGGAGGAAGGGGCACGCCGTGGCGCCTGTAGGCCGCGCCGCCGACATCGCCCTCGGACAAGGCGAGATGCGGCAGATCGAGGCTTTCGAGCACCTTTACCGCTTCGCGCGTCACTTCGGGACCGATCCCGTCGCCGGGCAGAACCGCAATCTTCATGACCAGCCCCTCACTCCATCATCCGGGCGAGCCGTTCGCCCAGCAGCACGCGCGCGGCCATACCATCGCCCGCCGCTCCTGCAAGGGCATGGCGGCCCATTGGCCGGTGCAGCACGCGGAACGCCTCGAACTGGTCGGCAAGCGGCGCATCGAGCGGCGGGGCGCTGTCGCCGAGCGGCGCGCCATAGCCCATCTCGCGCAGCAGCAGCGCCTCGTACCCGACCATCGCGCCGAGCCAGCCGCGCGCCGAAGGCGCATGGCAGATCGCGGCGAGCAGCGCGTCGAGCGCCGAATGGAGCGTGGGATAGGGATTGCGTTCGGGCAGCGCCGAGGCGGTGAGCGTGCAGGCCCACTGGATCGCGGCGG